>Ga0190316_1000171_pt1 | contig 17478 bp, 13 predicted proteins | sample 48701112_MG_FD_161663 | JGI IMG/M metagenome (GOLD analysis project Ga0190316, IMG submission 161663) | Hydrothermal vent sediment bacterial communities from Southern Trench, Guaymas Basin, Mexico - 4870-11-1-2_MG | ecosystem: Environmental > Aquatic > Marine > Hydrothermal vents > Sediment ... | reverse complement strand
GCCTCGCAGGTCGCAAATTTATATGGTTCTGTGAGAAACCACTCATCACATTCGCCGAAATTATTGACGGTGCACTCAGAAAAATCGCAGATTTCTTCGCATGGCTCGCAAATAACCCCGCAGTCGCTTCAAGAATGCTCGTTGCACTGACAGGTGCAATCGTTTTCAAGCCATTCAACCCATTAAACGAGAAGTATGAGCGGGATTTGAATGAGTTGAAGCGCGTTTATTCAGATGAAGTTGTGCATAGGATGGGCATCGGCACTGGCGTTCTCCTCGCCCTGATTTTCTTCACACTATACCTCTTCATTTACCTCTCTTACGGCGTCCTCTGGCGGTGAGCCTCGGTGTAAGTGGTGTGTGCGTGGCGTAGAATGCAGAGAAGAAGTGTAGAGAAGCAAAGGAGATTCGTCAGCATGGAAAAGAGGCGATGCCCGCTCCGTGTGTTTTGTTTATTTTCATTTGCCCCGAAAACAGAGATGGCAAAAGCAGTGAGACAAACGAATTGCTCTCTGAAAAGCAATTTATTTTCTTCTCCAAATTAAGTAAGAGGGAAAATTGACGGTGTGGAAGAAGCATAATCAGAAGGGGGCAAAAGAAACTGCTCGCAGGAGGAGTTTCAAATTTTTCACGCTCCTCTCACTGATTCTACTATGTATTTCCATCTCTATTTTCTTCGCTTTAATGCATAAGACAATAGTTTATGCTCATTTTTTCTATATTCCCATCATCTTAGCGGCGATATGGTATAAGAAAAGGGCGATTTATATCGCAATCCTTCTCGGTGTGATGCATATTTTCTCCTCTATTTTCACATCTCCAGCTCTGGGAATATTTATGGAATCTTTGGGCAGGGCGAGCATGCTTTTCATCGTTGCTTACACCATCGGTCTGATAAGTCAGCGATGTGAGGATGCTCGTGAGGAGTTGAAATCTGCGGAAGAGCGTTACCGCACGATATTTGAGCATGCCCTCACCGCTCTTTGCGTCGTTGACGCCGAAGGAAGAATCCTGCTTGCGAACAGGCAGTTTGAGGAGCTCGTCGGTCTTCAAGCGGAGAATCTCAGAGGAAGACACTGGACAGATTTCGTAGCGGAGGAGGATGCGGAAAGAGCGAGGGACTACTGCGAAAGTTGGCGGAAAGGAGGCGCACCCGCTTGCTCTCTTTTCAAATTAATAAACTCAAAAGGTGAAAGAAAATATGTGAATGCATGTATAGAGCCTATTCCAAACAGCAAAGAATGCATCCTTTCACTGCTTGACATCACTGAATTGAAGAAAAAGGAGGAGGAACTGCGTGAAACATGCAAGAAACTTGAGGAATTGGACAAAATGAAGCGGGATTTTCTGAATGTTGCGTATCACGAGATGCGTTCTCCGCTCGCACCCATTGTTGGATATGCCAGCATGTTGGAAATGTGCGCTCACACGGAGAAGGAGAGGAAATATGTTCGTTCTATTGAAAGATGTGCGAGGCAGTTGGAAAAAATGATAAATAGGATGCTTGAACTTGCGAGAATAGATGGAGAGGCGGTGAAATTGAGCATTGAAAAGGCATCAGTAAGGAAAATAGTGGAGCAAGCGGTTGCAACTCTCCTGACTGAGGCGAGAGAGAAGCGTCATAAAATTTCATTGAGCGTTCCTGATGTTGAAATAGAGTGCGATAAGCAGAGAATATTGGAAGTTTTCACTAATTTAATATCAAACGCAATAAAATACACGGAAGAAGGGGGTAGAATAGAAGTGATTGTTGAGGACAGGGGCGAAGATATAAAATGTTGTGTTGCCGACACGGGCATAGGAATTCCGAAAGAGCATTTACCGAAGATATTTGAGCGTTTTTATGTCGTTGACACTTCGCTGACGAGGAAATCAGGAAGTTTAGGGCTCGGACTTTCAATCGTGAAGGAGTATGTGCGGATGCACGGCGGGAAGGTGTGGGCAACAAGTGAGGTCGGAAAAGGCTCAAAATTCTTCTTTACTCTTCCTAAAAGACAGGAGGAGAAGCGAGAGAAAGAGGAGCGAGGCGAATGAGCGGTTAGCGGTTAGAAGGTGAGGGCGGATGTGGAAGAATGAGCGGAAAGATGGAGGCGAAAGGCGAAAAATTCGTATTTTGATTGTTGAGGATGCTGCTTACATGCGGGAGATGCTGGAAGAGATGCTGAATCAGCAGCGAGATAGGTATGAAATTGTGGGTTTTGCAGTGAATGGGCGAGAAGCGGTTGAGAAATATAAGGAGTTGAAGCCTGATATTGTAACGATGGACTTAGTTATGGAGGTAATGGATGGAATTCAGGCGATAAAGGAGATAAGGAAGTATGATAAAAGGGTGAAAATTCTCGTGATTACAGCATTAGGGACGCCTGAATATGAGAAGGCTTCGCTTGAAGCGGGTGCGGATGCGTGCCTCTGGAAGCCGTTTACGGTGAAGAATCTCTTTGAAGTGCTTGAACGATTGGTGTCTGGCTCGCAAGACGAATGTGGAAACGGAGAAGAATGAAGTGGGAGAAGGAGGAGCAGGCGTGAGCGAGGGAGGAATGCGAGTGGAGAAGGCTTTTGCGGAGGCTGAAGAGGCTGAAGAGGATAAGGGGACTGAGGAGGCAGAGGCGAGAGAGCGAAGCGGTAGCGGTAGCGGGAGGGAGAGTGAGGAGCGTTTAGAAGAGGAGGGCGTGAGTTTTGGAGAGATTCTGCGTGCTTTAAGAAGGAGCAGGGTGCGAACGGAGATTTTAATGTATCTCTACAAAATCTACCCGAAGGCGTCCTACCCAGCGGAAATCTCAAGGAACACGGGGATAGACCCCACGAATGTTCTCGGAGGACTGCGGGGCATGGGAAGCAGATTTGACGAGGCAAATTCTCTGCTGAAATTGGGGCTTGTTGAGAAGATTGAGCGAGGAAATGCCACTTATTACCGAATTTCTGAGCGAGGAAAGGCATTCATTGAAAGTTTGAAGATGCCTTAAGAAAATTTTGCATGTATCCTTGCAATTTTTGCATCTTTTGCATCTTCAACACCCTCTAAAAATGCACCTGCATATACAGAAGCATAGATTTATTGAGCGGTTTATTTAAGGACACATGAAACACATATTACATAAGAGACACTTGTTCGCTGAAAGGTGAGGGAGATGACGAATAGTGTGAGGAATGCTGTAATTGCAGTTAGTATAGGCGGAATATGCGTCGCATTAGCGCTTTCGCTGATACTTCCAAATCATAATGAGCCTTTTTTGGGATTTCATGCGATAATAGGAGCGGTAGGAGTGTTATTTTTTGCATTTGCGATGCGGATATTGTCGTTAGCACAGCGGGAGGGGAGGCAAGATGAATGAAATAGCGGGATTTTTAGGGATTTTGCAGAGCATACCGCCTGCATTTGTGTATATCTTGGGTGCTGCGCTTTTACCTTTGTTCAAAGGCAGGGCGAGAAAGGCATATCTTGTGGCTATCGGCGTTCTCGGACTCGCTAACGCATTCACTTTAAAGCCGCAGACGAGTTGGGTGCTTCAGATTCTTCCAGAGATTAAGCTGACGCTGTTGCATGCGGATGCTCTCAGTCTCATCATGGGATACATATTCACACTGATTGGCTTGTTCGCAATCATCTATTCGTTGGATGCGGTGAAGGAAACAGGGCATCATATCTGCGCTTTACTCTACATCGGAAGCTCTTTAGGTGCGGTTTTTGCGGGAGATTTCATCACCCTTTACATTTTCTGGGAGATAATGGCGGTTTCATCGCTCGGTTTAATCTGGTATGAAGGCTCAAAGAGGGCGAGAGATGCGGGGATGCGTTATATTCTCTTCCACCTTTTCGGCGGTTGCGCACTGCTCGCAGGCATAATTATTCATTTCCTCACGACAGGCTCGCTCACCGCAGGACCTATTGAAGAAATGGGTCTCGCATACTTCCTCATTCTTCTCGGAATAGGCGTGAACACTGCATTCATTCCGCTTCACACATGGCTTCCCGACGCTTATCCGAAGGCGACGATTGCGGGCTCGGTGTTTTTGAGCGTTTACACGACGAAAACAGGCGTCTATGCACTTGCAAGAACCTTCCCTGCGGCAGAAGCGGGCGGAGCCGTTGCATATATGGGTGCTGTGATGGCGATTTATGGCGTTGTTTTCGCACTTCTTCAAAATGATGTGCGTAAGTTACTTTCATATCACATCGTCTCGCAGGTCGGATACATGGTCGCAGGTGTAGGAATAGGGACAATGATGGGAATTAATGGAGGAATTGCTCATGTTTTCAACCATATTCTATACAAAGCGTTGCTTTTCATGTGCATGGGTGCCGTGATTTACGAGACAGGTCGCATGAATCTCACAGAACTTGGAGGTCTTGCTCGGAAGATGCCTGTTACGACACTCACTTGCATCGTCGCAGCGTTCTCAATTTCAGGTGTGATTGGCTTTAACGGATATGTGAGCAAGGGCATGATTATTCATGCAGCGGAGGAATCTCACCTGCATCTCATCGCTCTCGCTCTCATGCTCGCTTCCGTAGGCACTTTCCTCTCTTTCCTGAAACTCACATACTTCACATTCTTCGCAGCGCCTTCAGAGGAGATTCAAGCGAAGGAAGCCCCTATTACGATGCTCATTCCGATGGTGGCGACCGCTGCGCTATGTGTTGCAATCGGCGTGTATCCGCAGATGCTTTATCGCATTCTGCCTTATCCTGAAGAGGCATTCCACTACAATGCTTATTCCGCAGGTCACACGCTCGGAACCGCCGAACTGCTTTTGATGACCGCATTCATGTTCTTCGCCTTCGGCTTCTTCAAGCCTCACGAAAGAATCACCTACGACATAGACCACATTTACAGGAGAGCGGGAAGAGCATTCTTGCACTTCTGCGAAGGTCCGCTGATGGACTTTGCGAAATCTGTGGAGAGCGGAGTTATGAAGATTTCAGATGCCCTCATTTCATTCTCAAGAAATCCGACCGCAACGACGAGGATGTTCGTGGATGCCGCTGCAATAGCAGTTCTGAGACCTTTCAACCCTGCTTACAAGAAATACGAGGCTGATTTGAACGAATTGCGTCGCAGGTATCATGAACCTGTGGAGAACATCGTAATAGGAACAGGTGTGCTTCTCGTCCTCATATTCTTCGCTCTTCTCCTGGCAATTTACCTCGCTTACACCGCTTGAACGCCGCCTGCTCTCGCTTGCCTACCTGCTGCTCTCTTGCTTCTCTCCATTCTACACCCTCAGTGGCACTTTTCTCCATTTCCCCCTCTCCGACTTTCTTTCCATTCCAATTCAGCACTCAATTGAGTGCAAGGCTGGGGGAGGTAGAGCGAGGTAGAGCGAGGAGCGGGAGAGGGGACAGAGCGGGAAAAAGCGAAAGCTTTTTAATGCAGTGTGGAAGACACGGAGAACACGAGAGACACAGAAAAAAGAAGAGGTGTCAGCGTTGCTCGGCGTGGAACATTTCCCTGTGCTTGTCGTTACGGTCTCGTTGCTCTCCGCATACACGATTCTCGTCGCAGGCTGGTTCAACCGCAAGGCATGCTTCCCAATTTCGCTCGCCACTGTTCTCTTTCAGTTTACCCTCGCAGTCCTCATTTTGCGTCATGTTTTGACCGCAGGACCGATTAAATACAGGCTCGGCGGTTGGGCAGCTCCGTGGGGAATCGTGTATGTTGTGGATGCACTTAACGCATTTGTGCTTGTTGCAATACTTTTTGTCAGCGTTCTTTGCGTCATTTACGGCTGGAAGAATGTTGAGAAGGAGATAGAGGCTCGCAAAATAGTCTCTTTTTATGTTATTCTTCAGCTTTTAATCACGGGTCTTTGCGGAATAGTGGTCACTGGAGATATGTTCAACCTCTATGTTTTCCTTGAAATCGCTTCTCTCACGGGCTATGCGCTTATCGCCGCTGCTGGCGGTAGGGCATTGAGAGCGTCATTCAACTACTTAATCATGGGTTCAATCGGCGCTTGCTTCTACCTTTTAGGCGTCGGCTTCTTATATGCGGTGACAGGCTCGCTTAACATGCTTGACATCCAGCACATCCTTCCGCCTCTCTACGAGAACAAAATGGTTCAAGCCGCTTTCGTCTTCATTTTTGTGGGCTTCAGCATAAAAATGGCTCTCTTCCCCCTGCATCTCTGGCAGCCCGACGCTTACACTTACGCTCCTTCAACGGTCAGCGCACTCATCGCAGCTACGATGTCAAAAGTCTCCGCTTACGCCCTAATAAGAATAATTTTCACCGTTTTCACCGTAGATTTCATACGACATTATGCCGGTTTGGATGTCATTATTTGCTGGGTTGCCGCTATAGGTATAATAATGGGTTCAATATTTGCGATAGCGCAGCGAAATATAAAAAGAATGCTCGCTTATTCTTCCATTTCGCAGATTGGTTATATAATGCTCGGTGTCGGACTCGCACCACTTTCCGTCTGGGGCTTGGTGGGTGCTGTCGCTCACATTCTCAACCATGCGATAATGAAATGCTGTCTTTTCATGTCAGTGGGAGGATTTTTCCACCGATTAAAACTCCTTGACATACGATATTTTGATGGTTTAGGTAAGAAAATGCCATGGACAAGCGCATTTTTCACGATTGCAGCGCTTTCTATGATTGGAGTTCCTCCCACAACTGGCTTCGCATCAAAAATTTTCCTGCTTATTGCGTCCGCAGAGGCATCAAAGTCCATGTCTTCGGGATATGCGTTCATCGCTATTCTGCTTTTCAGCAGTCTCCTGAACCTCGTTTATTTCTGGCGGGTGATTGAGCGGATGTATTTCGTGGAGCATGAACATGAAATCGCCGCTGAAAGCGCTTCTGAAGGCTCCGTTCCCTCCGCATCTTCTGCCTCTGTTACTAAAGGGGATGGAATTCCCCGTGCGATGCTATTTTCCATGCTTGTCCTCGCTTCCGCATGCATTTTGGTGGGCATTCTTTGGCTCACGCCGCTACCCGCAACGCTTGTGAGCGAGTTGCTTGCGAGGTTTGGGCTTCCGCAACCACCTGAATTTATGAGTGTTGCAATGGCGTTGTCAAGCGTTGGAGGTGGTGTTTAAATGCCAGCGGTGCTTCTCGCCGATGCATCTGCGTCTGCTGCAGTGGTGCATTCTTTGAAGCCGTTGCTTGCGGTGTTGTGTCCTGCGGTTGCCGCTCCGCTGATTCTGCTCTCAAGAAATCGCCCGAATTTGCGGGAGTTCTGGACGCTCTCCGCTGCGTTCTCGCTCTTCGCAATCGTCATTTCAATGGCTCCGACGATTTTGGATGCTGGAGCGGTGGAGTGCGTGCTGTTCCACACAATATTCGCAAATTTGGATGTTGCGTTCAAGGTTGACGCTTTTGGCGAGATTTTCGCAATTACCGCTTCATCTTTGTGGATTCTTGTCTCATTTTACTCCATAGGTTACATGCGTTCTTTGGAGGAGCATGCGCAAACTCGCTATTTCTTCTGCTTCTGCTGGGCGATATTCGGTGCTGTGGGCGTTGCGATGGCGAAGAATTTGCTCACGCTCTACATTTTTTACGAGATTCTCACTGTTTCAACATACCCACTTGTGATTCACGAGCAGAGCAGGGAGGCAATTTCCGCAGGACGCAAGTATCTCGCATATTTAATGACCGCAGGATGTTTTCTGCTCGCTGCAACGGTTCTCACTTACTACCTCGCAGGCACGACAGACTTCCATGCGGGTGGCATTCCAGGGCTTGTGAGCGCTGCCATGAAAGTCTCTACGGTGCTTCCTGCGGTGCTTCTTTTCTGCTTCCTTCTCGGCTTCATGAAATCTGCGTGGATGCCCTTCCACTCTTGGCTGCCGACCGCAATGATAGCGCCGACGCCTGTTAGTGCGTTGCTTCATGCCGTCGCTGTCGTGAAGGCGGGTGCTTTCGGCATTGTCCGCACAATTTGCTTCGTTTTCGGCACGCAAGCGATGTATGAGACAAATCTATGGCTTATTACTGCGCTAATTGCATCTTTCACGATGATTGTCGCATCTCTTTTCGCAATCGCACAGGATAATTTGAAGAGGAGACTCGCTTATTCAACCATTTCGCAGCTCTCATACATTATTTTCGGTGCATCTTTGCTCTGGAATGACGGCGTGATGGGTGCAATGCTCCATATTCCATTCCACGGCTATATGAAAATCACGCTCTTCCTCTGCGCGGGTGCGATAATGGTCGTCACAGGAAAGAAAAATATAAGTGAGATGGCGGGAGTCGGGAAAGAAATGCCGATTACGATGCTCGCTTTCACGGTTGGAGCGCTGGGTATGTGCGGTCTTCCGCCGATTGCGGGGCTTGTAAGTAAGCTTTTCATGTGCTTCGGTGCTTGGGAATGGCACAATCATTCCTCTTTGCTTGCATTCTTCCTCCTCACTGTCATCATCGTCAGCTCTTTTCTTGATGTCATTTATTTCTTCCCAATTATAAGAACCGCATTTTTTGAATCTCCGTCATCAGAGTCGTCAAAGAATGAAAGAGGACTGAAAGAGACATCTCCCCTTGTTTTGCTCATGGTAATTCCGCTCACAATCACCGCAATTTACTCCATTCTCTTCTTCGTTTTGTTCTTTGCCCAGCCTGTGCTTCCACAACCCGTCTCTGATGCCCTCTCGCTATTCATATTCAGGCTCGCAGAGCAGGCGGCTTCCGCAACAGGAATGAGTGCAGGGGTATTCCCTTGACGCTCTCAAGCTTTGCTCCTTCTCGTCCCTCCTCCTCGCTCTTTGTTCTTCTGTCGTAGCGGTTTTTCGTGGCGGAGTAATTTTTTGAAATTAATTGTAATATATGATGCTGGAGGAGCTTTTGAGGACGCATAGGGAGGAATTCCGCCGTAAAGTCGTTTCCGCACTCGCAAAGAAGCATGGAGCGAGCGAGGAGGATGTGAGGAGCAGATTTGCGGATGCGATTGAGCGCTTCGTTCAGGAGAAGTATGAGGTAGTAGAGAAAGTTGTGGCGAGGCTTAACGCACTCTCACAAGAGCGACCTGTGCTACTGAACATCCGCAGAGACCCGTGCAGCGAAGAAATGTGCATGATTTGTGAGCGAGACCGCCCGAATGTTGAGGCGTTGAAACGCATATACGGCGAAAGCATCACTTTCTACGAAATTTTCGACTCCTCGCCAGAGGTCGCTCTCTACCACATTATTCACCAGGGGGAAGGCGAGAAACTACTGCCGATGAACGCAATTATTCACAAGGGAGAGGTCGTGAAGTTCTGGACAGGCAGACCCGTCGCCGTGGAGGAATACCAAAAATATCTTGACAACATCCTGCAATAGCCTCCCAAGCCCTCTCTACTTTCTAATGCTTTCGTTTAGCGGTTTAAGAGTCTTTGTTTCTCCTCTTTCCAAGGGCTGCGAGGAAGCGCATCTGCATTTCAACGACTTCCGTGCTGTTCTTCGCCTTTTCGTATGCGGAAAGCATTTCACCGTTCAGTTGAAAGAACGCATGACCCCACTTGAATTTTCCCAAAACAGCGAATGCGAGTTCTTTCTCGCCCAAGATGAAGAGCGAGGCGGCGAATGCCTCCGCAGAGCTCAAAACGAATGGCTTACCGAAATTCACAGGATTCGCAGCAAGCAAAAACGGCAACGCTCGCATGTTCCTCTTCACACGCAAAACACCGCCTAACGCACCGCCAAAGTCAGAATTTTCAAAGCGACGCCAAGAGCAGTCAAGCACCGCAATCCCACCGCTGCGAGCCAGCTCAGCATCCGCAGGTGAGAGCGCCTTCTCAGCCGTCGGGAGGAGGAGAAGAGACTTCCGTAAGTGTTTCAATTTCACAAGCTTCACAAGCCCAAACGCAGCGAGTCTCCGTACCGTGCATCTCTTCGGGTCGCAATCACCCGCATCGTAGGCGTAAAGACGCACCCTCACCTTCTTCTCTTCTTCTTCTTTTCCTTATTAATTAAAGTAAAGGAGCAAGACACAGTAGAGAGCCGAGAAAAGCAACAATATAATCTTCCCACAATATAAAAAGTAATGGAAGTCTTGCAAGCACTCATGAGCGATGCAACAAAATTTCTGTTGAGAGCGGTTATTTTGATTGTTGTCGGCGTAATACTTGCGAACATTTTGATGGAGAGTGGCGTAATTGAGCGTTTAACACCGCTATTCCTGCCATTTTGTCATGCTTCAAGACTGCCAAAGGAATGCGTTATCTCACTTTTAACTTGCTTTTTCAATCCAACTGCGGGTAAGGCGATGCTCGCAGGCTTCTACCAATCACGAAAAGTGAGTGAAAGAGAGGCGCTGCTCACATCAGTAATGAGCACTTTCCCGATTGTCGCTGGCGAGTCGCTCTTCAGAGTGCAAGCGCCGCTCGCAGTCGTTCTGCTCGGTCCTTTCATCGGCACCACTTACATCCTGCTCAACCTCTTCTCCGCTCTCATTCAAAGCGGAGTGGCTTTCTTCCTCGCAAGAATGCTTCACGAGCCTTCCGCTAAACCTCACGCCCAAAACACGCAGCAAAAGGGGAAAGCGGTGGAGGGAGGAGGGGCGGTGGTGGTGCAGGTGCAAGAAGCCCAGCGAAGATTGAGCGTAAGAGAGGGAAGCGTTGAAGCGGTTGCTCTTAAGAGGAGTGCAAGCGGAACTGCGCATGTGAATAAGGGGAACGAGGGAAAAGAGGCGGAGACGGTGAAAGAGCGAGAGGCATCGGAGCGGAAAGAAGAACGAATGGAGCGCTTGAAAACTGCACTGATAAAGTCAGTGAAAACGCTTAAGAAGGTCATTCCAACACTTGTAATTGCATTTTTAATCATAGATTTTCTGCTTATTTCAGGAGGTATAGAAGTTATTAGCGGGATTTTTGAACCAGTTTTGCATGTTTTTGGTCTTCCAGGTGAATGTATAACTGCGATAATGGCGGATTTGATTCACTTCTCAGCAGGCTATGCGACAGTTTCCGCACTCTTGCAAAGCGAAGTAATAAATGCGAAGCAGGCGATTTTAACACTGCTCGTTGGAAGCATATTAACAATAACAATGATATATATGAAGCATAGTTTCTCCATGTATGTCTCGCTTTTTGGGAAGTTAGGGGTAAAAATAGGCATAGTAAATTATTCTTTCAGCGTAATTGCCAAACTTTTTATCATTGCTTTGGTGATGTTATGCATGTAATTATAATTCCTCCTTTTCTTTTGCTCCTCTCAAAAAATCTTCAATCACTTTCCTATCTTCCTTATCTAATCCATACAATTCATAGACAAATTCATCTATTTTTCTCTCCAAGTTTTCTATTTCTTGCTTTAAATACGCTATTCGCTTCAAATCTTCCTCATATTCGCCTATTATTTGCCTCATTTCATCTTCAGAAGGGACTTGCATGCTCAATAAATCGTTCTTTACTATTCTTTCCTTCCTTTTAAGGACTTCTAAAATGAACTTCGCCGAACTTTCTGTTTTAAATGCAATATAATCCTTCCTTGTTAATAACACCTTGTATTTTGTTCTTCCTTCAACATCCTTAAAAACCTCTATTCTCAAACGAGAGGGGCTGTAAGACGACTTTGACAGCGCAAATTCTTCTATTACATGTAACAAAGAATGCAAATTTCCTCTCGTATAAGCCTCTGGAAACGCTTGCACCTTCCTTTCAAGCGCTGCTTTCTCCTCCTGAAATTTCAATATTTGCTCCACTGCCCTCCTTATCTCATCAGCAAACTTTTCCTCCTCCGCAGTTCGCGGAAGTCTTATCGGAAGTTTCTCAATATACTGACGACCATAAATGTAATATTTTCCCGAACGAAGTGGGCTTATTTTCTTAATATAGAATTCAAGAACAAGTGAGTTAAGCAAACCTAAAAAATATAAATAATCTTCCATGCTTAGCAAAATACCATAAACACCGGAACCTCCCCCACCCACAAAATAATAAACTCCTTCTTTATCAAATGTAAAAGAGTTCCGATTCGCTAACACCTGAATCAGAATTTTTCTCTGCTCAAACAAATGTAGGTTCTGTTTCCTGCCAAATGCATACCAATCTTTCCGATTTTTCCACTTTCCTCCCTCTCTTCTCTCAAATTCTTCTTTGTGTTCCAAGAAATAATGCCAAGTGTTTGGGAAATTCCTTTTCATTTCATCCTCTGAGTAGAGAACTGCATCACCAGATTCAATTTTATAAGGGAAAATCACATACAATCCTTTCCAATCTATCCTCCATCTCCTCACATCTTCCCCCTTTAAAAGCGGTTTCAGCATCTCCTTCTCCACCACATATTCCCTTTCCGACTTCAATTGCCTTATCTTCACATTTTTTCCGTTTATTTGCTCAACAATTTTCACAATGTATATGCTGTCCGCACTCGTTTGAAGACCTACAAATATATTTTCGCAAACATCTTTAAGTCTGCGGTCTGCATTTCTCTCTATTTTCTCAAACACAGTTCTCTCTTTTTCAGGCATTAAACTCCATATTCCCTTTAGATTATTCTGTTTGAAGATAAACAAATCGTAATACTCGGATGAATATGCAGTTTCATTGTAGATTAAGTGCCTGCGGATGTCCTCAAGCAGTTTTTCCTTTGGTTTTTTCACTCTCACGCATTTCACGAAGTTTGATTCAATCTCCTCTCTGCTTTCAGGAAGTTTTAATATGATAATTGCAGGATAATTTGTGACATCTCTGAACACACCTGTATCTGCAAAGTCAATGAACTGCTCTATTTTATAATCTCTCGCTATTAATTCCCTTATTTTCTTGCCGTAATTTGCGGAAGTGAATTGGTTAGAGACGATGAATCCAAGTATTCCACCTTCTTTAAGCCATTTCAACCCTCGTTCTATGAAAACGATGTATATGTCGTAGTTTGCTTCTGGCGTCTTATATATCTTTTTATATTGCTCCCTTTGTTCCTTGCTCAATCTTTGAATCCTCACATAAGGCGGATTCCCCACAACAAAATCAAATTTCATGCCTTTTACCTCTGCTATTCTCTTCAAATTATTCTGAAAAGGCTTTACTATGGCATCAAAATGTTCAAGTTTTGGCTCTTCAGGCATCAAAGAATCCGTGCAATATATATTAAACTCAATGCGTTCTTCATCATATTTGCGTTTTACAATATCGTAGATGTCAATAATTTGAGAGAACAAGACCCATTCCGCAATATGACATGCAAATAAGTTTATGTCAAAGCCGTAAATGCAGTTTTCAATTTCATAGAGTATTTGATAAGCCTCATCAGCATCCAGTTCATTCACAGATAATTTATGTAACTTTTTTAAAAATTTCTCAATAAGTCTTCTCGCTGCCTCTGCCAGAAAAGTTCCAGAGCCACATGCGGGGTCTAAAATCTTCTTACCTTCTATCTCATCGTTTTCTGTATATCCGATAGCATCCAGAATATATTTGACGACTTCTAAAGGCGTATAATACTCACCGAGCCTCTTTCTCTCCTCTTTCGGCAAATAATCCTCATAAACTCGCCCAAGAATGTCCCTATTCACAGTATTGAAATCAAAATTGTTGAACCTCTTTAATATACGACCCATAATACGATTCAGTTCTTCTTCAAGTTCCCTTTGCACATTTCTCTCTTCTCTCTCAAGTGTATATCTCTCTGCATCACTTATTCTCCACCAATCAAAAACACTTACCCGATATATCCGCTCATATATGTCCTTTGCTTCCTCAAAAGCATCATCTAACAATTTCAGATAGGGCATCTTTGTATGCTCTTCAAGGAAAATGGAGACATAATCACCAGAAAGTCGCCTCTTTTTCATGAAACTTTTATCCTCGCAAATCCTCACAAATAATATTCTATTGAGAAGGATGTAAGCGGTTTCTTTGCAGAAAGTCTCTTTTGGTTCTGCCTCACCTCCTACTCTTGTCTTCTTCCAGTTTTCAAACGCTTCTCTCAACCTTCTACCACTCTCATGCCTCCTTCTTCTCTCGTAAGCATCCAAAAATTGATTAAATATTTCATTTAGCTCCTCTAATGACCTCTTTAGGCTCTCAATGAACAAATCATATCCTACTTTATAATCTAATGGTATCTCATTTTTGTGCGTTTTGAAGTATTTAATATCCTCGTTGAACCCAATAAATTTTTCTCTTCCGAATTTCTTAAGTTGAATAATGCTCCTCATCTCTTTCTCTGATAGTTTCTCAGCACCTTTCTGAACTATTTCGTCTATGTTAAGTTCAAGTATCTTTTTCACTCTTCTACGCTCTCTTTCATATTTATAAATGCTCAAATCATGACCGTTTGTCAAGATTCCGAACTTGACACGCCCCACTTCCTTCAAATAATCCTCCAATTTTTCCTCATGAGTTAGGGATTTCTCGTTTGGATTCACTGTTTCTATTATCAGAACAGGTAAAGGAGGGTCACTATCATCGTAACAAATGATGTCTTTGCGTTCTCTTTCTATCTTATAATGCCCCTCTCCTTCATTCCTCGTCCATCCCAAAACTTCTCCGAGTAAATAGTTCGCAAACGAATGCCTGAAGTCAAATTCTCCTCCCCTTTCATCTATCTCCGCTCGTATCTTGGCAAATGCTTCACACACCTTTGAGACAAAGTCCTTGTCAAACATTTCTCATTATTTTCTTAACGAGGAAAAAGAAAATTTTTTACCCTGATGTTGAGCGACGGAGGGGAAAAAGTGTCTGTGAATGCGGAAACGGAGATTTATGTGCTTAAAATTGGTGGTAGCGTGCTGACGGAGAAAGGAGCTGAGAAAAGTGCGAGAGCGAGTGAAATAGAGCGAATCTCGGAAGAAATCGCAGCAGCGATACGAGAGTGGCGAGAATCTTCTATGCGAAGAAAGCTCATTCTCGTGCATGGTGCGGGCTCTTTCGGACACCCTCAAGCGATGAAGTTTTTAAAGAGCGGGGAAGCGAGGGACGCAATACTCACGCACCTCGCAGTCTGCGAATTGAATGCGATGTTCGTCGCCTCACTGCTGCGAAAAGGTGTGAGTGCAATTCCCCTGCATCCTTTCTGCATCTTTTCTGCATCTGAGGATTTCAATGCGTTAAATGAGCAAGTGGCGAGAATTTTGAATGCGAATGCGGAAAAAAGTGAGCGGGCAAGCGACTTTCTTGTCCCTGTTCTTCACGGCGATGTCATTTTCAACGGCGATTCTTTTCAAATTTTGAGCGGAGACCGCATCGTTGTGCATCTCGCAGCGCATTTCAACGCAAAAAAGGTCGGCGTCGGCACAGACAAAGACGGCGTTCTCGACAGCAAAGGTCATTTAATTGAGAGCATTCGGCACACAGAGGTTGAGAAAATAGATTCCTTAAGAGGTTCCGAGCATGTGGATGTCACGGGTGGAATGCTTGAGAAGGTTCGTCTTCTCGCCGATTTGGCGTCAAAAGGAATTAATTCTCTTCTTTTCAACGCAAAAAGACCGCTTTCCGTGCTTAAATTCCTGACTGATGAGCGCTTGCTCGGCACTGAAGTGGCAGTGTGAGTAATTCATACATTTTCAAATGTAGAGCAGTGGATGTCGGGACTGTCAAGATAAACACCTCCAGTAATTATAGCCATAAAGCTCTCAATCCAGCTTTGGACAGACACAAAAGAAGAATTAAAGGGAAATCTCTTATTTTTACTCTCTCATTAAATGAAAAGAATTCCTCAACAGCATTTCCCAATCATGTTCATAGCTCAATCCAAGTCTATTCAAAGCTTGTACCAGAAACCTCTACGACTATTTCTGGCTTCACAGTAAGCATCTCCCTCAAAACATAAGAAAGCCGCTTCTTCCCTCGGAAGCATAGCCGAGCATTCCATAGCAACATCTATTGCTGACAAGATTTGCAGTTTTATTTTGGTCTCATCTATTGCAAGTCTTCTTTTCTTCTTTTCGGGCTAATCACCATCTTCATATGATAGTAGATCCTGACAGATTCATGACTTCCTCAAAAAGAGTAATTGACTTGTTCTTCTCAATGAAAGGCCGAAGAAATATAATAACGCAGCCAATATCTTTATTTCTATATTTTTCTTGTTCCTCCGATTTGCGCCTTTGATTTCACTTATTAACTGTTAGAGGGTCGCATGATTTGTATTTCTTTTATTTATTTTTCGTTATTTTGACAGTCCCGTGGATGTCTGTGGAAAAGTATTTATATAATTTGAGCGATGCCTGTGGTGAGCGCCGAGGAGGGACGCTAAAAAGAAGAGGATGTAAAATGAAGGAAAAGGAGGTGAAAAGATGAAAAAGATATTGGCGATTGGGATAATAGTGTTACTGGTGTGTGGCGTTGTGTTGGTTATGACTCAGAATCGGAGCAAGAATGAGGTTGCCTGCACTTCACTTGGTGCAGCAGGAAAGAAGAACTATACTTACGATAAAGATGAAATAACAAAACTACGACAAGAAATCGAATATGATTTAATAACAGGAAAATACGATAGACCCCCAGGGGCGAGGGCGGAGGAGTTTTTGCCGCTCAACGAAGATATACTCGCTCTTCTTCCAAATCCTGTGCCTGCTCTTCCCGTTCAACCGAGAACCTCACAAACAACCTCAACACCTGAACCAACTACATGGGGGCCTCTACCGCCGAACTTTAAGGAAATGGAAGAGAAAATAGTGCCGAAGTTTGAAGAGATTGAAATGAAAATAAACGAGAGCGCCACCGTGAAAGGCAATCTAATCAAACTCATTTCCATAGAAAAGGAGGACGGAATAGTAAAAATAGAGGTCAAGAATGAAACAACAGGAAAACCTATGGTCGTTCCATTAAAATTTTATGGCAGTGCATTTAAATACAAGAACATTGCAATTATACCGCTACCAGATACTATAAAAAACGACAGAATTACCTTCTTAATTGCTGAAGTCGCTTATAGTGGAGCTGATACGCAAAGTCCGTGAGCTCCGTAGCATGAATAAATATCCTCATGTGATGCAATCTGTGAATGGTAAGTTCCTTACACTTTTCGTCTGTATTAAGGTCGCCAAGCTCCTTAAGTGATAGAATAAATTAGGGTCGGTGTGTGAGGGAGGTTTTGGGGTAGTTAAGAATATTGTTGCTGTTCTACCTTTTCAATGGGATACAGCAGAGGATGCGGTCGGTAAATATTATTGCTTGCAGAGCGTAGGGCGTTTCACACCCGAAGAGAAACCCTCACTGACCTCTGCCCTTAAGGCTCGGTGTATGAAGGGAAACTATGAGCTTCACTGCCAAAGTGAGGATGTCTCTTTCCTGCTTCAAGCACAAGAAAGGAGTAAATCAGAAAAAGAGAAGAGAAAGCAAGACAGATGCGACACCTGTTAGGAAGATTCCGTCAAATATGCCTGCTCCTCCTATGCTGACCATGGGCGCTCCTGTTTTGAGCACTTCCCTTAAATTTAGGATGTCTGCGCCGAAAAGGACGCCAAGAACGCCTGCTGCGAACGCAAGTTTGGGCAGAACTGCGAAATTCACAGGGAAAGAGCAGAGGAGCAAAGCGACAAAGGATGAGAGAGCAGCAAAAAATGGCGGAATAAATGCGGGAACGACGACACCAACGCCCT
>Ga0190316_1000170_pt1 | contig 17571 bp, 25 predicted proteins | sample 48701112_MG_FD_161663 | JGI IMG/M metagenome (GOLD analysis project Ga0190316, IMG submission 161663) | Hydrothermal vent sediment bacterial communities from Southern Trench, Guaymas Basin, Mexico - 4870-11-1-2_MG | ecosystem: Environmental > Aquatic > Marine > Hydrothermal vents > Sediment ... | reverse complement strand
TAAACCAATCACTAATTTTACTACAGAGTTCATTATAATATATAAATTTAATAGTTTTATAATGGTATTTACAAAATATATTAGGGAAATATGGAAGAGGCCAAAAGAAAATGAAATTTACAGAGAAAGATTAATAAATTTCAGGAAGGAAGGGACAATTACAAAAATTCCAAAACCAACCAGATTAGACAGGGCTAAAGCTTTGGGTTATAAAGCAAAGCAAGGATTTGTTGTTGTAAGAGTGAGAATTAAAAAAGGGACAAGAGTAAGAAAAAGAATAACAAAAGGAAGGAAACCTTCAAAGATAGGAACAAGAATTCCAGCAAAAAAAAGCAAGCAGGTTATTGCTGAGGAAAGGGTTGCAAGAAAATTCAAAAATTTGGAAGTTTTGAATTCTTATTATGTTGGGGAAGATGGAAAAAGCAAGTGGTATGAAGTTATTTTGGTTGATAAAAATCATCCACAAATAAAAAATGATAAAGATATTAACTGGATTCTTGAAAAACAGCATAAAAGGAGGGTTTTCAGAGGATTAACTTCTGCTGGAAAAAAATCCAGAGGTTTGAGAAATAAAGGAAAAGGTGCTGAGAAAATCAGACCAAGCATTAGAGCAAAAGGAGGAAAAGGGAAATAATTATTAATTAGTGCTTCCAAAACCTCCCCTGCTGTTTTTGTTAAATATTTTTATATTATAAACTTTCTTTATCTTTGGTTTCTCAAATTTCAAAAAAACAATCTGTCCTATTCTCTCTCCTTTTTTAATGACAACTTCTTTTTCTCCAATATTATAAAGATTTAGTTTTATTGAATCTTCTTTCCCGCAATAATCTAGATCGATAATTCCAACAGAATTCAACATTATTAAGTTTTTCTTGATTGGAAGAGAACTTCTAACAAATACAGCGGGAAATATATCCTTTCTGTTTAGTTTTACTATTGCTCCAGTATCTATCAGTTTACAGGTTTTCGGCGGAATTTTAACAGTTTCAATTGAGCAAATATCGTAACCAATTGAATCTCTTGTTTTATATCCAAGATCGGTAATTCCCTGTGGAATGTGTATATATCCTCCATCCATATTTTTATTTCCCACAAAATAATTTTATAATTATTTCATTCGCATTTATCTAATTGTCTATCTCAATCAATATCTGTAGCCCTATAAATTTCTATTAGCAGTCCATGTTCCTTTGCAAAAATGTTTGCACGATCTCCAACATTTATTTCTGCGAATAAGCTACCTTTATAGCATGGGTCAATTACCCTTGAGTTTGAGTGTCTAGTATTCCCTGCAAATGTTGTGTCTTTAATAAGGCCATAATATCCGTTTGGAATTGAAATTTCTTCTGTCTCTACCAACATAGGTTCGGAAAAAATTTCATGATAAGTAATAAATAAAAACCAATTAAACTTATCTTCATATTTTTCAATAAATTCATTTGGTCTTTTTAAAATATCTTCTGCTTTGATAGGATAATCTAATTTTTTTGGCTTATAATAAACATTATTCTTTAATTTTACTTTAACAATTCCAGGATCTATTACTTTCATGCCAGGATTGTTTAAGATTATTTCATCTAACTCTTCTCCATGTACTCGATCATCTTTATTGTATGCATAAAATCTACCGACTTTATCTCCAGGTAAATAAATAACCGGGAATCCACGATTTATATATTCCAACTCTGCAACAATTTCTTTTTCTTCTTTATAAGGAGGTTTAGGATTATAGAGCAAGTCAGTAAATACTCTGGCGAGTCTACTTCTTGTTGAAAAGCCAGTCACATCAGAATTAAAAAAAGCTTCTATATATTTTTCTGGGACTTCAACACCAACTTTAATTTTTCCAAAATATTCTCCAAACTCTAATATTTCTTTGACCTCAAAATCGGGTGTACAGAACATAACAATTATATAGTAGTTAATTTATTATAAATTAAAGAGCAAGACATTAATAATTGCCCCTGCTGGGACATAAAATTTATTTCCCATCCCGAAAATGCATCTTTCATTTTTTAGACATAGCTTCATCTAAACATTTGCGAATAAATAAAGATAAATTAATACAGTTCTCTTTAAGCCATTCTTCTTGTTTTTTTGTAATTAGAATAGTTTTTTTAACAAGTTCTTCCATACTTATATTATGTATTTAAAGTATTTATTATTTTCGGTTCTTGAGTATATATGCTTTATTTCCTATGGAAAGTTTATTTAAAGTTTTTTATTTTTTAATTATATGATTAACTACGATAAAGTAGAAAAAGAATTTATAAAATCTCTAAAAAGAAAAAATTTATCAGAAGCAAGAATAAATAGATATAAACATACTTTCAAAGAAATGAAAAATTTAAATATTCAACAGATTAACAAAAAAGAAATAGACAAGTTTTATTTCTACTTAATTAACAATAAAAAATGGAAAGAATGGACTAAATTAACTAAATGGAAATGTTTTAAAAAAATTTGCAAATTTATAAAAAAAGATATAGATTTTAGCGAGTGGTATATTAAAGAACCAAAGACAGAACCAGAAATTTTGAGTCAAGAAGAAATAGCAAAATTAATATATTCTGCAAATAATTTAAGAGATAAATTAATTATTTTTTTGCTATATGAATCTGGAATGAGAATAGGAGAATTGCTGAATTTAAGAAAACAAGATGTTTATTTTGATGAAAATGGAGCGATTCTTAAAGTAAATGGAAAAACGGGTTTGAGATATGTGAGAGTAGTCAAATGTTCTGATCTCTTACAACAATATGTAAAATATTTGCATTCTGAAAAACTATTTGAATTAACAAAAAGAAATATAGCCATAATGCTAAAAAATTGTGCTAAAAAAGTAGGGATCAAAAAAAGAATATATCCTCATTTATTTAGGCATACGAGAGCAACCCATCTAGCAAAGTTTCTCACAGAACCAGAATTAAAAATCTATTTTGGTTGGAGTCCGAAATCAAGAATGGCAGAAGTTTATGTTCATTTAAGTTCAAGAGATGTGGAAAATAAAATCATTCAACTCTCCAAAAATTATGAATTTATCAGAGAATAAAGATAGAATTTATCTATCTTCTTCTCCTTTTCCTTCTTCCTCTTCTTCTTGCCATTTTCCCATATTAATGTTTTACACGATGAGTTTTACCTCTAATAACAATTCTTTTGTGAGGAGCTCTACCCATTTTTCTTCTATTATGAATCCAGTTATAAGCTAACCATTTCCTATATGCTTCTTTACTCTTAAAATGCAATGTATTAGCCATTCTAATTAAAATTTTTGTTTAGATTATATAAAAGAAAGTATATACTTTTAAATTTATTTAATGATATTTGTTTAATGATATGGAAGAAATTAAAGGTTCTTATTCTATACTAAATTCTTTAGTGGCTTTGTTTAGGGAATATCAAAAGAACGATATGGATTGCTTAATTCTTATAACTTCTCCGAAAGGTTTTGGCAAATCAACATTATCCCTCCAGATCGCAAAAAGATTGCACGAGAAATATTTAGGAACAAAATTTGATATAGAATCACAAGTTGTTTTTACTCCAGAAGATGTTCAAGATAGAATTAGATCACTTCCAGAATATTCGGCTCTTGTATGGGATGAAGCGGTAATGGGAGCTATGGGAGAGGATTGGAATAGAGCAGTTAGCAGAGCTTTAAAAAAAGATGTAACTTTGTGCAGAACAAAACATCTTGTTATGTTAATGAATATGCCGAATATTGCTTGGCTTGACTCAAAATATAGATCTACTTTAGTTAATTTCTGGATTCACATAGTTTCAAGAGGTTTGGCTGTGTGGTTCTTCCCAGATCTGCGTCCTTCTGTTTCTGATTGCTGGCATTTAGATTTAATAGATAAATTACTTGGTAAAAAGGTTGATGATCCTTTAATAAATCCTATGGCTATAGTTAAAAAGTTAGGAAAACACCCTTGTTTTCAAGAAGTATTTACTTTTCCTCAAGTGGAAAAGACCTTATATCAAAAATATTTAGAATTAAGAAACAGTGCAACATTACAAGCAGATGCTACTTCCAGTTATTTATACAGCGATAAATTAAAACAAGCGATATATCTTTTTTGGAAATATTTAAAGGAAAAGGAAGGTAAGTGTTCGTTTAACAAAATGGAGAGAATTTTGACAAATCCTCAAACTAATAAACCAATCGTAACTGCTCCAACAATTATTAGCTGGATTAGAGAAATTCAATCATTAAATAAAAAGTAATTATAACCTATAGATACTATAAAAAAAGATTCAAAATTTTGTTAAAATCACCTAAAAAATCATAAAAGGAACTCTTTTACGATATGAAAATTTTCATTTTCGTATGGAACAAACTTACAAAGAAGTTCGGGTTTTAATTAAAGAGCCAGCCTGGAGAAAGGTTAAAGAAAAATTGAAAAGTTCACGCTATTTAACAATAAATGAGTTAGTTAGGCATATTTTGTATGAATTTGCTGAAAAAGGGGATAAAAATGATTAAATTTTTGGAAGGGTTTTGGGCTATTTTAGAAGAATACAAAAAGGTGAAAAATGAAAAGAAGAAGATCTCAGAAGGGTTGGATTGCCGATGATCGGCAACCTATAATTAATAATAGCACAACTTATATTTATATTTTTGTCCAAATTAAACGTCTAATTTTTTCAAAACGGAAAAAAAATGAATTTTTTCTATATTTAAAACTTTATGTATATAAATTTTTCAGTAAAAAAATGTAAAACATTGTATTACTTTTAGATACAAAAGTATTTAAAAAGAATACTTTGTAACACACAAAGGATTGATAGTTGGAAATTTATAATTCCCATAGTTCAACAAAATGCTAAACTATGGGGAGGATAATAAATATATTTAGTAAAAAATTTAAGAACATTTTTCATCAGATCTTAAAATATATTCAATATCAAATGTATCTGCAGGCAATGTTTTATTCTCTAGACATATGCAAATAAAATGACCTACCAAATCACTATTATTGCATTCTTCGTTAAAATAATAATCAGTTTCTCTACCTTGATATTCACAATATTCTTTACACATATCTTTTAATTGACATTCATAATCACAATTTATCGTATACAATAATTCATTTATTTCAAAATAAGCACTTACACAACCCAAGATCAATAAAATAGCAATGCATCTGTAATATTTCTTTTTGTAATCCCAATTAAACAAATTAAAAAGAACCATATTGATTCATTAAAGAATCCTTCATTTGTTTATTTTCAATTTCTTTTAGATATTTAAATGGATTTTTCTTCATCTTTTTCCAGCATTTGCGATGAAAATAATATTTTTGCCTATTAAATTTTTTAACTCTAACTTCACCTTCTGGTATAGGTTTCCCACACAAATAGCATTTATATTCAGATTCCTTAATTTCTGGTTCTGAAACTTCCTTTTCTTCTTCTTTTTTTACTTTTTTACCCCGTCTAAATATATCAAAAATACCCATATTAAGAGAGTATGTCTTCAATTAATTTATCAAATTCTTCTTTGCTCAAAAATTCTCCAATATATTTTTCTGTTGTTGCTAATTTGTTATGCTTTAACATTGCTTTCACAATACTTATATTTCTACCTGATTTTTTGTAAATTATTTGGGCAAAATTCCTTCTGAAATCGTGAGTATTAAACCTAACATCTATTCTTTCGCAACTCTTTTTAATTTCATCCAAATAATACCTATAATTATTTTCCAACAAAGTAGCAAAATTATGACTTTTACCTTTCAAAAAAGGATATTCAACTTTTCTATGATCTATAACTTTGATAACTTCATCAGAATAGGGTTTTGGAATATATACCACAACTTCCTTATCTCCTTTCTCTTTTAGAGCTAATCTTATACCTTTTTCTTCTTTAATCAACCTATCTCTATGAAAACTTAAAACTGCTCTTGCTCTTGCTCCTGTAATAAATTGAATTAAACCAACAATTTTGTAGTAATTCAATCCATCAATAATTCGCAAAATAGTATCCTTATCGTAATAATGCCCTATTCTTTTTCTTGGCTTTATTTTTACTTTAGCGAGCTGATTAATTAAATCTTCTCTTCCGAGATATTTGAGATAGTGTTTAATAGCAAATTTGTAATGATAATTTCTTTTATCCCTAAAATTGTTTGTTATAAACTCATTTATTTTATCTATTTCAAGTTCTTTCACTTCTTGTTTAAATTTTTTTATAGCGTAATAATACTGCTTAATAGAACTTTCTGAAAGAGTTGTATTGTTTTTTAGCCATCCATAAAATTTATTCTTCTTCATCTTCAGGCAAAATTATATCACCTGTAAGATTTCCTCTTTCTCTAATTAGTTGTAATCTTGCTTTTGCTCCTCTAATTGTTTTTTCATCAACTCTGAAAAAATAACCCATACTTTGTAAAGAACCAACTAAAACTTGATGAATATAATCTAAAGTGTTAAGGCACAGAGAAATCAAATGTTTTGAATTCTTAATTTTATGTTCTCTTTCTGAATATCCCCATTCATCTTCTTCTATTTCATCAAAATTTTCAATTTCTCTTATATTTCTATATACTTCTGGAAATATATTTATTACTTTCGTAAATTCTTCTTCATCTTTTATTATGGGAAATATTTCGTTAAATGCAGTTTTTAAGGCAGAAAAATAAGCCAAAAGATGCTCTCTTCTCGGATCATTCCAACACATCTCGCAATATAATTCTATTCTTCTCATCATTTTGTCAATTCTATCATTTGTAACTAATGCTGAATGAGAATATATTTCTTTTAGCCCTACGAAAGGATTTCTAATATCTTCTTTCATTTTAACTTATTCCTGTTCCAGCAGGAGCTGAAGCTTTAGCTCCAGAAATAGCTTGAGCTAAAGCATTGTAATCTATATTCAATGTAGCTCCTTGTGAAGAAAATATACTTAATCCTATTGAACCTGCTATTATTACAATAGCAATTGCTACAGCACCCACAATTAACCATTTTATCCAATCTCTGCTTTGTTTTCTTTTTTCTATTGTTACTGCTTTTTGAATTCCACTTTCTATTAGATCTCCTTGTCTTCTGCTAACCTGCATATAATCCAATACATTATTCAAATTCACACTTTCACCATCTATAACAACATTACCCAATGGTCTTTCTATTTTCTCTTGTAATAAAGGCAATTGTTTTTCTATACTAGCAATTTCTTTTGCTAATTTTTGTTTTTCTTTTAAATCCTCTGTTTTAGAGATTTTATCTGCAAGTTGTTTATATTGTTTTTGTAAATTATCAAACTGTTCTTTATATAGATTTGATAATCGTTCTGCTGTTTTTTCTAATTGTTCGTAATTTAAAATTCCATTGTCTTTTAAATATTCCATCGCTTTAACATACTTTGGATTTAGTGAAATTCCCATATTTCCATATACAATTGCAATCGGTTTTTTAGATTTTGGTTCTATGAAAATATCATTAGGATCTAGTATGTGTGAAGAATCTTTTTTAGTCATTACAATACCCCCTTCGTTATTACCATTAATAATTTTTATAAATCTATCTTCGCTTGGTTTAATCAATGTAATACCTCTCTTTAAAAAAGCACTTACAGGTGTTCTAATGAAAAGATAAATAATGAATACAGTAAGAAAACCTAAAGCTGTTGTTAAACCTGCCATTAACAAAACCAAATCATTTGTCCAAATTATCATCTTCCACCCAAACCAAATAATCTCTTAAATAAAGAAGGTCTAAATGATTCTCCACTTAAAGCAATACTTTCTCTTCTTTCTGTTGAAATAGCAATTCTTTCATTTTTCTTGTTCGGTGATGTTGTTCCTATCGCTCTTTTTATGTTTGCTAAAGTCAAAATTCTTGCTTGATTAATTTTTTGTATAGTTTCTATTTTCCTGAATTCTTGTGGTTTGTGAATTCCAAACAAACAAACAGAATATTCAAATAAATTCATAATAGTTTCTTCATCTTCTGGTTCTAGAAAAGATAATTTCAAAGATTTGGTTAAACCAGCCCAAATATCAAAAGTTTCTAATTCTTTACTTACTTTACTATCTTCAAGCAATTTTTCAACAAATTTACTTTTATCTCCTGTTGAATCTTTTCTACCTAGTAGATCTTGATATTGCATTTCTTGTGCTAATTCATCTTCCATATCGTTAAATTGATATCATTAAATATAAAAAAAAGTATATACTTTCTTTTATATAATATTCTTATTGTTTTTTGATATGGAAATTAGAGATCTCGCTTTGGTTTTGGTTATACCAGTGATGCTTTTAGTAATGGTAATCATATTTGGTTACTTTGAAGGTTCAGTAGACACTTCCTCACTAACTTCAGAGGCACAGACAGCTATAAACAAAACAGCAGACCAAACTTATAACGCATATAATATAGCAAGCATACTTCCACTGGTATTTATTGCAGTATTTATAATAGGAATACTATTGAAAGCGTTTGTATTTTAGTGATGCCTTATGATTTCCGATAGACTAAAAAACTCTTTTTTTCCTTTTCCTTTTTTTTAAATGAAAGGAACAAACTTGAGAAAGGGGGTAGTAAATGCAAAAGATTTAGTTAATATTCTGTTAATTCCAATAATGTTTATAGTGGTGATTCTTGTATTTGCAAATTTTGAAATAACTACTCTTTCTGCATTTTATAGAGGTGTTACAGGAGAAGATGTAAATTTATCAACTAACGGAACTTGGGTTTCATTATCACATTGCGAGCAAGGATTGGTAAATGATACAGATTATCCAGTAAAAGTTTACAATTCTACCACTACATTAGTAGAAGATACGAACTACGAAGTAGATTACACAAATTGTAAAGTAAGATTGATTGATAATTCTTCATTTGGAGTATATGACTGTGATTATTACTATAAAGGACAAGGATATGCATCTTACGAAAAAACAGCAGATCAATCTTACAATGCATTTAGTATAGCCTCAATAGTGCCATTAGTGATTATAGCAGTGCTAGTAATTGGAATATTGCTCAAAGCTTTCATTTTCTAAAATGTTTTGTTTTCTTTTATTTTTTTAAATTATGTTGGAAAGCATATATTTGCTATTTTCAGGAATAACATTTTGTTTGATTGTAATTTCTTTATTATTACCAATTTTCAAAAAACAACACCCAATTTTGGGTTTTATTTCTGCTCTGATGTGTTTCGTTCTTGCTATGGTTTCGGTAAATATAACAACTGTTCATTGTGAGCAAGCAACAAATTCTACAGGATGTTTTGAATACAGTTATGAAGATCACGCCCTCACATATTTTTGGGGAGGTTTTGGAATTATAATGTTTTTGTTTAGTGTTTTAATTACATTTGTGTATAGTGCAGAAACTTTAGGTTCGGGCTCAAAATAAAGATTTCTTTCTTTTTTTCAGAATTTCAAAATTATTTTTATAATCATTTAACATTAAATGTTCTACATAACTTGAAAAACTTACTATTCTTTTTTTGTAATTTTTATTTATATTTGAAAGTTGATTTTGAATTTTATCCAATAGGAAAGGATTAACTTTTATTAATTTTGGTTTTTTTCTTCTCTTCCTTCTTATTTCCAGAGCAGTTTCCATAGTATTGCTACTGTGCATAAAGCCATAATAATAAATATGAAATTGTGAAACTGTGTAGGAACAACTGAAAATAAAGCTGTAACTCCTAATATAAGTCCAAGAACAGCCAGTAAACTTGCATTTTGTGTCTTAATATAAACCATTGAAAATCCTAATAAAAGTAATAAAACAATAAACCAACTTCCCATAACTCCAGTATAAACTCCAAAAATTGCTTGTATTATCTTCCCCTCCATCAACAAACTAAATAATTCTGTCATACTCCTTCATCAAATTTTCTTCCAGTAGCAAGCTGGAATATACCAATAATATAAATGAACCAAGCAATGCCTGTAAATAAGATAACCAAAGGAGAAGGAACTCCTATTTGATATAATAAAGTTGGCAATCCTAAAGTAGTTTTCCACAATACATCTAATATAAAAGATATGCTTGTTAAAAATAGTTGGGCTTGAGCATACCAGAAATCTATTGCTTCAATTCCTGTTTTTGCAGTTACTGAACTTGTTTTTTCCTGAAATTCTTTTGCTTTTTCTTCTGTAATTACTCTTAAATTTTCAGGTTGTGTATAATTTTGATAAACAGGAGTTTGTAAAGAACTTGGCGGAGTGTAATCTTCAAGCACACCAGATCCAGTTGCCAAACTTGAATAGAAACTTAACACTAAATTAAACAAAAATATACCCATCATCAACTCATACATTTTCATTTTCTCCTCAACCTTTCAGCTATTAGATTGACAATAGCAAATATAAGTGCAGTTGCCATAATCATAGGATTTGGATTCCACCAACCCATAAATGACATAACATATCCCATAATAACTATAAATACTCCAGCAAAAGAACCATTTACAGCTCCGAACATCATAGTTATTCCTATTAAAATTATGACAACAATAAATAATTGCCAAGTTAAACCAATTTCACTTTGAACATCACCAGCAAAAGGAAATTCAAATGGAAAGGATGTTGGAAACAAATTTTCTAAAGCAAATATCTGACCCCCAGATATTGAATGTTCTCCGTATATAGAATGTGCAATATGATACTCAACTCTATAAGTTCCATTAACATCTGGAACAATATATGTAAATTCTATTGTTGTGTGGTTTGTTGAACTTGCGTGATATAATAACTCTCCGCTTGTATAATTGTAAATCCATATTGAAGCATTAAGAGTTTGGTTAAGAGGATCTGAGACTCTCATATAAATTGTGTTTGTTTGATTGTTATATCCAAGAGTAAATTTAAAATCTCCCACTGTATTTAAACTAACTGATATTCCTATTGTAATCGTTTTAGTTAAATCTGTTGTATCAACATATAAAAGACCAATTCCTCTTTCTTCTAGTCCGTTATCAACATAAACCGAATATTTATCATCAACTATTAAATAAACTATTGCTTTACTTTCAGCATCCAATCTTCTTTCAGTAATTGTTGATAAAACTCCTTGAGTTTCTTTTTTAATTTTCAAAATTGTGGTGTTGCTTCCGAATTCTCCAGTATAATCATCCACAGTAAGCAACATCTGTGCAACTTGGTAATTATTTGCATCAACGAGAAACATTTTATAATATCCTGCACTTTCTGGAATAACTGTTCTACTATATCTTTCTTGAGGAGAATATTCAACATATACAGTTACTTCATCTGCTAAAGAACTTGTTGCGAAAGTTATTTTTGATGAATTAAATTCTAGATTTGAAGCAGTTCCTCCACTACAATATATTGTTAAATATTTTGTTGAATTCGGAGGCAGTCCTTGTTCTCCAGTAATTTCATCAAAAAATTCTAAAGTATATTTTTTGTCATATTCATTAACGCTGAATTCTACTATATCTGTCAATGCGTGCGTTCCTGCAAAATAGCCTGTGTTGTTTATAAAATAGTTGCCGAATAAAATCGTGAAGTTTGTATAACCTGTGTTGTTTATAATCACATAATATCCGTTAGTTGTATTTGTCCATACTGTTAAATTGTTTGATTTTGTGTTTGCATAAGCATATATATCTGATAAATCTGATTTAACTAAACTTTGATTAACCAAACCTGTAAAATTAAGAGTTGTTAAATTATAATCTGTATAGACAACAGAATAATAAGCAAAGGTTTGGTTTCCGTATTCTGTGTTTATACAACCATAAGGATATATAACATTTAAAGTTTTTGCTATAGAGGTGGGTCTATAGTTTGCGGTTTCTTCGGTTGAACAATTGAATATATATGTTCCGAAAGCATATGTTGATGTGTATGGACTTGAAACAATTATTCCATCTTTATATAGAGTTGGAGTTGTTTCTAAAGCAGAACAAGATATAGTTACTTGAGTTCCAACTTTTACTTGCCAAGAAGGGTCTGCAGTTAAAGTAACTGTGTTATTTCCTTTCGCCGTTAAAGTAAAATTAAACTCTTGGTAATTAGTTTCGTTGTTTGTCGTGTTTGTTGTGTTTTGGTAATAGTAAAGAGTATCAGAGCCGTCATCAACAGTTATATTTATTTCGCCGTAAGGTATTTCGTTCCATTCCAATAAAGCCGAGTTATTGTAAGTCCCTGTTGTTGTGTTTGTTCCGTTTGTAATTGAAACATTCCAATTTGTTGCCTCTGTTCCATTATCATAATAAACCGAGATGTTTAGACCCATCCAGACATAATAATTTACGCTGTCTGAACTATTTTGTCTGTTTGCATCCACACAAAAACAAGAAACATTATGAGAACCGCCTGTTTTACTTAATGTTGTTGTGAAGGTTTCTGAACTTTGATTTGTTTCGCCTATTAAATTTCCATCTTCTGTAATGTTGCACTGATAATCTGCGTTATCTGGATGAGAAGTAGAAATATTTACAGGTATTGAGGTTGTGTAATATGTTTGATTTTTTGGGTCATTTATGGTTATTTCAACTCCGCTTTCCTCACTCCCAAAATTTGAAACTGTTGGCTCTGGGTCGGCGTATTTGCGGACTAAAACCCAATCAAATTTTGCTTCTGTTCCAGTTCCCCAGGCGTAAAGCGAAACTTTTAAATTGCCTTCTGGAACTTTCGCAGTTTCTTCTGCTGAACTTGAATCAACATAGCCGACAACTTTGCTTGTTCCGACTCTTGCAATTTTAAAGGCGTGATAATTTGTATCTGAATCTGTTATAGTGTGTGGACTGCTCCAAGAACCTGCATCATCTGTTTCTAATTGAAAAACAGATTCGGAAGCCATTGACTTGATGTGTATCCTATTAGATTCTCCTACGCCACCCCACTCAAAAGCAGATTCGTCATTTGAACCTTTATCTAACAAACCATATCCTTGATAAATTAAATCTGTTCCAAAAGTTGATATTGAATCTATTTTTGCTTCAGTTCCTGTAATATCTACTTCTGAATTACTTACTGAAACTGAACCTTGTGAAGTCCATTTGTTCGAATCTAAACTTGTTCCTTCAAAATCATCAAAGAACTCAAAAACTGCTTCGCCATCACTCGCAGAACTGGCAGAAGGATTTCCATAATACATATAAATCGTTGTGTTCGTGTTATTCGGCAAAGAAGTTACATTAACCCAAATTGTTGCCTCCTGCCCTGTTGAGTTCCAACTTTCAATCCAGAAATTCAATAAATCATCTGTTGAATTCGTGAATCTTATATCCGAGCCGTTATTTGACCAATTGAAATTTGAGCCGACATTTGACGAATTTAAATCAATTTTGACTTGATAATTTGTTAAATTTCCTGCGGTGTTTGAGATGTTTATTGCTTGTCTATAACCCCAGCCTGAAAGCCAAGCAAATGTTGGACTAAACAAAAAATTTAATGCCAAAATAAAACTCACAACTAACCATATGTAACTTTTACCCATATTGACTATAAGGTTCTCTGCGTAAAGCAGAGACTATACCATAGATTATCAAACCGAAAATCAGAATTAACGGCCAATAGCTCCATACATTTTTTATCCAAGTAAATGTTGTTGCAGTTTCATTATTTGAAGACAAATGTTCTTCAAATTCAGGGAAAACATATCCGTTATATATTTCTGAAAAAATAATCCATAGAAATCCAGTTACGAATACTAAAACCAATATTACAATCCAAGCATACATTTGCCCTCTCATTTTTTAATCCTTAAAACTTTAACAATATTCGGAATTTGATGACGAACTTCCCAATACAATATCTTTCTTTTCCTTTCTTCTCTTTTGCTTCTCATAATAGGAAATCTTCCAGTAGGTAAAAATATAGATACTGGTGGCTTTGTTGGTGGAGGTCTTAATTCAAGTAATGGTGGTGTTGGAGGTGTGGTTCTTGTTGTTAGTTTTGTTCTATACAAGAAACTTAAAGTAGGGATCTCCATAGGTTTTCTTCTTCTTATTTGTTCTTCACCAAATTTTAATCCAACAACAGGTTTTGTAACCCTCTCTATTTTTCCTAATCCTCTCTCGGAAATCAACTGAACCAATCTCGGACTTCTTATCTGACTTTGTTTTGGGGTTATTGCCTTTACTCTTGGTTTTATTCTCACAGATTCTGTTATTTTTTCCTTTAATTTTTCTTTAACTGGTATCTTTAAAGGTAATTTAACAGGTATTTCAGAAGGTGATTTTTTCTTTAATTTCTTTTTCAATTTTTCTTTTGTTTCAGACATTGGCTTGAGTGAAGATATTAAAGGTAACACAAAAATTTTTGGTTTCTTTAGTTCTTTTTCCTTTGCTTTAACACTTTCCTTAATTCCGATAACTTTTTTTGGTTTTTGCGTAATTCTTTCCAATCCAACAACAGGAGAAGCTCCAACAATAGTTGGTGCTGGTTTAACCATTCGTGTTCTTGTTATTGTTACTAAAGGTTCACCTAAAGTTGAATATAAAGTTGAAGTTTCAGTTCCACCAACTTTTTTAGTTATTGCATACAAAGGTTCTTTTGGTATTCCTTTTGGTTCTACTCCTATAAGTCCTTTTGCTGTTATTTCTGTTGGTTTAGTTTTCATTATTTTTCCTCCTTCTTTTGAAATATCAACATATCTTGTTTTTACTTTAAAAAATGTTTCTGGTGTCTTTTTCATTCTTACTGATTCTGTAAGAGTTTCAGAAATAGTTATTTTTTTTGGTGGATATTCAAAAATTTCAAGTCCTCCTGTAACTGCAATTTCAGATTTAGTTAATTTCCCAAATTTTGTAACTCTTCCTTCTTCAGCTATTACCCCTTGACTTATTACTTTATTCATAGGTTTATTGTCATATATTTTTCTAGTTGTATATGTGCCTTTTTTTGTAACTTTAACTTCATAAACTTCTTCTTTTATTTTTCCTTCTTCATTTTTAAGCATTCTCCATATTCTATATCGCATACCTGTTTTTGTTGGTTTTCCTGTTATCATTGGTTCTCCAATAGGTTTATAAACATATTTCGCAGATATGGTTTTTGCTCCTGCAGAAACAGCTCCTATTTGTGTTGCAGTTCTTAATACAACTTCTGGAACTTCTTCTAATTTTCCTTGTTTATATTTTTCTCCAAGTTCGTAAGCAACAGAACCTCCATAAATTGTAGTTGCTCCGGCTAATGCAATTTTTCCTGCTTTTGAACTTAATACTGTTGCTCCTGTTTTTGTTAAAGAAAATGCTCTGAATCCTGCTCCTAAAGGCATCATAGTAACTAAAGTTCCTAATGGTGTCTCTGGAGAGGTTGCTGTTTTTACTGCTTTTTTAAAACCAGTAAAATAAAGAGATTCGCCTTTTTTAATTGCTTCTTCTCCTGCAACTGCTCGTTCTCCTATACCTATAAAAAAAGGTTTTTCTGGAAATGCTCTTTTCATACCTAACAATTTAGATATTCCTTGTCCTGCTATTTTATATCCTTTTTCTGCTATTATTGGAGGAGCTAATGCTATTTTTTCAAGTAAAGAAGCTTTTTCCCACTTTTTTTTACCTTTTAAATAAAGTTCTGCTTCTTTTTGTCCTTTTTGTAATTCAAAAATTCTTTGTTGTTCTTCATAAACTTTTTTAGCAAATGGAGATAATTCAGATTCTCTTGGTGGTCTTGTGAATTGTCCTCCTGTTAAGCCTCCAGTTCCTAATAATATAGATCCAGTCCCTAATATGGAAGTAGCACCAATTATACTTTTAGATGGTTCTATTGGTTTTGTAATTGTAGATTTAGTTTTTACTGGTATGCTTGCAATAATCTTACCTTCTTTTAATTCAACTTCTTCAGGCTTTAACTTTCTGAATCCCAATTCTTTTGCTCCTTTTTCGCTTAAACCCCCAGGTGGTTTTGTTCCAGATATAATTAACTTATCATCAGGAGTAACCCAAACACTCTTTTTCCCTTCTTTAATTTCGGAATATTCTTTTGCTATTTGATATTTTTCATAATTTTCACGCTTGACAGAACCAAAACTCACAGCGTAACTTGGACTCTTACCTAAAACTGATTTGTGATATTCTCTCGCAATTTCACCTAAAGCGTAACATTCTAACTTGCCAATCCCAGGCTTTAACTCTTTTGGCTTTTCACTTCCAGGTAATTGATAAATATAAGTTCCGTAAGAAGTTTTAGCAACAGGAATTTCAACTTCTTTTCCTGTCTTTGGGTCTTTTGTTATTACAACATCAGTAACTTTAGGACTGCCGTATTTTTCCTCCCACTCTTTCAAGGCTTTAGTATCTCCTTTACTAATTCTTTTTTCAAGTTGTTCTTTACTCTTGCTTTCCCAATATTCCTTTCCTTTTTGAATGTGTCTTTCGTATTCTTCTTTAGTAACTCTTTTCCATCCGCCTGTTTCGGCTTTTGGTGTTTCAGTAATCATTCCATATACTCCTTCGTAACTTCCAGGAGTTATATAGTAATACTTTTCTTTTTTAGTTTCTTTTTTAGAACTTGAAGAAGAACCACCGCCACCAGAACGCCGAGAAGTTGAGGAAGATTTTTTTCCTTCAGAAACAGGTGTATAATGGTATCTTGTTTTAAATCGCCAAACTTGACCCTCTGGAACATTAGTAATTTCACCAGAAGGTTTTCTCATCTTTACTAATTTTTCAACCATCCTCAAATTAATTTTGTTGAAGTTATATTTATTATTTTTTAATATTTGAAGATATATTTTAGTAGGCTAATAAGTAATATGACAAAATATCACAGACTATAAGGAAAATTTGTAAGAAAATCATTAAGCCAACAGGAAACCATGTCCATTTTTGTAACTTTTGATTTTTAATTAAAGTTTTGTAACTGATATAGATCCAAAAAGGAATTGCAAATATAGCGAAAGTAGCAAATAAGTTTATAAAGATTATATTAAAAATACAAAGAAACACTCCAATCCAACCTACAACAATATTCCTATTCATAATTTAATTGATTTAGATTAAAATCAAATAATTTTTCTTTATAATTTACTTTTCCATATTCTGAGTAATGAATATCATAGTATAAAGAGATATATAAAATTACATTTTCTGATAAATTTATTTTGTCAAAACATAAACGAAAATGTTTTTTTGAATTTGGATAAACTACAAACTCATTAAGTGCACCAAATGAATGATAACAACTATCTTCTTTAGGTGATAAATCCATATAATTTAATGCCCCGATTTGTTTTCCATCTTTATATACAATATGAGGTTCGTCAAAGAAGATAGTGTCTTTTTTATATGAAATTAATGTAATATCTATAGCCATACACTTATAAGTATTATAGTGTCCAGTAGAAAAATTAAATTTACCTAATTTGCATTCTTTTATAGTTGATATATTTTCAATTTTTATTTCAAAATTAGACTTGAGTGATATTATATTTAAAAAGCTATTTGTATTATATTCCATATACCAAACAATACTTATTATAAGGCAAAAAATAACAAATCCTACAATCCATTTATTCATAACATTATTTAACGATATTTATAAATATGTGCGAAATTAAATAACAAACTAATTGTCTCTCTACAAAAAGCCTAATTTCGCACACTTGCTTCACTAAAAAGATAGTTCCACCTTACTA
>Ga0190316_1000169_pt1 | contig 17581 bp, 20 predicted proteins | sample 48701112_MG_FD_161663 | JGI IMG/M metagenome (GOLD analysis project Ga0190316, IMG submission 161663) | Hydrothermal vent sediment bacterial communities from Southern Trench, Guaymas Basin, Mexico - 4870-11-1-2_MG | ecosystem: Environmental > Aquatic > Marine > Hydrothermal vents > Sediment ... | reverse complement strand
AACTCCGGTGGAACGCACCTTTTGGGTGAACATTCCAAACTGGACAATACACCATAACTTACTGATTTTTCTATTTGTTCCTTATTGTTCGGTGTTTGAAGTGCATAATTTGGGATAACCGCTTCAGGACGGGATATAACGGGTTCACCGGATATTTACGCAAAGTCCGTGCAGAGAAAGCCTCGCTTTTACTTTGTCTGCCTCTCTCTATATTGCTCATTGATTGAGTAAACAAAAGCCAATATTTCAGCAATAGCCTTATAAATCTCAACAGGAATCTGCTCATCGATATCAAGTCGGCTTAAGATCTGTACCAGGGCGGGATCTTCCTTAATAGGTATATTATGCTCCATGGCCAGTTTTATAATTTTTTCAGCTATTGAACCCCTTCCTTTAGCAGTTACCTTTGGAGCTGCATCCTTTTTGTTATCATATTCTATAGCAGCCGCTATAACGTTTTTTTTCTTATGCCAGTCCATCAAAAATATCTCTCAAAAGTAATTAAGTAATAATTACACTAAGAAGACCTTTTTGAAACTAATTATACCAAAAGATCTACTTTTTCTTGTGCAAATAGATACTGAAACTCGCTACATTCATCCTTTTTTAAAATATTCGTATCTACCACACATTCAAGGTAATCTACTTTATATTTAAGATCCTTAAGTTTTTTGCGTAAATTATCTAAAAAAGGTAGTATAAAATTGCGTAAATTATTATCGTTACATTTTAAAATACAGCTTATGTTCTTTTCAATGATTTTTGCATCAATAACAATGTTACCTAATGCATCCATATTCAACAAAAATATGATACTCTTTTGTTTTTGCCGCTCTCTGCCTTCTGAATTCCTGTCTCCAAATTTAACAAAAATCTCCGCAAATCCCATCTTTTCTGTAAATAATATAGGAATTTGAAACATATACTTACCTTCATATTCCTGAAACAGATAATTTATCACTTGATGGGATTCAATCATCTTTAATGATGTGTTAATAAAATCAGAAAGCTTTTCTACTGCCGAAAGATTTCTGTTTTCCATCAATAATTTAAGCTTATCAGACATATTTATGAGAAGTCCCTTAAGACTTTGGGAAGAATCATTTAGATTTGCAGTCTTAAAAAGACCCTTATTTATATAATTTTTAAGCCCCTTTTCCATTAAATAGCCAAATTTGTATATATAATTCCTTAAAAAAAGCTTATCATTCAGAGTTTCTTTAGAAATCACTAAAGATCCTAAAAGGTTTTGAATATTCTCTATGTTCTCTTTTCCCAGATGTAATGCGACCTCCCCCAGGCCCTCTTGATTGAACACCTTGCTTAGCTCCAAAAAAAAGGCACAGACTGCCTTTGGATTCGAACGATAGAACCTCACATAATCGGCGATTCCGGAATCCTGCAGCTTTTCTGGATTCTGTATGAAACGAAGGACAACCCTGGGATGTAATCGCTCAACTTTTACTGTAATTTTTTCACCTACTTTAAATGGTATCTCAGAATCCGCTAAAATCTTCGCCGTTTTCAGTAAAATTAGCAATTTTCTGTCGCCAACTTTTTCTAAAACATCCGCTTCCACAACTTCATTGACAGAAAGAGGAAGTAAAAAAATTTCTTTTTTTGAATCTGTAACGGGGGATTTAATTTGCGAAATTAGATTAGAGCGGACGAAATTAAAAGTGTTAGGCATTTTCATTCTTTTTACGATCAAGATCTAAAATAAGGCGTATCTCTCCTTCTGTTAAATTCAACACATGGGCCATCTCTTTCTCGCTTAGACCTTGTTCGGCCAACTTTATGACCTCTTCATACCTTTCTCCACGGTTTGAACCGCTTGGTCTCATTTCTTCAAGCCTGCTGTCTGACTCTTCTATAAGAAATTTCAATCTTTTCTCTTTTTCATCTAAGACATATGCCATCTCTTTGAAAGATTTTCTGCCCTCATTTAAAGTTTCCAATAGATAATCAGCAGAATGCCGGGAATCTTCTATAAACTTCTTGAATTCAGTAAAAGAATCCGTATCTATTACTAATGATCTCTTCTTCATCTCTTTGTTTACTATCCGGATAAAAAATATAATGGCAAAAAATAGCATTAAATCCGCAAAAATCTGAAGGGCTGGCAATAAATCTATAGTCATCTTATATCCTTATATCTACTTTTCTCCCAATTTCATCAGCCGATAGATCATTACTGAAATCAGAGATAACTTTTCCATCAGACTTTTGCTTGTTATGCTTGGACTCTTTTTTTCTCTTATGTTGTTCCTCTTTCTCTCTAACTATGATTTGCTCACTCTTTTCAAGATCTTTAACTTTTTTCCTTAATAATGACTTTTCTTTATTTAATTGATCTCTAAAATATTTCTGCTGTATATCAGGATGCTGTTGCTGAATCTGCTGAACACGTTCAACAGCATTTGATTGTAATATTGTTTGCTGTACATCAAGTGCTCTGACCATGGCTTCAACTCCATCCAAACAAAGGCTTTACTATCTTTTATCAATTATGATATTTTCAAGCATTTTCCAAGCTCTTTTCACTTTTTCTTCCTCCTTAATATCTTCTTTAGTCTTACACATTGATCTCCTCGTAGAATAAATAATATATACATTGCCTTGCTCGTCTTTAATCACTCTTGTACCTTCTTTCTCTTGTTCTAACATTATTTGAATCGTTTTATCGCTTACCCCTGCCTTCTTCAATTCAATGATCTGTTCTGGTGTAATCGCATAACTATATGGCAAAAGGACCATTGTGACAAAAAAAATTATTATAAAATATATTCTTTTCATTTCAATATAAATAATTAAATAATGACTATTGAGTTAGCTCCGCTTCGATATATAGTCTTTGATTATTGGGTAATCATCCAATAATCCGTTATAATCAGCATATGATGCAGAGCTAACTCAATAGTCATATTAAATAAATTCGTCGTGTCTATATTTCTTCAAAATACTCTTTAATTTTAATATTATCTGAGAATGAAGTTGACATATCCTTGATTCACTTAATGACATTACCATTCCTATTTCCTTTAATGTTAATTCCTCATAATAATATAGTTGTAAAACTAATTTCTCTTTTTTAGATAGTAAATCTATTGCATCTCTTAATGTCTCTTTCAATTCTTTATCTGCTAGAAGAAAAAAAGGATTATTTTGATCAATTTTTTCCAGGACATCATAGGTACCATACTTTTCACAATAATCGGCGCATAAATTATCAGTGCTCAAGATGCAAACTCCCCTTGCTTCATTAAGAAGCTTATAATACTCATCAACTGATACGCCAAGAAAATCTGACACCTCTTCATCTGTTGGATGCCGTCTGAGCTTCCCTTGCAATGCTGTAAATGCCTCCTCGATCTTTGCAGCTTTGTTTTTGGCTGATCTGGATACACCATCTCTTGACCTCAATTCATCTAAAACAGCTCCACGAATCCTAAATCTGGCATATGTCTCAAATAGTACATTCCTCGTTTCATCAAATTTCTTTAAAGCAGATATCAATCCTATTATGCCGGCATTGATTAAATCATCTTTATTCACATAACTCGGTAATTTCAAAGCAATTCTCTCAACAATATTCTTAACGAGAGGTGCATATTTAATTATAACCTCGTCGCGCTTTTTTTTGTCGGTCATCCCTGCTAACATCTGTCCCGCCAAAGAACTCAGATTCCACATCCGTAATCTTCCGGCCGCTCTTGACATAATTTCTCAGCGACCGTAAAAAGACACTTGCTCGCCCTGGAATTGGGGGAAAATTCAACAAGAATACTCTGTTGCTTTACGGCTTCATGAACGGTCTTGTCGCAAAGGATATATCCCAAATAATCGACGAAAAGGTTCAAAAAATGATCTGTTGCACTGTTCAGTCTCCTATAGACCTCTTTAGCCTCATTGGGACCTGCCACCATATTAACAAGTAACATAAAACGCTTTGCTGAATAACCATTATGAAGTAGTTTGATTAAAGCGTATGCATCTGTAAGTGAAGTAGGTTCAGGAGAGGCGACGATAATAATCTCTCTTGCTATCATATTAAAATACATGACATTCTCAGCTATTCCCGCTGCCGTATCGATAAACATAAAATCAAGATTCTCGCTCAGACCATCTAACTCCTCCAGCAGGGCGAGCTTTTGGCTTCTTGATAGCTCAGCCATCTCCTGAATTCCTGAAGCTGCCGGTAAAATCATGATGCCGCCCGGGCCCTGAACAGTGACCTCTGATAATATTTTTTCGCCGTGAAGGACATGAAACAAGCTATATTGCGGAGTAATCCCCAAAATTACATCTATATTAGCAAGTCCTGTATCTGCATCGAGCAATAGAACTCTTTCTCCCATCTTTGAAAAAATGTATGCAAAATTAGCCGCTATATTTGTCTTTCCGACACCCCCTTTGCCGCTAGTTATAGCAATAACTCGAACACCTTTATTGCGTTTCTTTTGTCTGCTCTTCAGATTCATGCCATAAAATTCCCTATCTATTTCCTTCATTTCTCTCAGCACCCTGGCCTGATCCACTGAAAATACCTCTCTTTTCAACCCGATGATTTATGACTGTGAATCTACATCAACTATAGCATTTTTAACTACGAATCTTGCAAGCTTGCCAGGATCTACTCTTTCAATATCTTGTGGAACATTCTGGCCTTTTGTTATGTAAAATACCGGCTTACCTGCATAATCAATAATATTATAAATTGAACCAAAATTATTGGCCTCATCCAACTTTGTAAATATTATATTGTCGTAATTTATAATTCCAAATCTCTCTACAGCTTCTATCATATTTTCTTGGCTTGTCGTTATATTTAATATGAGATTAATTTCAATTGAAGAATCAATGGTAAATAATTCTTTTAATTGCATCAAATAATTTTTATCTTTATAGGTCTTTCCTGGCGTATCTATTAGAATGATATCCTTTTCACTAAATGCATCTATACTTTCTTTAAATTCTTCTTTCTTAGAGATAAGTCTCAATGGGAGGCCCATTATGTCAGCATATATCTTTAGCTGTTCAGTAGCACCTATTCTATATGTATCTGTTGTTAAAATACCGACATCTAATTTATCACAAAATAAATAATGTGCTGCAAGTTTTGCTAAAGTTGTTGACTTTCCTGAACCAGCAGGACCAACAAAACTAATAATTCTTTTCCTCACTACATCTTTGTAGAATACAGCAATAGATTGCTTTATAATATCCTCCGCAACCCCGAGGAGATTTTGATAATCTTCTAAAATTTCCTGCGAATAATTATTTCTTAATTCTTCTACTAGCTTAAAAGCTTTTTGTTTTGATATGCCAACTGAAATAAGATGATAATAAAACTTTGACAGATATGAAGAAATATTTCTGTTATTTTGTACCCCAAAGATATCAAATAATGTATTCAAGGTCTCCTTTAATTCAGCCAACTCAGAATGGATATCCATTTTCCTTCTAGTATCCATTATAAGGGCTTTTAATTGATCTATTTCGGTCCTAATGGGAAGAAATACCTTATGACTATTTAAGATAGTTGATTCTCTATCTTTACCCTTTTTACTAGATAAGTTGGGAATGAAGCCATAATAATCGTCTTTAGCTGCGACCATCTCAATAAAAGACCTTTTCTTTCTCTTCAATCTCTTACTGGAAAGAATTACGGCATTCGGTCCCAGATCTTCTTTTATTTTTGCCATACCCTCATTTATGTTCGATACTTCATATTTTTTAATCTGCATCTTTCAATACCAGCATGCCCAGGGACTTGATATTTGTATCATCTATAATTTCGTTATAAGAAAGGACGGCAACATTGGGAAAAAACTTTTCCAAAATTTTTCTTAAGTATATTCTTGTGTTAGGTGAACAAAGGACAATTGGCTCTAATCCCCTATCAGTAAAAATTTTGACAAATTTTTGGAAACCACTAACAATATTCTGTATAATATCGGGATCAGCTGTAACGAATGATTCGTATTCAGTGTGCTGAACAGATTTTACAATACTGTCTTCAATATCAGGGGAAACCATTACAACCGTTATATTTCCGTCCCTGTCCTCGTATTGCCTCGTTATAGTTCTTGCCAAAGCTTGCCTTACATATCCAATTAATTTATCAACATCTTTTGTTATAGGTACATAATCTGCTAATGTCTCTAAAATCGTGAGGAGATCGCGAATGGAAATTCTCTCCCTTAAAAGCTGTTGCAACACCTTTTGCAGCGTGCCAACGGGGATTATATTCGGAACGAGTTCCTGTACAAGTTTGGGGTGATTAATCCCAAAATTCTCTAACAAAGATTGAACGCTTTGCCTATCCAGCAGTTCATGTGCATACGTTTTTATAATTTCAGTCAAATGGGTTGAGATAACAGTAGCTGGATCTACAACAACAAAACCATTTGCCTGTATTCTTTCTTTATCTTTTTCATCTATCCAGACTGCTGGCAAGCCAAAGGCCGGCTCTTTCGTCTCTATGCCATTTATTTTTATATGTTCATCTCCAGTAGTTATCGCAAGATAATGACCCAACATTATCTCGCCCTTAGCCACTTCAACCCCCTTCAGTTTAATGACATATCCATTAGGCTTTAATTGGAGATCATCTCTAATATGTATGGCTCCCACAACAAAACCCATTTCAAGGGCCAGTTGCCTTCTCAATCCCCTGATTCTTTCTAATAGTTCCCCTCCCTGCTCTGCATCAACTAAAGGTATCAGGCTATATCCTATCTCAAGTCCCAGGAGATCAAGGGGCAAAAGGGCCTCTACAGATTCTGTGGCTGATTCCTCAGGTACTGCTCCAGCTCCCGCTTTTTCGCTTTCTTTTGATGATCTGAATACTGCATATGCAAAAACCGCCATGACTAAGGAAATGCTCAAAAAAGATACCTTGGGCATGCCTGGGATCAGGCCAAATACCAAGAGAATAACTGAAGCCGCAGCAATTACCTCTGGTTGTAAAAAAAGTTGTCTCTCTACTTCCTTGCCCAGGTCTGATGAAGCCGTAGACCTGGTCACGAGCATACCGGAAGCAGTCGATACAATAAGAGCTGGAATCTGGGTCACCAGTCCGTCACCCACGGTAAGAAGGGTATAGGTATGTGCAGCGTCCGACAATGGTACACCTTGCTGCAGCACACCGACAATTAAACCGCCCAAGATATTTATCAAGGTGATAATAATTCCCGCTATCGCATCTCCTCTGACAAATTTGCTTGCTCCATCCATTGCGCCATAAAAATTTGCCTCCTGTTCAACTTCGTTCCGTCTTATTTTCGCATCTGCCTCTGTAATCAGTCCTGCATTGAGATCGGCATCAATGCTCATCTGCTTCCCTGGCATTGCATCCAAGGTAAATCTTGCTGCCACTTCAGCTATCCTTGTGGCACCTTTAGTTATCACAATGAAGTTAATCAAGACGAGTACCAAAAAGACTATGAACCCGATCACAAAATTGCCGCCAACAACAAAGTGACCAAAGGTCTCGATAACACGTCCCGCTGCCCCCAAACCCTCATTACCATGGAGAAGTATAAGACGGGTAGAAGCTACATTAAGAGACAAGCGAAAGAGGGTGGCGATAAGAAGAATTGAAGGAAAAACAGAAAAGTCCAAAGGCTTTAATACATACATGGAGACCAATAGTATTGTCAAAGAAAAAGTGATATTAAAAGAGAGAAGAATATCAAGGATAAATGGACGAAGAGGTATCATCATGACCAGAAGTATACCAACTACTACTACGGCCATTACAGTATTGCTGCCTTTAAAGAGATCACTAAAATCGTTGGTTTTGACGTAAGAATCTGCCACTTTTATGCCTATTCAGTAAATATCCGGTGAACCCGTTATATCCTGCCTTGAAGCGGTTACCTTTTTCCGGGTTTCAAAGCTCACTCATCGCGGACCGGAGAGGCAGTGCAATCCGGCCCGCGATCGAAACCCTGCAAAAGGCAAACCGCCCCTGCGGCAGGGCACGGACGGCGACTTCCACAGCGGACCACGGGTTCACCGGATATTTACACTATTCAGCAAAGACTGGAGCCATTATGTCACCTCATGCTGTAAACGAATGCCAACACTTCTGCGACTGCCTTGTATAAATTTGCCGGTATCACTTCGGCCACATTTACCATTTTATACAATATTTGTGCCAGGGGTTTGTTCTCAACTATAGGCACATTATTTTCGGTGGCGATTTTCCTTATCCTTTCGGCAAGGTAACCCATCCCTTTCGCAACTACCTTCGGCGCAGACATCCGTGATTGATCATAGTGAATGGCCACCGCAAGATGTGCGGGGTTTGTTATAATCACATCCGCTTTTGGAACACTTGCCATCATTCTTTTCCTGGCCGCCTCCCTCTGAAGGCGCTTAATTCTCGCTCTTATAATGGGATCTCCTTCTGTTTGCTTAAGCTCATCCTTTACTTCCTGCCTTGACATCTTAAGATTTTTTTCGAATTCCCACCTCTGATATAGATAATCAAATATTGCAAGCATAATAAGCAACAAACAGGTTCTAAAAACAATTTTAAATGCAAGTTTACCAATGTAGACTAATATGCCGCCCACACTTTGGTCGGGTAATAGAATAATATTTTCTATTTCTTCTTTAATTGTAATATAAATAAGTAAGGCAATTATCAATATCTTAAATATATTTTTCGTCAATTCTACAAAAGACCTGATGGAAAATAGCCTCCGAAATCCGTTAATCGGATCAATCTTTGACAGTTTTGGTTGTATCGGGTCTGCAGAAAACACAAAACCTACCTGAAGATAGTTAATGAACAAGGCCATGAACAAAGCAACCAATAAGAAGGGAATAAGTAAATTAAAAATTTTATTTGCGAAACCGATTAAAAAGTACTGAATATTATTACAATCAATATTAAATTGAGCAGATTCAACAAATGAATTCCTCATGATATCCAGCATCTTTTCGAGCATATCGTAGGAACCGAAATAAAAAACTACTAAGCAGGCCGACAAAACTCCTACAGACGCAAGTTCCTGGCTCTTTGCAACCTGCCCCTTTTTTCTTGCCTCCTCTCTTTTCTTGGGTGTTGCCTTTTCAGTCTTTTCTTGATCCGACCTTTTCTCAGCCATATTCAGGACCTGTAAAGTACATGCCAGTGTCTGAACGGAAAATCCGTTCAGACACAATTTTAAATTCTAAATTTTGAATTTAAAAAAGAATATAAACTCAATATATTAATAATTTCTTGGCTTAAACATTTGCTGTTTTTGTTCAGGCTTCTAACTATTTACTGACGCTTGCGTCAAAAAATAGACATTGTTATCACCTAAAACGATTTATCAACTGTGAAATCTCTATTCTCCATAAAAATTTGTAATTCAACCGGACATGCATGACTCAAATTTTACATTAAGTGGAGGAGTATGTTTAACTTATCTCCGAAATTTAAGAAAACCATGCTCATTATTTTTATAAAGAGAGGAAGAGTTAATCCTATAAGTATAAGACCTATAGCTATCTTTAAGGGAAATCCAACAATAAGGATGTTGATTTGGGGAACAGTTCTGACAATTAATCCGAATCCAATACTCGTCATTAATAGAGCAGTGATAATTGGAGCCCCTATCTTGACTGCAATGATAAAAATATCTTTTGAAATTTCTATAATTGACTGAGCCAATTCTGCTGAAAAGTGAAAATCAAGGGGAAAAATAATTCTATAGCTCTCTGCGATAGCATATAAAAATACATGATGACCATCAACGGCAAGAAAAATTAAAATTGCAATTAGATACTGAAATTGAGCCATAATCGAAACTTGTTCACTTGTTATAGGATCAAACACATTCACAATGGCAAAACCCATCTGAAAACCTATAAGCTGCCCTGCTATCTGTACCCCAGCAAAAGCTAATCTACCTGCCAGACCTATAATAATTCCTATAATAACTTCTCCTATCATTCCACCAATTAATGAAAAAATCCCAAGATATGGAAGATGAATTTTAATAAAAGGAAAAAGAAGAAACGCTATCATCAATGACAATCCTGCCTTTATTCTAACGGGAACAACCCTATTCCCAATAATCGGAATAGTGACTACCATAGCACTCACCCTTAGTAAAATAAATATAAAGACTTCTAGTTGTTCAGCCGTTATTTGTGATATATTCATCAAAAAACTTATTTCAAAAATTACTCACTCAAAGCCCATACGAAAAAATTCGAGTGGCTGTTATTGCTGAAAAACTAGCTCCTAATACCGAACGCTTACCTGATATACATCGGTATAGACGTAAAGAGTCTCTGAGTATAGCTAACTATAAGATTGGTCATCCATGGAAGAGCGATAATGAGGGAAACCATAACGGCTATTATTTTGGGAACAAATGTTAATGTCATTTCCTGAATTTGGGTCACGGCCTGAAATATACTGACAATAAGACCAACGACAAGGCCCACAATAAGCATAGGGGCAGAAAGCAACAGAGTAATTTTTATGGCTTCGCTTGCTATCCCGATAACCAGATCAGTATTCACTATTTGCCCCCTTCTTTTTAGTGTGCATCTCTTTTGAAAAAAGAGAGCAGTCCTTTATTTTCAAGCAAAACTCCTAACCAATGAACCGACTATTAGATACCACCCGTCAGCCAACACAAAAAGCAGCAATTTGAATGGCAGACTTATCATTACAGGTGGAACCATCATCATTCCCATTGACAAGAGTACACTGGCAACAACCATATCCAATATCAAAAAAGGTAAATAAATTATAAATCCAATCTGAAAAGCTGTCTTCAGTTCACTAATTATAAAAGAAGGTATTAATACTGGTAAACTTATATCATCTGGCGTTCCGGGTCTCTCTCCCCTTGAAATTTTCACAAATAAAGCGATATCCTTCTCCCTTGTCTGCTTTAACATAAATTTTTTCATGGCCTGCGACGTCCTGTCAAAGGCGCTTTTAGCCGATATCTGTTCATTCATATACGGCTGCAATGCCTGATTGTTCACCTTATTCCAGACAGGGGTCATAATAAAAAAGGTCAAAAAGAGAGATAATCCAATAATGATCTGGTTTGCGGGCATTTGCTGTGTGCCCAGGGCATGTCTTAGAAGGGAAAGAACTACAACAATTCGGGTAAATGAAGTCAACATTATAAGTATTGCCGGGGCAAGGGACAATACTGTCAGAGCAAATAATAATTGCAGGAGTGTTGCTAATTTACCTGGTTCATCAAGACTAGCATCCACACTCAAGTTTAATGGCGGAATAGAGAGGGATTGACACCATACAGGATGCACAAAAAAAAAGAGTTCGGAAATTATTGATACGAATATAAAACATAATTTCCATTTATTTTCTGAGCACTTATTCATTTCCCTTCTCATTCACAAAATGACCATGGGGAAATATCTTTGTCTTGCAAAGCATTAAATAATCAGAAAAAGGAGGATTTTTAATTCTTTGTCCCCGGATACTTTTCAATTGTTCAAGTGAGTTATGATCCACGATTTTTGTCAATAAAGATATCTGATTACTCGAGACACCAATCACCAAAATATCTCCCAATACATCGATCAACATGATACTGTTCTTAGGTCCCAAATATTGGGTGCACAGGATTTTCATCAATCCATCATTTATTCCTCCCGTTCTCTTCATAGCTTTTTTGAGCAAGTATATAGTTATAAGCATGATACCCAATGTAACGGCAAGAGCCGATACCATTTTCAAAAAAGACGGAAATAAATCCGGTGAATTCATGATACATCAAACCTTGTCATGATTAGTTGAAATTAGAAATCAGAAATTTGGGTAAGTGGAACAAAAGCATGGAGGCCAAATTCCAATTTCAAGTTTCAAGTCGTAAACAGCTACAATTATTTAAGTTTATTAATTCTCTCAGTAGTAGAAACAACATCCGTCAATCTAACTCCAAACTTTTCATTAACTACAATCACTTCACCCTTGGCAATCAACTTATTATTGACAAAGATATCCATCGGTTCCCCTGCAAGTTTCGTTAACTCTATAACTGAACCTTGTCCTAACTGAAGAAGTTTACCTATCAACATCTTGCTTCTGCCCAGCTCAACAGTCACCGTAAGAGGGATGTCCAAAATGAAGTCCAGATCCAGTGACGGTCCCTTCGTCTCACTTTTTTTTATCTCTCCAAGGTTAACACTGCCGGCCTCCTTTTCCGCAGTTGACCGCTTCGCCTTCTCCAGTTCATCCTGAACATCGTCCCAGCCAATATCTTCATCCGGTTTTGTCTCTTTTACTTCTTCAATTAAGTCATTATGTTCCATATAAATGCACCTTTTACGTAATAATAAATTCTGATATCTTTACTGCCTGGTTTCCCTTATATATCCCTGATTCCCCCCTAAACTTAAGTACATCTTCTACATAGACATCCAAACCATCACTGCAATGGTGATCTAAGAGAATTACATCATCATTTTTTAAATTTATAATCTCTTTTCCGGTCAGCTCCGTTCTGCCCAGTTCTACAGTCAAATTCAGTTCTGATAATTTAAGATTCTCTTTAACTCTGGTCGCCCACTCTTTATTGTCCCTGCCGAGTGTTTCATCTTGATAAGTTCCCTGTAATTTTTCCTTGATTGGCTCTATCATTGAATAAGGCATGCATAAAGTTACTGTACCTGCAGAAAACCCCATATCGATCTCAAAGTTTATAATAATCGCAATATCTGTGGATACCATGATTTGTGCAAATTGGGGATCAACTTCAGATTTCAGATAGACAACATCGAGGTCTATAATAGGTTTCCATACTTTCTCAAGATCAGATAACAAGTTCAAAATAACCCTTCTTATGAGATTGTTTTCTATAGTTGTAAAATCTCTTCCCTCGATTTTAAACGTCTCCCGCCCAGATCCGCCGAACATGATATCAACCAACGCAAATATGACTCGCGATTCAACAATAAATACTGAGCTGCCGTCTAATGGATCCATTCTAAAGATATGCAGGCTCGCAGGCACAGGGATACCTTTCATAAACTCCCCATACTTGAGCATATCCACAGGCATGATATTCACATTGACAATCCTTTTTAACAATGATGATAGGGTAGCCCCAAACATCCTGGCAAACTTTCCGGTTATCATCTCCAGGACCGGCATCCTCTCTCTTACAACTCTGACTTGACTGGTTAAATCGTATGCCTGAATTGCTGAAGCATCAGGGATTTCCTCTTGCTCTGTTTCAATGTCTCCCCCTGATACCCCTTTTAAGAGAGCATCTACCTCTTCCTGTGATAATATCTGGGACATTTATGTCCTCCGTTTGGATTTTTATTAGACAATTTAACTACTGTATAATAAATTCGGTAAAGTAAACTTTTGTAATTTGACCTTTGCTAAGATAGTTATTCAGGCGTATAGCAATCTCGTCTCTAAGACGTTGTTTTCCCTCAAAGCCTGCTATTTCTTTATATTCTTTTGAAGAAAGGAGATCCAAAAGGCTGTCCATTATTTCCGGCTTTAATGAATTTAATTCTGATACACAATCCTCATTAGATATTTCCAGTTGGATTGTGGTCTTCAAATACCTTTTACCGTTATCATCCATCAAATTTACGATGATACTTTCCAGAGGCCAGATAGCCTTCTTTACCTGAACCGTTTTTTCAACGTCAGTTCTTGGGGCACTGGAAAAGTGAGTCTTATAGTACCACCACCCTCCAAAACCAGCGGCCCCCAAAACTACAACCGCAAGACCCATTACAATCCACTTCAGGAACGGCAAGCCTTTTTTTGAATCTTTTTCTGCTTCTACAGCAGCTTCTTCTTTGATCTCTTCTTCAGCCATTGAATTCCCTTATTAATTTTCCCTTAAGGTCAAAATGATTTCCACTCTCCTGTTGAGCTCCCTGTTGCGGTCGCTCACATTCGGGAGGATGGGCCTTGAATCCCCGTAACCCGCTGCAGAGAGCCTTTCCGGAGAGATATTGCCTTCAGAAATAAAATACTTAACAACATTTACGGCCCGGGCCACTGAAAGCTCCCAGTTGGATGGAAAACGTTTGTTCTCAATAGGTACATCATCCGTATGCCCTTCCACCCTTATTTGACAATCAGTTTTTCGCAAAATGGAACACAAATTTTTGAGAGAGGAATAATTTTTCCCTTCAATTTCGGCCATACCTGTCTTGAAAAACAATTTTTCCTTCAGGGTAATGGCAGCCCCTTCTTCAATTACCTTCGCATCCATATTGCCTATCTTGTTTATATGCTCGGCCAATTCTCTTTTCTCTTCCTCAAACCTCAGACGCCGATTTCCCATGGGAATGATGAAAGGTTCAAAAATTCTTGTATCCACTGTCTCCCCCAAATTTAACATCCCAAGGGCATCATTTATTGCATAAACTGCTTCATTCACTTTGGCCACATCAAGCTTCGACATTGAAAGGATTAAAACGAAGAATGTGAGAAGCAGGGTCACCATATCATTAAAGGTGGCCAACCATTTGCCCCCTTGATCCCCTGAATCCTTAGAATTCTTTTTCATTCAATTGATACTCATAATCAATTCTTGATTTGATTTTCCTGAAATTCGAGACATATCTCAACCCTTCGGTTTTTCTGCCTACCCTCAGGTGTATCATTTGATGCAACAGGATGGTATTGACTGAATCCAACTGCAGACAACCTTTCCGCAGGAACTTTCTTCTCAAGAAAATATCGCAGGACATTTACCGCCCGGGCCGTTGATAATTCCCAATTCGATGGAAATTCAGGAGTATTTATCGGGACGTCATCCGTATGCCCTTCAACTCTTATAAAAAGAGGATCTTTTAGTGCTATTGCAATTATCTGATCAAGATGAGGATATGCTTCTATATTTACCGTAGCCAGTCCTGATGGAAATAACACATTAGTCCCAAAACTGACCTTAAAGCCTGCCTGAATCCTTTCTATATGAACAGACTTATTTAATAATCCCGTTTTTGTGAAATATTTCTTTAAGGATTGTATATCTGACGCAACAGAAGCTTCATCAAATTCTCTAATACCCGGCCTGGATCGCAGTGCATTGCTGCCCCCGCTGAAAACCGGACTGTCTATAATACGATTAGACAGCGAATCCTTATTATACCTCTTTGAAGATCCTCCGAAGCCGCGCGTAAAGTTTGTCACTTTCCCGCCCTCAATGGTTGAATAGGATACAAGCAAGGCGAAAAGGGCCACCAAGATCAGCACGAGAGAACAATATATCTGCTCCCACCCGGCAGCAGATGCCTCTTTCCTCCCTTTCCTTCCCTTCAGACTCATAAGTCATCCCTAAAAAACCGACTTCCTTTCCTTGGGAGGCACAAATGAATGAAGCTTTTGTTCTAACATCCTTGGATTATCTCCAGACTGGACAGATAAGATGCCGCTCATAATCAACTGTTTTACAGCAAGTTCCTGAGCACTTCGCGTCTTTAGCTTGCCGGCAATGGGAAGAAAGACCAGGTTCGCCAGAATAACGCCGTAAAAGGTGGTAATAAGGGCCACCGCCATAGCCGGGCCTATAGAACTTGGATCATTCATCTGCATCAACATCTTTACCAATCCGATCAATGTTCCTATCATTCCCATAGCTGGCGCGAAATTTCCCATGGTCATAAATATCTCTGCCCCCAATCTATGCCTCTCCTCGATGTATTCAAGTTCCGTATTAAGGAGCTCTGACAGAATGACTGGCTCAATACCATCTATCATTAATGTCATTCCTTTAGCAAAAAAGGGGTCCTTAATATCTTTCAAGGTCTTTTCTAAACTTAATATTCCCTCGCGACGGGAGATTTTCGAGATCTCTATCAACATCTCTATAATCTTTTCAATCTTTATCTCCTCACTAAAAAATGCGTTCTTTGCCACTTTTATTACTCCGAGGACATCTGAAATAGGATAATTGATGAGTACAGCACCCATGGTACCACCACAGACAATCATTATAGATGGTGCATTTATAAATGCACCCAATCCGCCGCCTATACTCATGGCAATGATCACAAGACCAAAACCACTTACAATTCCCAAAAGTGTTGCCAGATCCATTTATAAATCACCACACAGGGGTTCAGGGGATCAGCCATGAATCTGCCGTATCCCCGAAGTCACTTCGTTTTGAGAAGAGCAAATACCGTACCAAACGTAGCCGTTCAGGGGTTCGGGGTTTGTAGAAAACCTGTCTGCCATGAGTCCGACACAGGCAGACATGGCAGTAAAAGCCTCTCACACTCCCGGGAGCTCGGTAGGCTCTTGCATGGTTTCTTCGATTAAGGATAAAAAGGAAAGGATTCTTGACGAGTCGTCATTAATTTGACATTCAGAAGACATATTTTAAAAGATGAACGTCCAACATCGAACATCGAACATCGAACATCGAATGAAAAACGGATATCCGATACCGAATACTCAATGGCTATTTCTGTTTCTTTTCAGCCGTTTTGATACTCGTAACAAAAATCTTAATTAATTCTTCTGTCTCCTCTAAAATATCATCTAATAGTTCAGATTTTTTAATTAATGGCACACACTGAATGGGTTTTAACCATCTCTTGGTCTTCCTAACCCGACTTTCCTACTTATTTTGACTTTTTGGTAAAAAAGCTTTAAATTTCAGTAAGTAAGGGTCAGTATTATTGTATACACTGTATTTAAAGGATAATTTCGTTCGCTTTGGTCATAAATAGGAAAGTCAGGCTGAGTTCCTTTAATGAGATACGAAGCTTATGGATAAAATCCCTTGGGGACTCCGCATCATAAGCCTTCATCTTTTCCCATTCGATGTTCGTCAGTCCATTACCTCCTAATGTTCATAAGTTCGGACATCATTTGATCAGTAGTTGTAACGACTTTGGCGCTGGCTTGATATGCCTTTTGAGCAGTAATCATATTAATGAATTCTGTAGCCAGATCGACGTTCGACATCTCGAGCGAGTTGGGACTGATCTCACCCACTCCGCCTGTACCGGGTTTATTTATAAGTGCATCACCCGAACTTACCGTGACAGCAAACAGACTGTTTCCCATTTTCTTCAATCCCAATGTATTTGAAAACTTTGCCAGGGCAATCTGTCCTATTGCCATAGACTGTCCGTTTGTAAAGGAACCATCAATAACCCCGTCGCTTCCAATTGACAGGCTCTGCAATTCACCTGAGGACCAACCATCACTCACAAGGGACCTGTTGACCGAAGGACTGGCATAGCCTGTCAACGTCTCAGGAGTGAGTGATGTTGTTGCCGGATCTCCCTCCACAACCCATTTTATACTATTAGTTCCGCCAGTGCCGATCTCCGCCCCGCTGGGGAGAGCACTCTGAAAGGTGCTGAAATCTAAATCGATATCCCCAACTGCTGTGATATCCAAACTTCCATCGATTTCAAAGGTTATTGTTGCAGCAGGGACAGTATCGGATTCCGTGTAAACACCATCCTGCTCCAGGTAGGCGTGACATTCCCATTCACGTGGATTTGCGGTCTTCGTAAATTCCATTTTCAGCGTATGAGCGCCTCCTAATGAATCGTAGACTGTCTGTGCCGAAATAAATATATCGCCCTCTGA
>Ga0190316_1000168_pt1 | contig 17628 bp, 11 predicted proteins | sample 48701112_MG_FD_161663 | JGI IMG/M metagenome (GOLD analysis project Ga0190316, IMG submission 161663) | Hydrothermal vent sediment bacterial communities from Southern Trench, Guaymas Basin, Mexico - 4870-11-1-2_MG | ecosystem: Environmental > Aquatic > Marine > Hydrothermal vents > Sediment ... | reverse complement strand
TCAGTTCTGAAAAGATCTATAACATATTTATTAAACATTATCAAATGAATTCAAAGACTTAATGCTAATCTATCGCCTAAATAACAAATCTTTAAGATGAAGTTGTGCAAAGGTCTTGAATCAAGACCTGACCCCTTTTCCTGCTTCCCTTTTCCTGCTTTTCTGTCCCTTTTCTGTCCATCAATTTTACTTGCCTAACGCACAAGTTTACCTGCGGTAATGGGCGAAATAGCGGTCAGGTAGAGCGTTTTGTTATGCCAGTTTTACAGACAGATGTATATTGAATAGCATCAACTGGGCAAACATTCAGGCAACGACCACAACTGAAGCAATCTGCTGGCATTTTCTTGCCAGCAACACGACCTTTTGAGGCCTCCAAAGGGCATACCTTTATACACGCATTACATCGGGTACACTCATCTTGGTTAATTCGAACGCGAAAAATACTAAATCGCTCAGCTATCCATGAAACAAAACCAAAAGGGCAAATGAACTGACAAAAAGGACGGTAGATAATGAGTGATCCCAACAAGGTAATAATAACCATCAGCAGAATGCTGAAGGTTTCAAAATCGAGATTAAACAGATTAAAGGGATTAACATAGTGATATATAACGGTTCCCTTGCGACCTTCAATGACACCGAACAGGAAAAGTAACATGGCGATAAAAAGACCTGATCGGATTGTGTTTGTCAAAATAAATGGGATCTTTTTCTGTTTAATTCTTCGCAGAATGGGCAGGCTATAGATCAACTCCTGAAAAGCGCCAAAAGGACACGCCCAGCCACAAATCATCTTGTTGCCAACAACAGCAAGTATGATGAAAAAACCGAAGGCTATTACTTTGGCTTTTGGATCAGGATAAAGCCCTACCATGGATTTGAATACCTTAATGATGCCCTCCATCGGGTTAGGTGATTTCCCCAAAAGAAATCCAGCCACGATTACTGAAAACAAGAGAGAAACAATATACGGAGATCTGGGATACCAGGTACGCCTTTGTTTGGCATCGGATCCGTCTGGTCGCCCCAGGATAGTGAGAAAAACAAGGCCCCCTAGCACCAACGCCACATAAACATAGTACGTGACAGTGGCATCAACATGCGAAAGAATGTGGTGGACTACATGTTGAAGTTCTTCGTGTGTCACGCCTAATTTTCGGAGAGGTTTTATCTTGGAAACATCGAGCGGCAGTTTCAGTTCACGGGCAAGGGCTTTCCCAGTGACGCCCAGTTTAGGGGCAATTTGCCGAATTGACATATCAACGCTGAAATTGACCGCCTTCTTTGGATTGGAAGCCGGATTCATTAAAAAGCCGAGGACTACGATAGCCAGCATTAGGGCGGCTGTTGCAAACAACCAAATCCGTTGCCTGGTAGAGAGCTGTGAGAACCAATAAAAAGTTTTCATATTCTCTTTATTCATATACTGGCATAACATTTGAGTTCAGCCGCCGCTTTTAGTGGTCGGTTGGAATGAATGGTTAGGCCAGTTTTCATTTTGTCCAATGTCAAGGGCTGACCCAGTTGCTCCTCTCTTTTTAGATGTCATAATTAAAAGCAAGAGTCAAACGAAGACTTGACCCTTTTTATTTTTTTATTTTTGTTAGTCTATTTTTGTGAGACCCCTTTTTGTTATTAAGTACTAAGTATCATATTACCTGCCTTTGATTTCACATACCTGAGATACCTTTCAGCTGTTGCCTTTAGCCATGGCTTAGCTGGCCTAGACCTCCCGAATACGCTGTGGTAGAGGCTGCCGTAAGGATCATCTGTATCCAAGATCACGGCGTGGAGTATATCTCTGTCATGGCCAGGATTTATGCAGAGGGTGTTGCCTAGCCTTGTCCAGTATTGCCCGGAGACATAAGGTGCCTCGTGTATGTGACCGTGCAGGCTCACAAGTGGCTTTTTCTCCTCTATGAATCTCCTTATCGCCTTGCTGCCTATTGGCTTACCGTTGAATAGTGTATCTAAGCCTGTATCAAAAGGCGGGTCATGGAACATGCATACTGTTCTCGATGGATCCCCTATCTTAATGTCCCTTAACTCTTCTTCTATGCTAGGCCTCTCTGTAAGATACTCTGTGTCATTTGAAATTGTTATGCCTGCGGCCGAACTCATGCACGGATACCTGCTCTCTATTGATATTTTCTCTGAAGGTGTGTCTCTCCTCACAAAGTCCTTGACCCAGAAAAAGGAATCTGTAACACATCCATAGCCTGTAAAAGTTATGCCTTCAATCTCTACGCTACGACCGTGTATGTATGTCACGTTTTTATTTCGCGTCAGGTATTCTGTGGTAACCTTCCAGTCATGGTTGCCCGGGATGTACAATATCTGTGTAGATGGCATCTTTTCCTTGAATTTGTCTATAGATGGTCTCAGGTAGTTATCTATAAAGGTGTACTGGTTCTTAAGCGAGACATTGAAATCAATCGTGCCTGTGATTAAATGGACAATACTACCCAACCTGGTGGGAAAGAGATCTCCGCCAAGGAGTATTACGTCTACATCTTCATCTATGGCGATATCAAACATCTCTTCGTAGAGCCTTATTTTCCCATGAAGATCAGCTGCAAAAAGAATTTTCATGCCTTAACATCTCTCTTTTTATTGTATTCTTAAAATAAGGCCTTGATATACCATAGTCCATTTTTGTATACAAATATTATGATCTTGTATACCAAGAAAGGGCTTAAGAATGCCCTGGGTGCGGTCTATACCATTATAACCACTGTGATTTACACCATTATTCTTGGCACCCCTACCCTTTTTATAGCCCTTGTCAGCAAGACAGGTAAGGCGCCTTATTCCATGGGAAAGGTATGGGCATGGTTGATCACTGTAACAAACAGGGTTAAGGTGCAGGTAGAGGGCATGGATAACATCATAAGGTCAAAATCCTATGTCTTTATATCCAACCATGCAAGTCACCTTGACGCCCTTGCCATATGCCGTAGTATCCCTCACACAATGCGTTTTGTGGCAAAGAGGTCCCTTGCAAAGGTTCCAATCTTCGGCTGGTGTGCAAAACTTGGAAAGATTATATTCATAGACAGGGGTAACTCCAAGGCTGCCATTGAGACCGTGAACAAGGCAATAGCCGAGCTAAAGGACGGTATAAGTGCATTTTTCTTTGCTGAAGGCACAAGGAGCTTGGATGGCAAGCTGTTGCCCTTCAAGAAAGGTGGGGTTGTGTTTGCGATAAAGTCGAAGCTACCCATAGTTCCTATAACCATTGTCGGAAGCTACAAACTGCTTCCTAAGAAATGCCTAAGAATAAGGCCAGGCACATTAAAGATCATAGTTGGAAAGCCGATAGATACCGCGCAATATACAGAGAAGGACAGGAATTACTTGCTTTACAAGGTAAGGGAAACAATAAGGAAGAACCTTGACCTAGCTGCTTAGGTTAACAGGCCTGGGAGCCAGTCTAGAGATACCTTTACATGTTTGACAAAAGCATGTCTCTGTGCTTTTTTTATACTATATTTTAACCAGTGTTTCCTCAATGCTTGGATTTGTACACATAAAGGTATTGATGGTTTATGCCTTATTATGGAGGAACCTATGTGGATGGAAGGTTTACAAGGCCAAGAAAGTAAGGCCTGAAGACATCTTGTCCGCTATCAGGCCAGGCTCGAAGGTGTACATAGAAACAGGTTGTGCAGAGCCAAGATACCTTGTAGAAAAGCTCGTAGTAGAGAATAATTCCCTCGCGGATATCGAGATATATACCACGATGCCCCTTAGCAGCTTTTCAGAGGCAGGGGGTGACTATGGTTCCCGTTTTAGGGTAAAGGCCTTCTTTGTATCTCCTGAGATAGTTACTATCTATGAAAGTGGAAATACGGATCACCTGCCTGTAACGTCCTTTGGTCTTTCACGCCTGATAAAGGACGGTTACCTGAATATAGACACTGCAATAATTCACGTGAGCCTACCAGATGAGTACGGATACATGAGTTTAGGGATCTCAGTGGATGTGACCAGGACCGTAATAGACCATGCATCGACCGTAATCGCACAGGTTAACAAGAACATGCCAAGGACACTAGGAGATGGATTCGTCCACGTGAGCAAGATAAGCTATATTATTGAGCACGACGATGCGTTGATTGAGGACACAAGCGGAGAACCGGATGATGAAACCAGGGCTATTGGAGAAAACATAGCAAGATTAATAGAAAACGGCTCTACAATACAGATAGGTTTCGGGAGACTGCCAAGCGCTGCCCTTTACGCACTTAGGGATAAGGGCGTAAAAGACCTAGGCATACATACCGAGATACTTACCGACCCTGTGTGTGCTCTGGTTGAGGAAGGGCTTGTAAATGGAAAGAGAAAGAGCCTGGATGCCGAGAAGATTGTGGCAAGCATGTGTTTTGGCACAAGAAAACTATTCGATTTCGTGAATCAAAACCCAATGGTTGAACTCAGGTCACCTGATTATACAAGTAGTATGGGCTTAATAAGCCGGCAAAAGAACATGGTTGCAATCAACGGTGCCCTGGAGGTAGACTTGACAGGCCAGTCATGTGTGGCGCTCAGCGATGGTACGGGTTTTCTCGGCACCCTGGGTCACGCAGATTTCAACCGTGGCGCCATGGCATCTGAAGGCGGCAAGTCCATCATAGCGCTACGTTCCACTACCAGGGATGGAAGAAGATCACGCATCGTGCCTGAGTTCACTGACCTGAAGATAGGAGTGGTTACCACTCAGGCAGAGGTAAACTACGTTGTGACAGAGTACGGAGAAGTTAACCTGTTCGGCAAGACCATCAGGGAAAGGGCCCTTGCACTTATTACCATTGCGCACCCTAGATTCAGAAAATGGCTTCTTGAGGAGGCCAAGAGGTTAAAGTATGTCTACCTTGACCAGATATTGCCACCGGAGGACACGCCTTACCCGTTTAAATACGAGAAGACAGTGGATCTCGGCGGTACAAGTCTTCTTGTGAGGCCTGTAAAGGTCACGGACGAGAGGAGCATACAGGATCTCTTTTATGCAATGTCGTTGGAGGACAAGTTTTTCAGGTTTCTCCATTCAGTAACGCTCCTGCATCACAAGCAGGCGCAGAGGCTTGTCAACGTGGATTACAGGAAGTCCATGGCACTGGTGACTACAAGGGGAAGCGGCATGCATGATAACAGGGTGCTGGCAGTGGCTCACTATGCGGTAGACAACGAGGCCGACTCCCTTGAAGACGTATGTGAATTCTCTATCATGGTCCACCCTGAATGGCAAAACAGGGGTATTGGATACAGGCTTTTAACCCATATCATTGACATTGCGAGGGATAATGGTTTCAGATACATGAGCTCCAGCGTGTGGGAGGATAACACCCACATGCTGCACCTTATCAAGAAGACAGGCTATCGCGCAGTGTCCTATGATTACTTTGACCATGTATATTCCATCTGTCTTGACATAACAAGACCAGCAGCTTGATTGACCCCTGCCTAGCTGTAGGCGCGATTACAGGTCTTGACGCCTGAGCTGCATGGTAATAAACCAATAGAAAATCTCCTTTAAACTGAAACATGGTGCAGATATGCTTGATGTGTACAGCCTCTTTTTAGACACGCTAGCCGCCCAATGTGGTATTAAGGGTGGGGAGTCCATACTCATATGCTGCTCAGGGGGGCTGGATTCCATGGTTCTCACTTACCTTATGGCAAGGGCCTCCTCCGAGCTTGGCCTTAGACTCGGTATCCTGCACGTGGACCACGGCATTAGAGGCGATGCATCCAGGAGGGATGCCATGTTTGTAAAAGATGTATCAATGAGACTCTCTATCCCCTTTTTTTTGGAGGTACTTAACCTGGGCAATAATGTGCCCAACCTGGAAGAACATGCAAGACTAGGGAGGTATAGGGCCATTACCAGGTGTATGAGGGATAATAAATTCAGATACGCGGCAACAGGCCATACCATGGACGATCAGGCAGAGACACTTATCTTCAGGCTCGTACGCGGTAGCGGATTAAGAGGCATGGACGGTATACACTTTAAGAGGGAAGATGGCATAATACGACCTCTTCTAGGACTGACAAGAGAGCAGATCTCCTCTTATGCTAGGGAGAACGATATCGACCATGTAGAGGATGAAACGAACAGGGACACGCATTTTGCAAGGAACCTGATAAGACACGAGGTTATTCCCCTGATGAAGAGGATAAACCCTGGCGTTATAGCAAGCACGGCCCGTTTCGCCAATGTAGCCAGGGAGGAAAACCAGGTGTTGGAAACCATGGCAGGAGAACTGATTGAGGATGCAGCCGAGCTGGACTGGGGAATCATCAAGGTGTTCAACCTGGAAGGAATCTTAAAGAGGCCACCTGCTGTTGTAAAGAGATTCGTCATAGGTGTTGTATCGAATCTCCTTGCCGAGGCAAGGGGTATAGATTCTATCCAGGTAGGTATGATAATGGACGTGGTCAACGGCAAAAGAAGTGCCCATAACATAAAGAGATTAATAAGGGTCACAAGGTGGAAAAACACCGTGGTGTTTCACGCAGCAGGCCCTAGGCCTTTTTATACACTAGAGGTATGCGCCCCAGGCGATATATATATCAAGGAAATAAACAGAACCCTTGGAGTTGAGTTCAAGGAAGGGGAAAAAGGGCCTGTCACGATCCGTTCATGGCTACCAGGGGATATGATGGAGGGCAGGAAGGTCTCTCAAATCCTCTATTCAATGGGTATAATGAGTCCTCTCAGACAGTTCTGGCCGGTTATTGTAAGCCGGGGAAAGGTGATTGGTATGGCCGGCATGGATAGTGAGAGAGTGAATATGGTCTTTAAGTGATAGGTTGTACTGGTGCAAATCCTCTCGAGGTCCGTTCATGTCTGGTAGATTCGTAACCTGGTTGAAAGACAGGATAACTGGCTATGTAAAAAAAAACGTGTCCCTGGGTGACATGCCTATCTCCCTCAGGGCAATGCTCCTGGGGTACGCATTCCTAGATACGGGCCGAACCCTCCTCTGGGTAGTGGAGAACGAGGAGGAAATGTATGCTGCCATGGACTCCCTCTACTGTTTCGTGGGTAGGGATATTGTACAAGAGTACCCGTCGCTGGATTTCAGGCCTTACCAGGATGTAAGCCCATCAAAAGAGGTCGTGGCCAAGAGGATAGCTGTGCTGGAAAGGCTTGTAAAACACGAGGCAGCCCTTATTGTCTCACCTGTGGATGCCCTCTTGCCACATACAATACCGCCTGAAGACTTCAGGGAATGCATGCTTGAGATATCAGAGGGTGACTACCTTGACAGGGACGAGATGGCACGAAGACTCGTACATATGGGATACTCCAGGACTACGCTTGTTGATGGCATAGGACAGTTCAGCATAAGGGGATTTGTGGTAGACATATACTCGCCTGGCATGCAAAGTCCGGTCAGGCTGGAGATGTTCGGCGATGAGGTTGAGAGGATGACGAGCTTTGACCTGTCCACTCAGAGGTCAAGAGCTGAGCTGAAAACCACCAAGGTTCTGCCTGCTAGCGAGATAATAATGGATAAAGAGCATATAAGGAATGCCAAGCCAAGGCTGAGACGCATCAAGGAACCCCTTATGCCATCCATGCTTAAGGACATAGAGCAGGGGATTTATTCCCCGGGTATAGAGATGTACTTGCCTTACTTCTACCAGAGACCTGCCACCTTCTTTGATTACCTGAATGATGATTGCATCATTGCGTCCCCGGATGATCAGGACCTGAAGGCCCTGTGGTCGGACATGTTCAACAGGCTCAAGGCCGAGTATTCAAAGGCCCGTTCAAGGACTCAGGAACCCATTGATCCTAGATCGGTCGTTTTATCCTGGGAAACCCTTGAAGACAGGTGTCTAAACAACGAGATATTCCACATATCCACATCCATTGCAGCAGGCAACAGGACTGTCAAGCCCCCGGTGTTCTATGGTGTATCTCCAGGCCTGGCAGGTAGCCCTAAGTCCCGTTTAGAAAGGGCATTATCCTATGTATCCGAGCTTATGGATAAGGGCATGCACGTGTTCGTAGTCGGAGAATCACGGGATTTGTACGAGAGACTCATCCATGCATTTGATTCAAAAGGCATGCGGGTTAAAAGAATTGCCACCCCGCTGTTGAGCAATGAAGGTCCTGTTCATGGTATTGTCTACGTAAGCGAGGGAAGTATAGGTCATGGTTTTATCCTACCTGACGCGAGCATTGCATTTATATCATCAAGAGACATCTTCGGCGAGGTCCGGCACAGAAAGCCCAGGCCCAAGGGTATACCTGTTGTAAATCCCTTTACCCAGCTGAATCTTGGTGATGCCGTTGTGCATAGGGACCATGGAATAGGTATATTCAGGGGTGTCAAGAGGCTGGAGCTGGGTGGTCTGAGCAGTGATTTCGTCCTGCTGGAGTATACCGGGGGAGACAAGCTCTACGTGCCGGTTTATAGGTTGGGCCTGCTCCAGCGTTACATAGGAGATCCCGACTCTGTTATCATAGACAGGCTTGGTGGGACAAGGTGGAAGAATGCAAAGAATAGGGCGCGAAAAAACGCAGAGAAACTTGCAGGCGAGCTCCTGGAGATATACGCCAAAAGGGCGAGTACACCAGGGTTTTCATTCAGGATAGACGAGGAACTTGTAAGGGATTTTGCCTCGGGTTTTATATACAACGAGACAGATGATCAGCTGAAGACCATTGAGCAGGTCTATGATGATATGAGTTCCTCCATGCCGATGGACAGGCTTGTATGCGGGGATGTCGGTTACGGTAAGACAGAGGTTGCTCTAAGGGCATCGTTCGTGGCTGTTATGCAAGGCAAACAGGTCGCAATACTCGTGCCCACGACAATCCTTGCACACCAGCATCTTATGACCTTCAGGGAAAGGTTCAATGCCTGGCCGGTAAGGGTGGAGGCCCTTACAAGTTCAATGGGTAGTCGGTCCAACAGGTCTCTTATCGAAGACGTTGGTAAAGGCAGGGTGGACATACTGATAGGTACTCATGCACTGCTCTCCGAGAGACTCAGGTTCAAGGACCTCGGATTACTCGTGGTGGACGAGGAGCATAGGTTTGGTGTGAGACACAAGGAGCGCATAAAGAAGATGCGTTCCGAGGTCGACGTGCTGACCCTTTCTGCTACGCCCATCCCGAGGACACTTCACATGGCCATATCCGGCATAAGGGATCTGTCCGTGATTGAAACCCCGCCTGCCGAGAGAAAATCCATTGAGACTATTATTGCAAGGTTTGATGACGACATAATCAAGCAAGCCATAGAAAGAGAGATATCCAGGGGAGGCCAGGTGTTCTTTGTCCACAACAGGGTGTTTAACATAGATTCCATGGCCCAGTACGTAAGGCAGTTGGTACCTGGTGCAAGGGTGGGCGTTGCGCATGGTCAGATGTTGAGGAATGACCTAAACAGGGTAATGTCCCGGTTTATTGACCGTGATATAAATGTGCTTGTGTGCTCGGCCATCATAGGTTCAGGCCTGGACATACCTAATGCAAACACCATAATAGTGAATAGGGCCGACAGGTTCGGCATGGCCGATCTCTACCAGTTGCGCGGCAGGGTGGGCAGGTCAAAGCTGAAGGGCTATGCACTTCTTTTAATACCGGCTCTTGCGCGAATTACCGAGGATGCCCGGAAGAGGCTGGCGGCCATAAAGGAATACGGCAGCCTTGGTGCTGGGTTCCAGATGGCGCTAAAGGATATGGAGATAAGGGGGGTGGGCGAGATACTGGGTAGCGCGCAGTGGGGGAGTGTGACTGCCATAGGTTTTGAGCTATACCAGGAAATGCTTAGAGATGCTGTGATGCGCCTGAAGGGAAAACCTGTAAGGAAAGAGAAAGAGCCAGAGATTAGGCTTGATATAGATGCCTACATACCTGATTCCTATTGTCCTGACCAGCACTTGAGACTAGGCCTGTACAAGAGATTATCCATTGCAGAGAGTGAGGACGTAGATGTCATTGAGGAAGAGCTCAGGGACATGTATGGTCCAATACCAGGGCCAATGGTCAACCTTTTGGGCATTGCCAGGATCAGGGTAATGATGAAGCAACTTGGAATCAGGAAGCTGGAGTCGTTAAATAAAAGTTTGAGGTTGTGGGTGGATGATGATACCATTGTTGATAGGGAAAAACTTGTAAGGGTAATTCTGGACAGAAGGGGTAAGATAGACCCATGCGGTATTATAGAGATAGGTTGTGATGACAAGGATGTTTTACTCGACGAGATACTTGATATTCTCAGCACTCTTGCTTAGCCTAGTTCTTGTATTATCATGTACCAGGCCTGGCCATGATTTCTGCATAAAGGTAGGCGAGAAGGTTATCACCCCTGCCATGTTCAAGGAACGCATGGAAAGGTATGCAGAGGAATCCATGATAACCGATCCCACGGTGTTGGACGGCATGAAGCCACTAATAGTTGATGACATTGTGGAAGAGCTGCTAATCCTTAAGTATGCAAGGGATAATTACATATCCCTAAGTCAAGAGGAGGTGGCGATTGCAAAGAAAGGGGTGCTGGCCGGCCTTTCAAAACAGGAACTAAAGGGGATACTCACCGAGGACTGCAGGGACGCCTCTGATATAACATCCTTTATAAGGACAAGGCTCATTATTAAAAAAGCACTGGAAAGAGCAGTATGGTCCAAGGTAGACATCTCCGAGGACGAGGTGAGAAAGTATTACAATAATCACAAGTCAGAGTTTTATCACCCCGAGACAGTGAAACTCTACCATGTATTCTCAAGTGACAGGTTCAAGGCAAGAAAGGCGCTTTTACTTCTGAGATCTGGGGCTTCGCTTGACGCGGTTGTAAGGGAATACTCGGAGTCAGAGGACGCAAAGAACCACGGCTTTATGGGAATATTTACAAAGGGAGAGTTGCCAAGGGAAGTGGAAAGAGTGGTATTCTCCATCCCTGTGAAGCGTTATTCCGGTATAATAAGTACGAAGAGGGGTTATCATATCTTCTACGTGGCTTCTAAGACAAAGCCCGGCATAGCCCCGCTTGAAGATGTTGAACTCGAGATAAAAGATAATTTAACAAACAGGAAGTTTGAACAACTCTACAGAAAATGGATTGCTAGCCTTAAACAAAGCTACAGGCCAGAAGTCAGGTGGGATGTGATAAATGAGATATCTTTGCGTTAAAAGTCTTTTGTTGATGACGATCTTACTGGTATCCATTGGTGGTCAATGTAGCATGCTGCATGCCGGCACCATAGACGGCGTGGCAGCGGTTGTGGATGATAAGGTTATTATGCTCTCTGACGTGATTGCAAAGGCAAGGAAGCTAGGCGTTGATAAGAATGCGCCAAACGTGCTTCATTCCGTACTGCAGCTCATGGTTGAAAACATTATTGTAGAAAAGACTTGCCAGGAAATGGGCATACCGGCTCCAGAAGATGAAGAGGTAAAGAATGTCTCCAACAAGACAGGCCTTTCAATTGAGGATGCAAGGATCTTCATTATGAAGGAAAGGCTCATGGACATAGTGGTGAGATCAAGGGTGGTTGTGACAGACAGAATGATAAAAGACTATTACAGGTCCCACGATGAATACAAGGGATCTTTTTCAGTGAGGCTAGCGCAGATCGTGATAAAGAACGACGAGACAAAGATAAAAAGTGTCCTTGATGCCATAAGGCAGGGTGAGCCCTTTGACAAGGTTGCGCTTGAATATTCCGATGTGCTCATTCACGGTGGATGTGACATGGGGTGGATACCTGTCAAGGACCTGTCTCCCGAGGTAAAGGCAGCCCTTGGCCATGCAAAGAAGGGCGAGGTTGTCGGGCCTGTGAGAAAGGGGAAATATGCATTTGTCTTCAAGCTCTTAGATGTGGGAACAAAGGGGAACAAGACGTTTGCTGAGGCAAAGGACGATATAAAACATATCCTGGAGGATAGGTACAGGAAGAAGGTGTTCAAACACTGGCTCAAGACAATATCTGACAAGTACTTTGTTGGGATATATATTTAGGCGTCAGGCGTCAGGCACCAGGCACCGGGCATTAAAACCCAGGTGCCAGTCGTCAGGCGTCGGGCACTAGGCGTCAGGCGCCAGGGAAAAACATGGTGGTCTTACAACGGGCAATGGGCCACTGACAACGTAGAGGCAATTACATAATCTTACATATTCCATGTGCATGCTTTATGTAGCAACTTCCGAGAGTTATATGCTATGAGAGATTATATAGAGATAAAGGGTGCAAGTGAGCATAACCTAAAGGGCATAGACGTCAATATACCCAGGAACAAGCTTGTTGTCATAACAGGGGTGTCCGGTTCAGGGAAGTCCAGTCTTGCCTTTGATACGCTCTACGCCGAAGGACAGAGGCGATATGTTGAGTCCTTGAGCGCCTACGCAAGGCAATTCCTCGAGCAAATGCCCAAGCCCCAGGTAGAGTCCATAGAGGGGCTTTCGCCTGCAATAGCCATAGACCAAAAGGCTACATCAAAAAATCCCAGGTCAACCGTGGGAACGGTCACCGAGATATACGATTACTTAAGGCTTCTCTTTGCAAGGATAGGCAGACCCTATTGCTGGAACTGTGGAAGGCCTATAGAGAGTATGACCGTGCAGCAGATAGCAGAGACTGTCATGGCAAAGGCAGAAGGGGACAAAGGCAGGATTATAATATATGCCCCTGTTGTCAGGGACAGGAAGGGTGAATACCAAAAGCTGTTCGAAGAATTGGCTCGCGGTGGCTTTGTAAGAGTAAGGGTGGATGGCGAGACCTTTGACATAGAGGATGTGCCGCCTCTTAACAAGTACCAGAACCACACCATAGATGTAATAGTGGACAGGATAGTAATAAAGAAGAGAGTAAGGACAAGGCTTGTAGATTCCCTGGAGACAGCGGCAAAACTCGGCCAAGGCATAGTTAAGGTGGGCTTTATAGGTGGAGAAGAAGAAGTGTTCTCTGAAAAGAACTCGTGCCCGGTGTGCGGGATATCGTACCCGGAGATCTCGCCAAGGTTTTTTTCCTTTAATAGCCCGCACGGTGCATGTCCAACGTGTGGTGGTCTTGGTGTACTACTTGAGTTTGACCCCGATCTCGTGATACCTGACAAAAGTCTATCTCTTATCGAAGGCGCCATTGCACCCTGGGGGGTACCACCTAACAGGTTTGCAAGGAGACTTATAAGGCACATTGCAAGGAGGATGGGTTTTGATCCTGGTGTTCCTTTTGTGGAATTAGACCCTGACATACAAAATGCGATACTATACGGTGGCAGTGGCAAGAGTCCTTATTCATACAGGTTCTCGGGCGTAATTCCCAATCTTATGAAGCGCATGAAGGGTTCTGACTCGGATGAAACAGGCAAGTACGGCATATCCAAGTACCTGAACATAAGGCCGTGTCCTACATGTAATGGTGCAAGGCTCAAGAAAGAGGCATTGCATGTACTCGTTGGATCAAAGAACATATACGATATTACCCGCCTTAGTGTTGACGATGTGCTTATCTTTTTCCAAGGGCTTGAGCTGACAGAGAAGGAACAGCATATAGCAAATAGGGTAATAAGGGAGATAGTACAGAGGGCACGGTTCCTTAAGTCCGTGGGCCTTGGCTACCTCTCACTCGACAGGGCAGCGAGTACCCTCTCGGCGGGAGAGTCACAGAGGATAAGGCTTGCAACCCAGATAGGCTCGGCCCTTACCGGTGTCATGTACGTACTTGACGAACCGACCGTAGGCCTTCACCAGAGGGATAACATGAGACTCATAGACACGCTCAAGCATCTGAGAGATATAGGTAACACGGTAATCGTGGTTGAGCACGATGAGAGGGCTATCATGAACGCTGACCACGTAATAGACTTGGGTCCAGGGGCCGGGGAGGGTGGGGGGCACCTGGTCTTTGAGGGTAAGCCTGATAAGATAAAGGACTCAAAGGAGTCCATAACTGGGAAATATCTCTCTGGTGAACTAGAGATTGAGGTGCCTGAGTCCAGGAGAAAACCTAGGCATGGTTTTATCAAGATTATGGGAGCAAGTGCGAATAACCTCAAGTCCATAGACGTGGACATACCGCTGGGTCTCTTTACATGCGTAACAGGCGTCTCAGGCTCCGGCAAGTCAACCCTAGTGGTGGATACCCTTTATCCCTATGTTAGTAGGTACCTTGAGGGTTCGAGGCCAACTGGCTTCAAGGTAAAGGAAATAAAAGGGCTTGAACTCATAGACAGGGTGATCAATGTTGACCAAAGTCCAATAGGAAGGACACCGAGGTCAAACCCGGCCACCTACACAAACGTGTTTACCTATATAAGGGAACTCTTTGCCCTACTTCCAGACGCAAGGATGCGTGGTTACAGACCGGGAAGGTTTAGCTTCAACGTGAAAGGGGGCAGGTGTGAGGCCTGCAAGGGTGAGGGCATGATAAAGGTTGAGATGCACTTCTTGCCGGACATCTATGTAAAATGCGACCAGTGCAAGGGCAGCAGGTATAATAGGGAGACTCTGGACATAAGGTACAAGGGTGTATCAATTGCCGATGTACTTGATATGACCGTGTCCCAGGCCTATGGATTGTTCGAAGCGGTTCCAAGGATAAGGCGAAAGCTCAAGACCCTTATGGATGTAGGCATGGACTACATAAAGCTAGGCCAGAGTGCAACGACCTTGTCCGGTGGCGAGGCACAGAGGATAAAACTCTCCAGGGAACTCTCCAAGAAGGCGACGGGTAGAACCCTGTACATACTGGATGAGCCCACCACTGGCCTTCACTTTGATGACATAAACAAACTCCTGAGGGTATTGAGGAGACTGGTTGACCAGGGTAACACGGTTGTTGTTATAGAACATAACATGGATGTTATAAAGTATGCAGATTACATAATAGACCTGGGCCCAGAGGGCGGAGACATGGGTGGCAGGGTGGTGGCCTCTGGTAGCCCCGAGGATATTGCAAGGATACCTGCTTCATATACAGGTGCATTTCTCAGGCCTTACCTTGGAATATGAGGTTAGTACTTGCTTTGCACCTATATTTGCTTCGGCACAGGGGTCTGAACGTGAACGATGAATTTCTGAATGCATGATAAATTTAGTATTGACTTGCCTGTCTTATTAACTTATCACCCTTACTAAGGAAGTGTTGAGATTAGATTGATTGGATTGCAAGTCTATAGTTAAAACTTCTATTTTTGGCTCCACATGCTTTTAACATTGCCCCTTTAAGAGGCATAAATAATTATTATAAAAGGAGGCGTTTATGGCAGAGGCAGGGAAAAAGAAACATTCCTTGAAAGAGGTGATTGGTGCCCAGATAGTTGGTAATATTATAGGACTTGCAATAGTCATGGTGTTATCTATTCTTCTTGTCATAGCCTTGTCGCCGGAGCACTATGACAGGAACACGGTCCTCGGTTTCATTGCGTGCGCAATACCTTTTTTCACAATCATCCACCTGTTCATGCCGATTTACACCGCACGAGTGGAATACATACACGGTGAGCTCGATCTCGAAGGTATAACACCCGTGGAAGGTACAGGTTCACCGTTGTATATCTGGGAACTATTAGTGCCAAGGGCGTTCCTGTACGGGGTAGTCATGATGCTCATAGTCTATCTCGGCATAAAGTTTACGCATGTAAAGATCGGGCCCACGCTAACTGGTGTGATTGCATTTGTTGCAGTGGTAATTACAACCACTCCTCTGATAAAACATTTTATATTAAAAGATCTGCCATCCTTTGCAGCTGCTCTAAATGCAAGTGAGAAATCGAAACCAGTGCCTATGGGGTCTTACCTCTTCATGGAACATGCATTCCCGTTCATGGTGTTACAGGGCTTTATAAACGCCTGCATTGCAAACAGGGGCTTCCCTGCAGCCGCAGCCAAGATAGGTGCAGAAAATATACCTATAATGCAGGCCTTGATCCCTGATTTCTTCTTTACAGTTGTAATAATTGCATTCTTGCAATGGATGTTTTCCAATGCACAGTCGCGTTGTGACGTTAGACTGGGCAGGTGTGACGGTGCCGGCGTGAAGAAAATCTCTGGCTGGGCAGGTGTATTATGGGTTTTCCTGTTTGCCATAATCGCAGACATAGCCATCTGGATATTCTCTCTTGTGGCGGGTCTTAGTGGTATCTCTTTCCACCTGGCACTTATCTTTAAGGTGGCGGTTGCTGGCTATGCCGTTATATGCGGGGCATGGATAGGTATAAGGTTTGGTGCAAGCCGTGAATACGAGATGATGCAGGGTTCTTGAGAAATCCGGGGCCGTGATACATATGACCTAGTGCTTTTCTCTGAGGCATTGTATCACGGTCTCAACCACTTCAGATGCATCTGCGTTTTTTACCACAACAGCATGTGCCCCATTTTCCATGGCACGCTTCCTAGTTTCAGGTGCATTGTCTTCGGTAAAGAGAATCAGTTTTACACCGTCATGTTCCTTTGACTTTCTTATCTCTCGGCATATGTCTATGCCCGAGATAACCGGTAGCGTATAGTCTATGACAGCTGCGGCAGGCTTCTCCTTTAGTATGAGTTCCAGACCCTGCTTGCCGGTTGTTGCACATAGAGGGTTGAACCCTGCCTTTTGGAACAGGCGTGTGTAGAGCCCTAGTATCACCTGGTTATCGTCCACAATGGCAATCTTGGGTATCCCGCTGGAACGCCTCTCAATGCCTTGCTTTTTCTGCGATACACCTAATGTGAGAAGTGTATCTCCTTCTTCAAGTATTGTCTCTGGATCAGGATATATACTGTCTAGGGCCTTTCTCCTTATGCCTATTATATCCCTACCCTCCGTGTGTTTAGATTTGGGGCATATACCTTGCCCGTAATGCTTATGGTGAAATAAGGATCTCTCTATGAATCACATGAGGGTTCAGGAGGCCTTGGCCGATTAAGCACGCATGTCCCAGTACATTAAACGTCGAATAAGTCAAAAGAGGAAATCATGGCAAGGTCTTATAAATCCTTGATACCAGGGCTGTTGGAAAACAAGAGTAGGGGAATAATTCGGCATTAGTATATTTTATAATAAACAGCCTTGGTGCTTGCAATAATTACCTTGTAACATGCACCCACATATTATGGGAAGAAGGGATTTATCGTATTATAGTCTTTGACATTAGGTCATTGGGCTCTGGTTGAGATGGCCTGTCTTATAGACCTTGACCGTCTTGTGCGTGCATGATATCAATCTTTTAAGACAAGAGCAAGATAAGAAACGAGTAAAGGTGTCGACTTAAAAGGACAACTCTTGCCAGGTAAGGAGATACACATGAGGATACTGGTGACTTATTACAGTACGGGCGGTAACACGAAAAAAGTGGCGGATGCTATCTATGAAGCCCTTGAGAAGGAAGATAGGGATATAAAGCCCGTTACAGAGGTGGACAATACAGAGGATTACTCCTTGATATTCTTGGGTTTTCCAATACATGGTCATAGTGTACCCGTGGCAGTGCACAATTTCATAAAAAACATTAAGCCAGGTGTTAGCCTTGCGCTTTTTGCCACGCACAGTTCACACAAGGATAGCAGGTTGTCAAGAGAGGCGGTAGAACATGCCCTGAGCCTCTCCAATGCCAGCGAAGTACTAGGGTCTTTTACATGCAGGGGGGGTGCTGATCCCGAGGTGCTGGACAGGCTTAAG
>Ga0190316_1000167_pt1 | contig 17670 bp, 19 predicted proteins | sample 48701112_MG_FD_161663 | JGI IMG/M metagenome (GOLD analysis project Ga0190316, IMG submission 161663) | Hydrothermal vent sediment bacterial communities from Southern Trench, Guaymas Basin, Mexico - 4870-11-1-2_MG | ecosystem: Environmental > Aquatic > Marine > Hydrothermal vents > Sediment ... | reverse complement strand
ATTCCATATTCTTTAGCTCCTACTATCAAAAGGGCATCATTAAAATTAAGTTCTCCGCCAGAATTAAGACAAATTTCTTTAATTTCTGAAAACTTTTCTTTTATTATAGGTGTTATATATAGAAGTTTATTCCCTATAATTTCATCCATATTTTTAACAATTTTTCGAAAAGTTCCTTTTCGATCAGAAACATTTTTTCTCCTTTCTCTTATCCTTCTGCCTAAGACCGAAAGCGTTTCTGCATAAATCACATCCGTAAAAATTAATTCCAATCCAGTAAGTCTCTTTTTAAGTTTTTCAGCCCTTTGATGTAAACTATCTCGTCCATCAAGGAAAGCTACTAAAAATGAAGTATCTACCAAAACAAATTTATCATTCATAGATAGCCTCAGAATCCTTAAGCGCATCTCCTCCAAGTGAAATTATTCCTTTCAAACATTCCAAAGTTTCAGAATGAATAGCAATTTTTTCCAGTTTTTTTCTTTTTCTATTATTTAAACTTTCTCTTATTAATTCTTCTACCACTTTACTTCCAGACTTCTTTTCTTTTCCGGCAAGTTCTTTTATAGTCTCTATCAGATCTACTGGAAGAGTAAAAGAAATAACTTTTTTATTTAACTGTTTTGTTGTGTGTCTTTTCATAATTTTATCCCCTTTGTATAATTTACTATTAAATTATCAAACTATTAAACTCTTCTGTCAAAGTAACCATGCTTGACTCTTCTTATCTAATTTTAATAAACTCTGAACTCGCTTCCCTTATCAAAACTTGCTTATTCCTACTACTTCTTTCTTTCGGTTATCAGAAAAATTACTGTTATCATCAGACAAATAGGCTACAAAATAAGCTACAAATGCATTTACAGAATTTACAAAGATCTCATCCTAAATCTTCTATCATTCTTCTAACAACCTTCTAACATTAAAGGTAAATGCTTTTTATATACAGCGAAAACAACCTCCTCGTTTATATCAAAATAGTGATGAGCAATAACATCTCTCATTTTCTTTGCTTTCTCCCATTCAATTTAGGGATGCCTCAATAAAAGTTTTCCTTCTGTTATTTTATCTATTTGTTTTAAAGCTTCTCCTATAGCTATTAACTGCATACATATGGAGTCCAGTTTTTCCAAACCCTCTTCATCTTTTACAAAGTCATCAGGTTCATTGATTACAGAAAATCTTTTTAAAATAATATTAATTGAGTTTTCTATTTGTCTTAATATTTCTAAAACAAGTTCTTTATCATACATAAATTACTTCTTTTTCAATTCTTTTTTTTAAAATTTTACTTATATTTTTTCTTAACCTAATCAAATCAATTTTACAACCAAGTAGTTTACTAAGTTCCTCCTTAATATCCAATAAAATAAAAGGATCTGTATTTTTTATTTCCACAACTATATCTATATCACTACTATTTTTTATATCTCCTCTTGCTACAGAACCAAAAATACCAAGCCTAACAATACCGTACTTTTTTCTAAAATAGGTTTATATTTTCTTAATTCGTTAAAAATTTTTTCTCTATCCATTATCTTTTTCCCAATTTTTATCTCTTTCTCAAATACTTCAAATTGCCTTTTTGATTATATAATAAAATTGGGTTTGTCCCCATATATTAAACAGTATAATGCAAAATTGGAAAAATACAGCAAATACTGTTGGTGTTTTAGTTAAGATTCCTAATAGAAAGATTTCTTGCTTTAAAAAATTATACATCCCATTTGAATCCGAAGGTCTTTATCTGTTAATAATTCTTCAAACCTTTTGTTAGGCAGGTTGCAGCTATAATTGCATCTGCCAATAATATCATCTCTTTTTTCACGATTACCTCTTATTTGGGGTAAAATTATCAATATAAAAAGGAAGCTACACAAAAACAAATTTAAGATGCTATAGAAGCTATTTATACTCACCTGTATATAAGTTTGTTAATAGCTTTATTTAAATAATTTTTTAAAAACTTTTTATCTTTATTTTTAAATATGATATGATATTCTTATAAGAAAAAAAATACAGAGGGTGGGGGAGGATGGAAAGGATAACAATAACAATAAAACCTGTTTTATTAGAAGAAATAAAAAAAATTGCTGAGCGTGAGAAAAAAAGTATTAGCAAAATAATAAATGAATGGCTTGAAGAGGTACTTTTTGAGAAAAAGAAAAAAAGAGCAGGTATGAAAGTTCTGGAAGTGATAGAGAAAAGTAGTTTTAGTGAAGAGCAAGCAAAAAAGGCTTTTGAGGAAATAAAGAAAATGAGAAAAGAATGGGAAAGATGGGAAAAGTAGGATTTGATACTTCATTTTTTGTGGAACTTTATAAAAAGAATAAAATAGCCGTAAAGCTCTGGTTGGAGGTAACTGAAGGAGAGAAAAAAGGAATAATAAGTATGATAACGGTGTTTGAATTAAGGAGACTGGCTTTACGTGGGATAATTTCTAAGGAATTTTGCGATGCTCTATTTGAGGCATTTAGAAAGGGGGTATGTGAGACAAGAGAACTTAATTGGGAGGTGCTTGAAGAAGCTGCTTTCTTTAGCCATGGAACTGGGATTAGTGCTGTTGATAGTTTAATTTATATCTGCTGTAAAGACTGCACAGAAATATACACAACGGACAATGATTTTTTAAAAGCTGGGAAAAAGAAACCCAAAGTAATTCTAATAGAAAGACAATAAATTAATTTTTTCTCGGTTTTTTTCAGAACAACTTGAATTCTGTCGCAGTCTTCAGCAAGACTTAAAAATTTATTTGAAACACTTATTAAATACCTCGAACAAAAAGCTTCATAAAATCAAAAATTTCAAAAATTTCCTTGACTAAAGGAAAAAATTCTATATAATTTTCCTTATGCAAAGGAAAGAAATTTTAAAAACTATTATTAGAGAATTCCATACAAGAAAACTACCTGCACTTATTAAAAGAAAACTTTCTTTACCTTTTAATTCTGGAAAAATTATTACGGTAATTGGTCCAAGGAGAGCTGGAAAAACCTATCTTTTATATCAACACATTTTGACTCTTATTGAAAAAGGAATAGAAAAGGAAAGAATTCTTTATCTTAACTTTGAAGATGAAAGGCTTGATCTTTTTCCACAAACTTTGGATTTTATCATTCAAGCATATAGAGAACTTTATCCAGAACTTGATTTAGAAAAGTGTTATTTTTTCTTTGATGAAATTCAGAATATTGAAGGATGGGAAAAATTTGTTAGAAGAATTTATGATACAATCAGTAAAAATATTTTTATTACTGGTTCAAATTCAAAGCTTTTATCTCAGGAAATAGCCACTTCTTTAAGAGGAAGAACCATAAAGTATGAGCTTTTTCCTTTAATTTTTCAAGAATTTTTGAAATTTAAAAACTTTGACTTTAATGTAGATCTTGATTTTTACAATCCTCAAAAGAAAGCAATTCTTATCAACTTTTTTAAAGAATATTTGCTTTTTGGTGGCTTTCCAGAAATTCCTTTTCTTGAAGAGGAATTAAAAATTAAAACCTTGCAAGAATACTTTGAAGTAATGCTTTACAAAGACATTGCGGAAAGATATAGTATCAAAGATACATTAGTTTTAAAGTATTTTCTAAAAAGGCTTGCAGAAAATGCAGGCAAATTTTTATCCATTCACAAAATTTATAATGAACTTAAGTCTCAGGGAATAAGAGTGAGCAAAGATGCACTTTATAAATATCTTGAATTTGCTGAAAATGCTTACTTTATTAAACTTATAAAAAAGCATTATAAATCTCTTGTCAAGTCTGAGCTCGCAGAAAAAAAGGTTTATCTGATTGATTCTGGCATGTTAAGAAGCATAAGACATTTAGGAGAAGAAGGGAAAGGCATTCTTCTTGAGATGGTAATTTTTAAAGAGCTTCTTCTTTTTAGCTCAGAAGTAGTTTGTTTTAAAGAAAAAAAAGAATGTGACTTTGTAGTAAATCAGAAAATGGCTATTCAAGTTTGTTATAGTATAGAAGATGAAAATACTTTAAAGAGAGAAATAGAAGGACTAAAAGAAGCCTGTAAATATTTTAATTTAAAAGAAGGATATATTATAACTTTTGACCAAAAAGAAGAACTGAATGTAAAAGGAAACTTAAAAGTTTATATAATTCCTGCTTATGAATTTATTCTAAAATTTTTAAACTAATACCTCGTACCTCAAACAAAAAGATTCATAAAAATGGATTAACTATTTCTATACCAGCTATTTTCATCCCATGAGAAAGATCTTCTGTAAAAAGTATTTTACAATTTGCTTTCCGAGCTGCTGTTACTATTAATGCATCCCATCTGACCCGAAGGTCTCCATTTGTTAATAAGTTCTACTGCAACAGCTCGCTTCTCAGAACCACTTTCATCAAATTCATAAGCGGATGTTCACCCAAGTATGTAATTTTTAAAAAGATGGTAAAATAAAAAATGCAACATAAATCTGGGTAATTTCATGTGGGTCAGAATTATTTTATTCATAATTATTCCTATCTTTTTTCTTTTAATAACTTATCACGGTATTGTGTATGAATTTCTCAAACTTTGGAAATCTCCTACTAATGGGTATTGTTTTTTTGTTCCTTTTATCTTTTTTTATCTTTGTTGGGAAAAAAGAAAAAAATTTGATTTTCTAACTTTCTCACCGAGTTATTTCGGAATTTTTTTATTGTTTTTATCTCTACTTTTTTCTTTAATGGGACGCTTAGCTTCTATCAAAACTTTTCTTTATTTTGGATTATATCTTTCTTTTCTTGCTTTAGCTTTTACCTTATACGGAAAAAGATGCAAATATTTGTTTTTTCCTTATTTAATACTTATTTTTAGTATTCCTTTTCCTCCATTTATTAATCACTTATTAACTTTTAAACTCCAATTAATTACTTCAGTTGTAGCTACTCAATTTATAAGATTTTTTGGAATGAGTGTTTTTCGAGAAGGAAACATTTTGGATATAGGAATAACTCAACTTCAAGTTGCAGAAGCTTGTAGCGGATTGCGATATTTTATGCCTATGCTTTTAATAGCTTTATTAATAAGTTATTACGGTCTGCGTAGTTGGTGGTCTTATCTAATAATGCTTTTTTCTGTTCTTCCCATTTCAGTTCTTGTTAATGCTTTAAGGATTTTTACTATAGCACTATTTTATAATTACAACTTGAAAATCTTCACAGAAGAACCATATCATTCCATTTTAGGATGGATTTTTTTTCTTTCTTCTGGAATCTTTTTTATTTTGTTAATATTAATTTTAAAGCGCATTGAATCGATTTTTTTAACTACCTCTAAATCTAAATCTCTTCCCGAGGTCTCTTTTAAAGTTTCAAAACCATACTTTTTAATTTTTTTATTTTGTTTAATAACATTTATTGAAGGATTAATTCTTTGGAAACTTCCGGGAATAATCAAAGTTCCCCCAAAAAAGGATTTACTCTACTTTCCTTTGCAATTCAATAAATGGCAGGGAAAACAATTAGAACTTTCTCCTGAAATCCTTAAAGCTTTATGGGCAGATGATTATTTTTATGGCTTTTATACCCGAGAGGGTTCAAAAACTATAATATATCTTTTGATAGCTTATTATAATTATCAAACTACCGGACACACAGCTCATACTCCCCAAAGCTGTTTATTAGGAGGTGGTTGGACCATTTTGCATTCCAAAAATCGCTTTCTTCCTCTAAGTGCTAATTCAGGAATCAAGATTAAATATTTATGGCTAAAGAAAGGAGAAAACAAACTCCTGGCTGCTTATTTTTCTTTGAAAGAGGAAGAGTAATACTTAGTCCTTGGAAACATAAGTTTTATCTTCTATGGGATGCTTTAACTCGTCGTAGAACTGATGGAGCTTTAATACGAGTAGAGATGCTTATTCCTTCGGAGCTTCCTTTTGAAAAAGGTGAAAAAGAGTTAAATAACTTTATTAAATCAGTTTGGTTAGAGCTTAAAAATTTCATTCCTGAGTAATTTTAAGATATATTTAAAAACAAAGGGAGGATAAAATGACTCTAAAAACCTCAAAAAACTCTTTAATATTAGCAATTTTTTTAATATTGGTAACACTAATATTCCCATTACTCTCTTTTGCTCGGGTTTTTATCGTTGACAAAAATCATCCCCAAGCCTCTGACAACAATCCCGGAACAGAAAACCTGCCTTTTAAAACCATAAGCCGAGCAGTAAGAAATCTTCGCCCTGGAGATATAGTTCTCATCAAAGCTGGAGTTTATCGCGAGTCAGTAACTATTAAAGCTAAAGGAACTCGAGAAAAACCAATAATTATAAAAGCTTATCCCGGAGATGAAGGGAAAGTTATTATTAAAGGTAGTGAAATTTTTCGAAATTGGAAACAGATACCGGGAACAAATATATGGTTTATTCCTTGGAAATATAAACTTAATCCTCACTATCCTAAAAGATGGAAAGATTTTGGCCCTTATGCTAAAAGATGTGAATTGGTCTTTGTAAATGGTAAACCTTTAAGGCAGGTTTTAACTAAAAAAGATTTAAAATTGTGGACTTTTTATGTAGATGATCATAATAAAAAGTTATTTATTTCTCTTCCTCCTCGAATCTTTTTATCAAATCCTGTGATAGAAGTATCAATAAGACAAAGAGGTATTGTAGTAAAAGGTCGTTATTTAATTATAAAAGGTATAGCTGTTATGCAAGTAGCTAACCATCATCCAAATGGTGCTTTCAGTGTTGTCGGAGAAAACATCATTCTTGAAAATTGCAGAGCAGAATGGAATAATTTAGATGGGTTTTATGTTATAGGTAAAAATTTTTATATAATTAAATGTATTGCTTCTCATAATGGTAGATGTGGTATTACTGCAAGTATACATAATAGTATTATAGCAAAATGTATAACTAATTATAATTCTTGGAGATTTGGACCCGTTTGTCATGCAGGAGGTATAAAAATAGTTGGTGGAGGGCCTTCTAATAATTTAATAATTACTCACATATCCATAGGTAATAATGATCCAGGAATTTGGTTTGATTATGGATGTAGAAATAACAGAGTCAATCGTTCCTTGATAAGTGAAAATGTTTTCACGGGTATTATTATTGAAGCTTCTTCTGAAAATAATTTTATAGTAAATAACATAATTTTTAAAAATAAAGTATGGAAAAAACATCCTCAAAAAACAGGAGCTGGAATAATAGTGCGTGAATCATCTAATGTATGGATCGTTTATAATACAATATATAAAAATCAAAGATATGGAATTGTAATAGCTGGAGGTAAAAGAAAAATTTATTATACAAATAAAGATGTAATTAATCAAAAAATTTTTATAATAAATAATATAATTAGTGATAATAAAATAGCAGGATTAGCTTTTTGGGTATGGGATGAAAGTGCAACTGCAAGTGCCTTATTGTCACATAAGAGTGATTTTAATCTTTGGTGGCCAAAAAACAAATGGATTGAAATTCCTTCATCAAAAGCATTTTGGAGGAAAACTATTTTAAAATGAATTAAAGAACAGAACAAACATTCAATTTTTTTAAATCCAAAATTTATTAATCCTGATAAGAACAATTTCCATCTTTCTCCCGATAGCCCAGCTATAGATAAAGGTATGGTTATAAATTGGGTTACTACTGATTTTGAAGGTCGAAAACGCCCTTGGGGTAAAGCTCCAGATATAGGAGCTCTGGAATATATACCTATTAAATAAATTGTTTTTTAAAAATGATTTGCTGGAAAGCGTAATAAAGAAAGCGAGGGTTATGATAAAGATATCTTCGCCACAAACGTCGTGGCTCACAACACAGGCGAAAAAGCCATTCAAGCCCTAAATTTTGCATCCATTTTGGAGCTATAGGTTTGTATCCAGCATGAAAATCAAAAGCAGCTCCCACTCCTAACATTACTGCTCTTATTTTTCCTCGGTGACGAGCCATCCATCGTTCCTGTTTAGGACATCCAAGTCCTACAAATAAAATTCGTGCCCCTGATTGATTAATCTCTTTTATTACTTGTTTTTCTTCCTCTGGTAAAAGAGGACGGAATGGTGGGCTATACATATAAACTATTTTAAGCTTAGGAAATTTTTGTAAAAGATTTTTCTTAAGATCCTGAAGCACCTCCGGTGTAGAACCATAAAAACCTACAGGAATGCCTTTTTCTGCTGCAGCTTCATTTACCCAAAGAATAAGTTCTGGTCCACAACATCTTTTCTGGTGTTTATGCCCTAAAAGACGGAGCATCCAGACAAGGGGCATTCCGTCTGCAGTTACTAAGTCTGCGTTATTTACTACCTGACAAAATTCCTCAGAATCAAAAGCCTCCATTACCATATGCACTGTAGCTGCACACACATAACGATTTTCTCCTTTTTCTGCCCATTCAATAATTTTTTGTGTGGCTTCTTTATAGTTTACAGGATCTACCCGCGTTTTTAGAATGTACGGCATCTCTCAATTGCCTTACGATATATTTCCATTAGTATTTCATAATTTCGCTCAGCAGTATACTTAGCTTCATATTCTCGACGAGCTTCACAACCCATTTCAGCTATCTCTTGTGGATGTGTCCAAGCCCATTCCACTTTAGTTGCAAGATCCTCTGGATCGCCTGTGTTAAAATGTAACCCAGTGCGTCCATTTTCTATAATCTCCGCCATAGCTCCTAATCTTGAAGCCACTACTGGAAGACCACAGGCAAAAGCTTCAGCTATAGTCATAGGAAAACATTCATACCACTCCGAAGGAAACACAAGAAACCGAGCTTTATGCATAAGTTGTATAACCTCCTTTCGTGAACAGCGTCCAAGAAATTCTACTTTTCCATTCAAATTAGCACAATTTACAAAATTTTCTAAACTTTCTCTTAAAGAACCATCTCCTACAATTTTAAGTGGAATATTTTTAACTAACTTCCAAGCTTTAAGTAAAGTAAAAAGACCTTTTTCTTGTGAAAGGCGCCCTACAAAAAGAACATAATCTCCAACCTTGCAATCTTTTACTCCTGGATCTGGTTCTACAAAATTAGGTTTAACCACAATCTTTTCTGCTGGAAGACCTCCTTCTATGAACTTCTTACGAGCAAATTCAGTAAGAGCTATATAAATATTCACCTTTTCCGTCCAGGTTTTAAGTAACCGGTGCACCACTAACATGGTAGCCACAAGAGCTGTTCCAGCTCGTGAATTTCGCCAACATCCATGAAGCACCCCTGGCCAAGGTATGGCTTTCCCTACACACTGTTCACATACTCTTCCTTTACGAAAAAGCAAGGCTCCAGGACATATCAGGCGATAATTATGTAATGTCTGCACCACTGGGACTCCAGCATCTTTACATGCATAATAGGCTGATGGAGAAATACGCAAAAAGGTATTGTGGAAATGAACAACATTTGGTTTTTCTTTCTTTATTAATTTCTGAATTTCTGTTAAACTGTTTTTTGACCATATAGTTTCTATCGCTATTTTAAGAGAATTTATTTTTTTTAGCTTAAAATTATCTTCTATAAAGATGCTAACTTTATGTTTATTTTTTCGAAGTAAAGATACTTCTGCTCCAAATACTGCATCTTCTCCACCAGGTTGTATATACCGATTATGAACGATTAAAATTTTCATTTATTAATCCAAGAGCCACAAATATTGTCCAAGGTATAGTAAATTCCGGAGTTTCTAACCAACAAAAAACTAATCCCAAAGATGCAGCCATAATTAATGCCGATTTAGATAAAATACTATATGCAACAGAAGATTTACTTGAAAAAATCCAAATAAATACAAATAAACTCAAATAAGCACATAAACCTAAAAAACCAAAATCTCCAAATACTCCAAGCCAACTCGAAACCCCACTCCAAACCGAAGAACTCCTAGCTATCCAGTTAAATTTTACTTTTTTTAAAATTTTGATAGTATTTTCACTTGCTTTTAAAGATAAAAATCCTTTGGTAAAGATCTTATATATCCTTTTAAAGGAAGAAGAGAGGCACGACTTACGGATTGTCCCGGTCCCTGTCCTATAAAAAAATTAGAAAATCTTTCTAAATTTTTAGAAATTACAATTTTAGAAACATCGATTTTAAAAGCTAATCCTTTACTCATCAATTTTCTGTTCAAAATTGTATGTTTTATGGGTGGATAATATTTTACTATAATCAACAAAGAAAAAATACACAAAGTTGAAACAAATATTGCTTTTTTAAAATCAATCTTAAACAAATACAAACTAAATATTAAAAAACCCAAAACAAAAGCCACTAAACACTGCTTTGCATCCGCAAGAACAGATAAAAGAAAAAGAAAAAATAATAATATCAAGTCTAAAATATTAAAATTAAATTTCTCTATCTTTTTACTTAAAACATATAAAACACCTAATAAAGATATTGCTCCCATTACATGATGTCCTGCTCCTTGTCCTGCGAATGTTCCTTGAACTGAATCCCCTATTCCTATATGCAAGGCTTGGTATATTGAAAAGGGAATTTGAGCAACAGGAATAATTAATGCCAATTTTTGTAAAAGTTTATTCATCACAAATGGAGACGATTTCATAATGGCATATAAAAGCAAAAATGGTTCTGCAAATAAAAGCCATGAAAGAACAAAAAGAACAACTTCTCCTCCATTTATTATCCAAGATAAAAATGATACTATAAAAAATATCATCAAAATAAGTCCTAATATAAATGAAGGTTTAGATTTGTATTTGGGAGCTAAAATAGAAGAAAGGAAAGCTGATATTACTAATGGAAAATGAGAAAAATTCAAAAATTTTGGGCATATTCCATAATAAGTAAACACTCTCATAAAAACAGCTGATAAAATTGATAATAAAATTAAAAATTCAAGAGGAATAAAAAATGTAATTAGGATAAATAAAATTCCTCCCAAAAATATCCACATAGATGGAGATTGGAAAATAAGACCAAGTCCAATTATAATAAAAAGAAAACCAATATACAGAGGAGTAAGTCTTAATAAAATGTTCATTTATATAACTTTTTATAAAGCTTACAAATTTCTTTTCCTTTTGTATACCAAGAAAACATTTCTTGCACCTTTTCCTTACACTTCTTGCTCATTTTTTGCCTTATATGTGAACACGTAGCTATTTTCAACATTGCCTGACTCATATCTTCTATTACCTGTTCTGGTGTATAGGCTGGAATCTTAAAGCCTGTCTCCTTAGTTACCTGAAGAGCGGGACCTCCAAGATTAAGACAAATTACAGGTCTTCCAGCTGCCATAGCCTCCACACATACCCAACCCCCTGAATCATAAAGACTTGGATGAACTAATACATCACATTCAGCAAGTTTTTTTAATGTTTCTTCTCTTGGAAGTTTACCCCAAAATTTTATTTTATTAAATATTCCTAATCTTTTTGCCAGCTGCTCCAAATTATGGCGCTCTGGACCATCACCTACAATCCAGTATTCACTTTGAGGATACTCTTTCACAAATTTTGCAAAAGCCATTATACCTAAGTGAAAACCTTTCCAGTGAAGAAGCCTTCCTATACTTATAAACCTAAAAGGATTTTCTTCATGCTGAGGGAGAGAATTCAGGAAGCTTATTTCTTCTTCAGATAGGGCTACCTGAGAAAGAATCTTAACTTTTTTAGCCCCGAGACGACAGATTCTTTTTGCAGTTTCTTGAGTAGTAGCTAAAGCTATAAATGCTCTTTTAGCTGTAAAACGAACAAAAGGATCATGTTCACCTAACCAACGAGCAAAATCCCGCATATATTCGTATATGCGACCACGCAAGGAAAAAGTCTTGTAAAAAGTTTTAGGACTTGACTCTCCACCTCCAACTGGTCCCCATACAAAAGGAACTGGAAGCAAAGAAAGAAAGCTTGGCTTCCAGTAATTTACAAAGGTCACATGATGCACAAGATCAAAACCGACTTTTTTATGAAGCTTCTTAGCTAGGAAATAAATTCCAATTTGCCAGAGATAATAATAAAGATGCACCCCTCTTTGCCCTCTTTTCCAGAACCTTGCCCATTTTGGAAGATCAAAATAGATCCAGTGAACATTTGGCATAGGTTTTTGAGCTAAAGCTTTTTCAATAACTTTTCTGTTATTAGCCCTTGTAATAACCCATACTTCTTTAGCAAAATCTGCAATATGCCTTACCCAATTCCATCCTACTCCAGGCTCAGATCCTTTTTCTGGCTCACAGGCATAAGCAGAGATAAGGATTTTAATATCTAACCTTTCCATCTTAATGTTTCTCTAAATCAAGACATAAATTCAAAAGTTTAACCAAGAAACACTTTTTTTGAATAGATTCACTTTCCAGATTTGCAGAAACCAATCTTTCGAGAAGATAAAGTCCAAAAGTATTTTTCAAAGCTACATCAATTCCAATAAATTTCCAATAACTTTGTGTTTGAGTAAAACATTTTTTCACAGCAGAAAAAATTGCTTCAGGTGTTTTTTCATCCACAAGCCATGCTTTTTGAACAGTAAAATGAAAAATATCATAACCAGCTGGCATTTCTTCAGAGGCATATTCCCAATCATATAGGTATAAATTACCATTTACTAAAAAAGCATTCCAGGGAGCAAAATCACCATGTGCAAGATGGAAAGCAATAGGCTGATTACAGCAGTTTAAGATTTTTTCCATATATTTTTCAATAGTATATCGCCAATAAGTATTTTTTATTTGATTAACACGTTTGCTAAGGTTTTTCCAAAAGTTGCTCTCTTCAAGCAATAGATGTTTCAAGTTAAAAGAAGCCATTCCTTTCACAACCTCTTCATAAATTGGACTCCAATCCTGAGGAACAGGGTTAACTTTTTGTAAAGGCGCTGATTGCACACAAAGGTAATACTCATCCCATCTTCCATTAAAAATAATTCTCGGAACATGGAAAGGAAAACTTTTTTCCTGTAAACGCTGAAGAATCAAAATCTCGTTTTTTAAAAGATTTTGAGTTTTTTCATTCCACCCTATCTTTATATAGCCAAGAACTTTTCCTTCTTTATTCATAACCTGAATTACAGGTTTTCGGTAATACCCTGGAGTGCCAAGAGAAACAGCTAAAGAAAGGTTACTACAAGAGAAGATTTCTGCTAAAAGCTCTTCAAGTTTCCTGAAATCCAAATTAATTTTGGGAACCCAAAAACGAGCAAAACCACTTATAAGTCCTACCTTAAAAACACTTTTTAACAATTTTGCTTTGTTTTTTTGTGGAGCATAAAGAAAAAGACCATTTACTGTTGCCTTGCGAGAGTTTAAAGGCAAGAAATAACCACGACCATCTGGAAGAGCAAGATACAGAAATGTTTTACTGTTTTTTGAAAATTTTGCTCCAAGAGCTTTCTGAATATATTCATGTTCCTCTTTGTCTCGCAATTCAGGAAACCAAATATTCCGCCGAGAAAGATATCTCTTATGCATATATTCAAGAATTATCTCTTCTGCTTGCCGGGCTACTTCTTTTGGAGGAAGACTTCCATCAATAAGAAAAGCATTTGGCAATTCTTCTGCCAAATCTCGGTATGCTTTTCTTTGACGCTGTATTTCTTTCAAAGGCACTTCCTGCTTTCTGTGAAGAATTTCCTCTTCAGGCACATCCAGAATAAGCCAGAGATCAGGACGTGGAATAAAACGCTGGAGTAACTTAGCTAACCATCTTGATCCACCATAACGATAACGCTTTGGATCAACAAGAAGATCATCGTAGTAACGGTCAAAGATTACAAATGTAGAACGAACCAAAGCTGGACGAATTTTAAACCAGTAGCCAAGATTGTAGTCAAGCCAGTAATAAATAAGTTTAATAATAGAGGTTAACCACGAGCGAGGTGGTTTTCCATGGGGATCAGTTACTGGTTTTCCCTGTTTTTTGCGAAATAGAGCTGGCATAAAGTGAAAAACAGCTTTTCGTCTAAATGCTCCCTCAAGATCTTGAATAAGTTTCTTGATAAGCGTACTTTTCCCTGCTCCATCTGGACCAAGCACTGCTATCCAAAGCCCAGTAGGATAGAACCACCTTCTCCAAATCCTTTTTATTTCTGGAAGCCAATAACGAAAAGGATTTAATGGGTCTTTCAAAAACTTCCGTCTTTTAAGAACCTTTTTTAGAGTATGAGAAGAAGCTTCAAGGGCTTCTCTATTTCCTGCTCTGATCCATTCCATAACCTGTCCAGCCCATTTTTCCCCAAGAAGATCTTCAACAATGGTATCTGCTTTTGCCTCAAGTTTTATAGCAAGCTCTTTAAGCCTTTCGGTAGAATGTTCAGGAAAAGCTTCTTTTAGGATCTTTTTTACAAGAAGATACTTAAACTCAATTTCTGGTAAAGCAACCCAAAAATCTTTCCACTTTTGCCTTCCCTGAAGCAGTTCTTCTGCACTAAACCATATTCTTCCATCTCGGCGATAATCAGTTGCAGCATCTACTGGTAAAAAATTTACCTTTTCACCATTTCTTACTGCCAGGACAAAATAAAAACAGGTAGATTCATGCTGAAGTAAGTTAACAAGACATGCCTCCTTTACTTCAAGAAGATTTTTCTCAAGTTTGTGAAGTTCTTCTGGCAACACAATAATGTCAAGGTCCGAAGGCAGATACTCTGGCAATCCCTGCCAACTGTGTAAAATACAATAGTAAGTGTTTTGAAGCAATGTTTTATAGATTTTTTCAAACATCTCTTGCTGTTTGTTTATAAACTAACAAAAATGAAACAACTGCAGCTAAAATATAACTGAAAGTAAGACACAATAATGCGCCATTAATGCCAAAAAATAATATCATAGGAATTCCTAAAGTTAAAGTTATTCCTGTAGACATACCCCAGATAATACTTGAATATCTAACAAGACCTAATGCCTTAAGAGCCATATTGAATAAATTAATAGAAATAGAAGCTGATAAAGCTATACTCCATAAAGGAACAAGTAAGATGTATCTATCATATTTTCCACAATATAAAAAATTCAAAATAAGTTTTGAAAAGCAAGTGATTAAAATTCCATAAGTTAAAAATATCCCAATAAAGATAATAACTAAATTTATTACTCGCTTTCTAAATTCTATCAATGGCATTCCTGTATTTAACCAGTTAGAAAATACTGGCAGGAAAATAGAAGCAGAGGATTGAAACAATAAACTAAGAGGGCGATATAGATTCCAAATTGCTGCAATAGCAGCGCTTGCTGCAAGTCCTAAAAAAATAGGAACGAGGCCAGAAATCAGTATTTGTCCAGAGCTCCAATAAAGTAAAAATGCCAATATACTCCACTGTCCATATTTTCTGTGCTCATTAAATACCGTAAAAAGACCGGGATTTCCTATATAACCTTTTATCTGAGGTTTAAGTTTATTAATGAGCATTAAAGATGTTATTCCTCCAGCTATTCCTAAAAGTAAAAAACTGTTAAATAAAGAGAGTTTATTCCATCGCCAAAGTAAAATTACTCCTATTGAAACAAGAAAAAAATTAAATATACTTCCTACTGCTGCACACATAGGTTGAAATTGAGTATAGCAACCCCGTCGAACAAGCCAAAAAAAAGCAAAAATGGCGACATTAGGGCTAACCCAGATAAAGCTTGGCACATATATGGCGAATTAATGTAAAAAAAATTAAAGCAACTACTCCAAGGCCAACTGATATCAAAACACTTACTATCCAGTGACCCCACATTACTATCCCAAAATACTTACAAAATTCACTTCGATACTTTCCAGCTCCGAAAACCATTAAAGGTTCAGTAATCAAAGCCGTATGAAAGCCTAACAATAAATAGAAAATCGAAAGTGCTACAGCAAAAGCTCCATACTCCTTAGGTGGAAGCCATCGAGCAAGCAGAATATTAACCACAAAGTTAGCTCCAGAAAAAAAAGCCTGATCTGTTATTGCCCAGCCACCTTTAACTACCCATGAACGAGAACGAGAAAAGAAAACCTTCCAATCTTTTAAGTTTGAAAGTATAAAAGAAATCATTACTCAAATTATTATTATAAATTTAGTACCTGCTCTATATACCACTCATAAGTTCTTTTAATTCCTTCTTCTAAACTTACTTCAGGTTTCCATCCTAAAGCCTTTATTTTAGAAATATCAAGGAGCTTTCGTGGTGTTCCATCAGGCTTAGAAAGATCATGTTTTATCTCTCCTTCAAAACTTACAATATCTTTTATTAATTGAGCCAGGTCTTTTATTCTTATATCTTCTCCCACACCTATATTTACAAAATAATCTGCACAGAATTCTCTCATCTTCTCAGCATCCACTTTTTCCATTAAAAACACACAAGCATCAGCTAAATCATCCAAATAAAGAAACTCCCGATAAGGCTTACCTGTTCCCCAGCTTCACGATAATTGACTGTCATCCAATAGGCATAAACTTTAGCTACAGCATAAGGACTGCGAGGATAAAATGGTGTCTTTTCATTTTGCGGAGGTGGAGCAGCACCAAACATTTCTGAAGAAGAAGCTTGATAAAACTTGGTTTTTATTCCGCCTTGCCTTATAGCTTCAAGAAGACGAGTAGTCCCAAGTCCAGTTATATTCCCAGTATATTCTGGCATATCAAAAATTAATAAATTCTTTTTATACCTTTTCGCCTCTTTTTAATGCTTTTTTAACTTCTTCTTCTATCCATTTATGAGTAATCTCTAACCCTTTTCTTAAAGGCATAGTAGGTTTCCAACCCAATTTTTCATAAATAAGTCTATTATCAGAATTTCTCCCTCTTACACCTTGGGGTCCAGGCACATGTTTTATTTTTAATTTCACTCCAGCAATATCCATAATCATTTCCGCCAATTGATCTATAGTTACCATTTCTTCAGAACCTATATTCACAGGACCTGTGAAATCAGAATGCATAAGTCTAAGTGTCCCCTCTATACACTCATCAATATACAAAAAAGATCTTGTTTGTTTACCATCTCCCCAAACTTCTATATAATCAAGTCCTGTTAATTTAGCCACTGCAACCTTTCTACATAAAGCTGCCGGAGCTTTTTCTCTTCCTCCTCTCCAAGTACCTTCAGGACCAAAAATATTATGATATCTGGCAATTCTCACTTCCATTCCATAATTTCTATGATAGGCTAAATAAAGCCTTTCACTAAAAAGCTTTTCCCACCCATATTCGCTGTCTGGCATAGCAGGATAAGCTGAATCTTCAGAACATTTGGGATTTTCAGGATCTTCTTGATTATACTTTGGATATACGCAAGCAGAAGAAGAATAAAAAATTCTTTTAATGTTCCTTTTATAGCAAGTCTCAAGAACATTAAGATTTATAAGAGCTGAATTATACATAATATTTGCATCATTATCCCCTGTAAATACATAACCAGCTCCTCCCATATCTGCAGCCAATTGATATACTTCATCAAATTTCATATCTATCACATAACGAACAAAATAAGGATCCCTCAAATCACCTATAACAAAATCATCAGCTTCTGTTTCAGCAAATTCTGGATACTTCAAATCTACACCTCTCACCCAATAACCTTCTTTTTTTAATCTCTTAACTAAATGACTTCCAATGAACCCCCCAGCTCCACATACTAATGCTTTTTTCATATCATCCTCCTGCAATTTTTTATGTTATAGTATTTATAGCTATGGATAAACAAAAAGCATTACTTACACAAAGTAAGGTCCAGAGGGACAAGGACCTCATTTCATTTAGGCTTAAAAGCCTCTTAAGGAGTC
>Ga0190316_1000166_pt1 | contig 17740 bp, 18 predicted proteins | sample 48701112_MG_FD_161663 | JGI IMG/M metagenome (GOLD analysis project Ga0190316, IMG submission 161663) | Hydrothermal vent sediment bacterial communities from Southern Trench, Guaymas Basin, Mexico - 4870-11-1-2_MG | ecosystem: Environmental > Aquatic > Marine > Hydrothermal vents > Sediment ... | reverse complement strand
TAAGGTGGAACTATCTTTTTAGTGAAGCAAGTGTGCGAAATTAGGCTTTTTGTAGAGAGACAATTAGTTTGTTATTTAATTTCGCACATATTTATAGATAATTAATAAGAAAAATTGTCCTAATTTATGAATCCTAAAGGTGTTTCTCGTTCTCTAGAACTTTTTATTGGCTTGATTGTCTGTATTTTTATTCTGATGATTGCTTTCAAACTTCTTGGAATCTATGCCGCTTATCAATATGAGCAGCAGGCTCAAATCACAGCAAAAAATTTGCAGACTGCAATGAATGCTGTTTGTGTTTCAGGCCAGGAAATGGAAGTAAATGTCAATTTTCCGCAGCAATTAACAGGAAAGGGAGTATCACCAGACCCAATAAGTGTTGTTTTTGAGAAACTTACAGGTGGAAAAGATGTTTCTGTTACAAACGCTTTAAAATATATTGCCTCTTTGGAATCTTTTGGGGACCCTTGGTATGTTATTTATTACGAGACTTTCCCAAGAGGAGAGGATTCTGGATGGGAAGGTTGGAGCAAAGTTGAGTCCATGAGATTATCTTCTGGCTTTGCTCATGGAGTTGACATGGCAGTATGTTTGGCAATGGCTCCTCTTTCTTTTGCCGGAACTTTTATAAGAGCTGGAAAAATGGCGGCTAAAGGAGCTGTTAAAGAAGCAGAAGAACAAATTTCCAATAGAGTAATAAAAACTATTGGAGACCAGGAAGTTGAAAATTCTATTAGATTAAGTAAAAGACTAAGTAGAGAAGTTGGTGAAGAAGCTGGAGAAGAGATTTTTATGAAATCTACTGGAAGAAAAGTTATTAGCAAAATTGGAAAAATAGCAAAAGAGAATCTCGGAAAAGTATGGAAGTGGATTGCAAATAACAATATAGATAGACTCCTTTCTCACAAAACAGTTGCGAGAGAAGTTTTTGAAGAAAGCGAAGATGCTGTAAAATATCTATCAAAAGTTCCAATTTATTACGGCGAGGGAAGACAAGCTTCAAAAGAAATTCTTAAAGACATTGATAAAATTTTTTATGGCAAAGGTGTGACAAATAGAGAATTTAGAGATACGGTTAGAAGGTTGGCACTAGCAGACTATGGCAAAATATACAAAGAATATGGAAAATATATTAGTAATGATTTGTCCAAATCTCCATTCTTATCCAAAATTCCAGAAAAAGAAAGAAATATTCTCACAAAGGTAGCAGAAAAATTAGAAAATGGAAATAAAATTACTGGAAAAGAATTCAAAGCAGTCAGAAATATTTTGCTTGATAAAAACTTTAAACCAAAATTTTCAGGAGCAGATAAAATATATGAAAAATTTGAAAATGCGAGAGGAATCAGCAGGTTTCAATCAAAGATGGAATACATAAAAAATAAGAAACTTAATCATATTTTTGATGATGATACACCTTTTAGTTATACCAGAATTCTCCTTAAGGCTGGAGAAGAAGGAAAAAATCCAGGATTAATGAAAAGTGCAAAGGCTTACAGGGAGCTTGGATTAAGCGTAAGAGGTGGCAAAAAAGGTGTATTAAAAAGAATTAGTCCAAAAATTACGACAAGAGAAGGTGCTTGGATTGGGTCTTCTTTTGTTGCTGCTAGCATTGCTCTTTCTCCTTTTGATGTTTCAATGTTAAAATTTTATCCATGTTCTGACCATGCTCTCTGTTTAAAATCTCAAGTAAATCCTTCAATCACGGTTTATCCTTTAGAAGATTGCAGAGAAGCTGGAATTAATTGGATACAATTAGAGAAATATCCTTATGAGGGAAATATTAAAACAACAGCAACAACTTTCTTTGACAGATTTGCAAAATTCATTATTGGCGGGGAATCAAATTCAAGATTTTATACAGCAAGTCCTTGCAGAGGAAAAATAAAAATCTGGAAAGACAAATGCAATTGCAATTATCAATCAATCCATTATTTTGACATTTCCTCCCAAGATTTGTATTCTATTAATTGCACAATCTCAAACTCAAATCCAGATTTAAAATGCGACGTATATTTGAACAGAACTTATATGGAAAATAGTAAAAAAGAATTCGTGAATTCATTTACAGTTGATTCTGGGGACATAAGTGTTAGCATAGATGAAATTGGAGGAGAGACCACTTATACAATTTCCTTTAATCTAAATAAATATTATCCATTTAACGATTTATATAAGAACTTTAGTCTATATTGCAATGATACAATAACAAATATTTCTGTTGGTTCAAACATTACTTGCGATCCATTAAGTTTGCCAGCCTATGTTTTTGATTATTCCACTTGTGACGGTCACAGCAATCTCTGGTTGGAATGCGTCAATTGGAGCAAAGAAGGAGATGCAACCTTGGAAAAAGATACAATAGATGGAAAAAAGATTAAAGTAGATGCAACAAAATGGTGCTGCTTGCAATGGAATATGAGTTATTATAAATATGGAATTAACAGCGATAAGATAGATTCAATAAAAATTATTAATGTCAGCAGTTGTGGAGATTATACTGGAATTATATCAGGTCCTTTAAAAATGCAAGAACTTTTGAATAATGTTGAAGCTGCTATTTTACATTATAATAGTACAGGAGTTATAAAAGGAGATCCTTATAAATATCTCAAAGAATTAACAATTGCAGATGTTGATTGTGTTAAGGATTTGGCTAGCAAGAAGTGGAATCAAATTAAAAGTTTTTTTACAGGCAACCCGGAAAGATATAACTATTGTCCAATAATGTATACAATTGTAAACCTTTCAGAAGTAACTCTTCCAAAAAAAACAGATTATGGCAAAGATATTGACCCAACAGAAAAAGATATAAATAAACTTCTGATGTTCAATCTTCCGGCTTATGGAGAAGTAGATTGTCTGAAAGTTTCTTATTCTGCAGATGACACAAAAGGGTTCTGTTATACAAGTCCAACAGGAATTCATGATGTGAAGGCAGCAGGGGTGTATAGTTTATCTATTGCAGTTGATATGGGATTGCAGGCGGCGATAGATTTCTTTTCTGGAGGAGGTGCAGCAGTAACAGGGGTTGGAAGTTTTGTTAGTTGCATGGCCGGAAATGCTATTTTATGGTGGGGAGAAAACATGGTTTCAGAGGCAAAACAAAAAAATTATTGGCCTCACTCTGCCTATTTTGGCAATTATTACACAGAATAATTTTATGTGCAATCAAGGTCTATTTGCATTAAAACAAACTTATTTAAATCCTTTTAAACACATTAAATTATGATGAATATAAAACAAAAGTTTTACTTGATTTTAGGAATTATTGCTGTAATAGGAATAATTTTAGTTAGTGGTTGTATTCAAGAAAAGGAAGAACAACCACCAGGTGGAATGTATGTGAAAACCGCAGTACCAATATTTTATAGTAATATAACTATAGATTCCGATAGCAAAGCACAACAAGTTTTTAATGAAAATTTTGAAAAAATAATTGATAATATAAAAATAAATCTTGAAGAGAACGAATATTTTATTAGACATTATCCTGATTTAAAACTAACTTGTATTAAAAATAATATTCTCTTATCTAATTATACAAAATTCGAAAAGAGGAAATTTGAATATTTTAGTTCACATTGGATTGGAGATTTCGAAGAGGAGAAATATACCTTTGTAGTTCCAATAGCGCCAAAAGATAGAGAATGGAAATATGAAAACGAAAAAGTTTTAATTAAGAAGGTAAAATGCAGGGGAATGCCACCAGAACAACAAATGACATTGCCTGCAGAAATGATTAATGCAACTTATGATGAATTAAAAAAATATCTTTCTATTCATTGTAAAGAAGGTATAATAGAGACATGGGAACCTTTAGGTTATAGTCTCAGATTTATTATGGATTCTAATGGAACTATTTATATGGCAGGAAGTTATTGCCCAAAATAAAATTTCGCTCGCTTATCTTGACTTCTTATTTCTATGGAATGCTTAATCTTCCCTTTCAGTTAGAAGACTTAACAGAATGATAAATTGCTCCATTCCACCAAAAGTTACCATAAACTTTTCTTATATTATCTAAATCAAACTTGTTCCTTCAACTTGAATAGAATTTACTCCTTCTATTTTTAAAATTTTCTTTTCTAATTCCTCAACATAATTTGGTTTGTCTGGAAGAACAAAAATTGCTTTTAAGGAGGTTATTCCAAAGCCGATTTCCTCCTCTCTTATCTCTTTTGCTCCAAATTCTGTTAGTTTCTTTTTAATCTCTTCTTTTTTATCCAAACTTGGATTTATTTTATAGATAACAGCAACTTCTCCCATTATGGACCTTCAAAACCGCATTTTTTACAAACATAATTTCTTGAGTTTTTCCTGCAAACAAAACATCTTATAATTTCTCCTTTTCCGCAATTTGGACAAATAAATCTCACAAAGTTTTCTCCAATTACCCCTCTTCCACAACTTGTGCAATATAGATTCTCCATAATAAAATTTTAAATAATTTAGTATCTTTTTTTAATTAGAGGAACAAAACTGAAACCAAAAAATTCTTTTTCCTCAAATTCATTATTTTTTCTTACAATTAGAAAAATTGAATCTCTGACAGGAATAACAAGTCTGCCGCCAATTTTTAATTGTTCTTTTAATTCAACAGGAATTTCCTCTGCCGAAGCAGAAACAAGAATTTTATCAAAAGGAGACTTCTCTGGTAAACCTTTAGAGCCATCTCCGCAAATAAATTTTACAATACCCTTATTAACAAAATTGTACTTTTTTGTGTTTTTCTCACCAAATTCTTTTAATTCCTTAATTATTTCAATTGCATAAACTTTTCCCTTACTTCCAACAATTTCTGCAAGCAAACTTGTTGTCCACCCGGAACCAGAGCCAACATCCAAAATTTTATCTCCTTTCTTAGGCTGCAAAAGTTCAAGCATAAAAGCAACTGTTAGTGGCTGTGAGATGGTCTGTCCAAAACCAATTGGAAGAGGTTCGTTTAATTCTGCGAGATTTTTTAATTTCTCCGGCAAAAAATCAGCTCTCTTTATTTTTCTGAAGGCCGATATGATTCTTGGAGTTTTCAAATAACCCTTTTCTATTAATTTTTCAACAAGACTCATTTTTTTAGTGTCGGGGGAGGGATTTGAATTCTGGGAATCTTTCAAAAATTCACCCCCGATCTCTGCGTTTCCCGGCGCCAAAATCATTGATTTATCTCAAAGCTCATTTTTTAGAGAGTTCAAGGTGTTTTTTGGCTTGAGCCTTTTTAACCAATCCAACCAATAAAAGGCTCATATGAGCGCAGCGCCTTAGCCGCTAGGCCACCCCGACATAAATTTATTAAATAATTGTTTTAAACATTTGCAGATTATTTACAAAGAAGCAACTTCTTCATATAATTTCTCATAGTCTATTATTCTATTTTCCCAAGAATAATTTTTTTCAGCAAATTCTCTTGCATTTCGTCCAAACTCTTCTTTGTTATCCTCAACTTTTTCCATACCCCTTAATATAGATTCTATGTTGTTAGGATCTACATGTACTCCAGTACATCCTTCTTTTACATTTTTCTTTAATCCTCCAACATTACCTACAACCACAGGTTTCCCGCAGGCCTCTGATTGAACAGCCATTAATCCAAAAGCTTCTACTTTTGATGGATAAACAGCAAAACTGGAATTTTGGTTTAGTGCAACAATATCCGAATATGTATTTGGGTCAGCTAAACTTATTTTCTCTTTTACTTTATCAGGAAGATCTTTTATTATTTGTACCAATTCTGGATATTCATAACCATCAAAACCAGCCATTAATAAACTATATTCTGGATTTCCACGACTAAACAGATTAAAAGCTTCTATCAACTCTTTAGCCCCTTTTTCTCTAACATATCTTCCACACCAAAATATATAGGGCTCCTTTATCTTAAATCTTTGTAAATATTCACGATTTTTAATTTTTTCTTCTTCTGTTGGCGGTCTGAATTTATTTGTATCAATAGCATTCTCTATAACAATAATTTTTTTTGGAGAGATTTTGTAAGCATTTATAATACTGTCTTTTGATTCTTCTGACACAACTACAACTTTGTCTGCTCTTTCACATGACTCTTTTTCATACAAAAGTCTCCAATCTTGAATATCTCCTGTTTTAAATAACTTTTTATAGTCAATCCTTTCTACAGAAATATGAGTCTGAAAGATATAAGGAAGTCCTAGCTGTTGAAGTTCTATGCCTAGAGGACCACTAAACCAATCATGCATATGTGCTATTATATTTTGTCCATCAGATTTCTCAATAATTTTTGGTATTTTCTTCTTTAATGCTATAAACTTAGAATCAAAAGAATTTGCTGCGAACTGATCTATAGGTCCACAATATGGTTTATAAACATATTCATATTCTTCTCCTGCTTCAAAATGTTTGCATGGAATTCCATACACGGTTAAGTTATCTTTTAGTTTGTATTCTACTTCATTATTTCCTATTGATTCTGCCAAAACATAAACTCTAATATTTTCTGGAAGATATTTAGAAATCCCTTCAACAACATCATCAAGACCACCGGAATAAACAACATCATTTAAATTCGGATAACCTAATGAACCCATTATAACTGTCAAATCATACCTATCTTCAGGCAATATTCTTTTATCACCTAATCTCATCATCTATCTTTTTCATTGACCGTTACAATATTTTCTAATCTTTCAATTTCTGATTGGTCAGGAGTTCCGTAAACCGAACCAATACTCATGAAATAATTGAATAATCAAAACTTTAAATAATTATATTAAATTTACTGACAATTGACGATTATTCTCTTCTTGCCTCAGAATAATTTGGAGCTTTATCCTGCTCTTCAAGATTAAATTCCTGCCACTCTCTTTCAGAACTTTTTGTTGACTCTTCTTTTATTTCTTTTATTTCCTCTGATTTTTCTTTTTTTTGCTCTTCTGATTTTTCTTTTTCTTTAAATACTTCAGAATTCTCAATTTCTTTTTTTATTTTCTCTGCAATATTGGGCAAATCCTCTTTTTTTACTTCCATTCTTACGAGACCTTGCATTGGCAAGCCATTGTCTCCTTCAAATCTCGGAATTATATGGAAGTGCAGATGAGATACTTCCTGTCCAGCGAATTTTCCATTATTTATCCCGATATTGCAATCTGTTGTTCCAACACTTTTTGGAATAATTTTTGTTAATCTAAAAATAACAGAGAACAATTCTTTTGCTTCTTCTTCTGTCATCTCTTCCAATTTTTGGTAATGCTTTTTTGGAATTATTATTGTATGCCCTAAAGAAGAAGGATTTATATCCAGAAAAGCAAGATTTAATGAGTCCTCATAAACTTTTAAAGTTTGAATTTCTCCTCTTACAATTTTACAAAATATGCAATCTGTCATAATATACTAAAATTATCTTTTAAGAAAAGGGCTCCAATTGTGTTATAATATTATAAATCTCTTTTCCCTCTTCACTTAGGTAATATAATTTTATTTTTTGGCTCCGCACCTCACATTCTATCAGTTTTTTATTTTCAAGTCTGTTCACATAAGAAATAATTTTTAAATTGCCCCAACCATCCCTCTCAAAAATTTCTTTACCATCGCATTTTTCTTCAATATAGTCCCTTATCGTTTTTAATTTCAGTTTATAGGATGGTCCTAAAGATCTTATAATTAAACTAAAAGGGTTTTGTAGAAAATCTGGAAATAAATAGGGAATATCTTTAATATCACCATTTTTAACTAATTTCAATATTGTTTCAAATTCTTTAAAATAAGAATTTAGTTTTCTATACTTATACTCTTCTTGATATTTTTTCCTTTTTTCTCTAACTTCAGGTCTCAAACCACTTACTTTGTAATATGGAATTCCTAAATCTCTGCTAATTTTTTTATCAGGTTCACCAGCATTTTGCCTTCTTCTTATCTCATTTATTTCTTCTTTAGTAAGTTTTCTGTATCTTGTATATTTTCTCATAATTGCTGATTATTAAAATTTGAGTATTCTTAGAATAACAGAAGCCTATAACGTAGCGGTATCCCGGTCTACAACATTAAAGATGTCTCTAAAATCTTGGTTTATCAGAAGAAGGGCTTATGTGATTGTAGTGAAAGAGTAGAGATTATTTTTGTCATAAATCCATTATGCCGAATAAAATAAAAATAATTCTCGGAAACTCAAAGATTGAGGCTTTTCACTTTAAGACAACTTTCCAGTTAATTTTGGGTTTGATGTTCAGAAAAGACGGAAATGCTCTTCTGGAGTTCAGAAAGGAGAGAAAACCAAAAATCTGGACGCTTTTTATGAAGTATCCCTTGAATTTGGTCTTTTTGGACAGAAACAAAAAAATAGTTGATTTAATCGAAGAAGTCCCTCCAATTTCCTTTAATCCAAAAACGTGGAAAACCTATTGCCCGAGAAAGAAGTGCAAATATGTGCTCGAATTAGATGCGAGAAAAAAAATTAAGATTGATTCCAAAATTGAATTCATCTAAAAAGGCAATTCTTTCCACTTGTACTGTTTCGTAAAAATAAATGTCTGCCAGTCTTTGATTATCTTCGAAAATTTTGTTTTGATTGCATGCGAGATAAAATCAAATTCTTCTGTATTTTTTGCCCAAAGACCTATTTTTAAATCATAATCACCCGTAATTTTCTCCACCGAAGTTACATTTTTGTGTTTAATTAGATAATTCAAAAATTCTTCCCATTCTTCTTTTGTATAATTCCAAGTAGAAAGCATAATAACTGCATAGATATTATATCCCAATTTCTTTTTGTTTATCCTTACTATGAACTTTTCAATAATACCCGATTTAGTTAGTTTATTTAATTTGTACCTAACAGTCTCATGAGAAAGTTTTACTCTTTCTGCCAGTTCGGTTATAGGAATTCTTCCTTCTTCTTCCAGAATTTTGATTATTTCTATATCTTTGGCATTAATTTTTGGTTTTTCAAGGTTTTTTTGCAATTTTCTCATAATATTTATTAATATTTAAGAAATAATTATTTAAGTATTGTAGTTTTATATTTATATGAATGGTGAACCGAAAAAAACCAGAATAACCGAAATATACCAGATAAAAAAATTATACTGGCCTACTTGGGACGGATATGATTCGCCAGAAGAAACAATTTTGGCAAATTATATTGATAGGGAACAGGCAGAAAAAAGATTGCAGAAACTAAAAGAAGAAAATGAAATCAAGAAAAAAGCTTTGGAAGAGGCGGGCCAAAAAGGTTATTGGAATAAATTTGAGCATTATGAATATCGGATGGAGATTCTAAGGATTGATTATGATTGAAAAAATAAATATCTCTGAGGTAAAACCAAAAGAGAGTAGTTGCGGATTGTTGAAAGAGCTATATAGTTCTGAAAATTTGAGTATCTCTCATATTGTTGTTTTAAAAGAAGGTGAAAAACATATGCACGAGAAGATGGAAGAAGTTTATTATGTAGAAAATGGTGAGGGAGGAGTAGTAATTGGCAATAAAACTCTTTACATAAAAAAGAGGGACATAATTCCAATTCCAAAAAATACTTGGCACTATTTAAAGAAAACTGGAAAAGAATCTTTAGAAGTATTGGTTATAACACATCCAAGGTATGATCCAGAGGATTTAATTTTTGAGAATTCAAAAAGAAAAAATTATTAAAATCGTATATAACTCTTACCAAACCCAAAACCCTCTTAGACCGATTTTAAACTCTCAAAAAAATCAAAATAGTCGGAACCAACAAAACACCCATCATGAAACTTCTTCTCACGCCTTTGGAGATGCAAAATAATCCGATTGCAAGACCTGTAATTGCAATTATTAAGCCAATCCATCCAGTAAACAAATAAACCAGGATAAAGAGTAAAATAAAAACAGATTTTGTAAGTTTGTTGTATTTAATTTTGTAAATATTTTTTATAAGAATTTTTGAAAGAAATAAAGTTAATAGGGAAGCAAAACCGGCAGAAATAACAATCATAAAGAGAATAGTTAACAGCATTTTAAGAGAATGTTCAAAGGCAAGGCTCTAGATTGCAACAGAAGTCCCGCTTCTTGGATTTCCAATGGTAAATAGACTAATAATTGAAAATAAACTGTTTGCAGTTGTAATCCCTCCAATAGAAATCATAAAATCTTTCAGATTTTTTATTCTGGCCAATTGCTGGCTCATAACAGTTACTTGACTTGAACCAACTCCAGGCAAAATCCCAGCAATCAGACCCGAAAATACTCCTATAAATGAACTCTTCTTTTTTGAGCAATCTTCTAAATTCACATCAATCTCCTGTTCTGGAATTTCAGATTTTGAAGAAGCAAAAAACAGAGTTGAGAGCCCGAAAAGACCGCAAAAAGCAGGAAACATAACTTCGCTTCCAGAAAGAGGCAATCTGAAAATAATTAAACCAAATAAAGCAGAAAAAACAAAAACTAAAAAAGCATATAACTTGTTTTTCTTTTGCGTCCAGAACAGATGAATAATTGTCAAAATTAAGAGAAAAACAATTATTGGTTTAATAAATGAATAGAATACAGGAATAAAAATAACGAAGAAAGGAAAAATTAATGCAATGATTATTACTGAAATTAATCCACCGTAAACTGTTAAATAGATTGCCTCATAAGCCCTTCCAGCAAGCAAAAATCTCTGTCCAGGAAGAATGAAAAGAGCCGTATCTTCCTCTGGTGCAGAAAAAAGAATTGATGGAATAAAATCAACAAAAGAATTTGTAATTTCTGATCCAACCAAAATTGCTATTAGACATATAGTTTCAATTCCGAGAAAAGGAGAAAGAGAAATAAGGAGAAAGGCAATTGTATTTGGATGCAGCCCGGGAATTAATCCTGCAATAACCCCAAGCAGAATTCCAAGAAGCAAAAAGAAAAAAAGTTCAAGAAACATTATTAAAATTTTCTGCGAATATAAATATGACAAGAGGAACTCCGAGTTTTGGAAAACATAATAAACTTTTGCATACAATCTGCAAGAGATGCGGCTCTCATTCCTACAATATAAAGAAGAAATTCTGCACAAAATGCGGATATGGGAAATCAAAGAAAATAAAAACCTATTCATGGAGATGGAAAAGTCCTTTGGGGAAAAGAAACAGGAAGAAATAACCACCTCAAAAAAATATTTCTCAATATTTTATGGATGAGGAATTTTCAGAAGAAGACAAAAAAATTGTTGAAACTTTGTTAAAGAACAAAAAATTTGTTACTAAAAAAGCTTTAAAGATTATTAAAGAAAAAAACTTGCTTGAAAGAGTTTTGAAATTAAACGAAATCATAATTAATGAAAACATATTAGAGAAATTGCAAGAAAGAGAAATTAAAATTGAAAGAAACAGAGAAAAGAAAATTGCTGAGGAACACGATGTGGATTTCAGAATTGAAAATGCAGAAATAAAGCACAGAGAAAGAAAAGTATCAGATTTTGTTTCCTATTTTAACTCAAAGTTTTTTCTTCTTCAACAGATGATGATTAAAAGAATAAACCCAATTTCTATTGCAAATATAAAAAAAACTGCAAATGATGAAATTTCATTAATAGGAATGGTTTATGACTTAAGGACAACCGGCACAGGAAACAGGATTATAGAATTAGAAGACCCAACTGGAAAAATCTCTTGCATTGTAATGAATTCAAATTCTGAATTATTTGAGGAAGCAAATAATATTTTGTTGGATGAAGTAATAGGGGTTAGAGGAGTTTTTAAAAACAATTATCTTTATATAAATGAAATAATAAGGCCAGATATTCCAGCAACAAATGAAATAAAAAAATTAGATGTTCCTTTAAGCTGTGTTTTTATCTCTGACTTGCATGTTGGCAGTATTGATTTTCTTGAACATCTCTTTAATAAATTTATTAAGTGGATTAATTCAAAAGAAGCAGAGAAAGTTAAATATATTTTTATTGGAGGAGATTTATGCGAAGGTGTCGGAATTTATTTAAATCAGGAAAAAGATTTATCAATAAAAAGTTATGAAAAACAATATGAGTATTTAACAGAACTTCTGGCAAAAATTCCAGAACATATAAAGATTATTGTTCAACCAGGGAATCATGATATTGTTGGGAATCAAGAACCACAACAAACTCTAAAAGAAACCGCTCTATCAAAATTACAAAATATTGAGTTTGGAACAAATCCATGCTCTGTTGTTTTAAACAAAAATTTTAGAATTTTAATGTATCATGGATATTCTTATGATGATATTATAAGAGAGATGCCTAAAATAAGACTAGAGGGTTATAAAAAACCATGTTTGCCTATGATAGAAGTTTTAAAAAGAAGACATCTTGCACCAAGTTACGGCTCTTCTTTAGTTATACCAAAACAGACAGATGATTTGGTTATTAAAGAAATTCCAGATATCTTTCATTCTGGACATTTGCACACTGTTTGTCTTGAAAATTATAAAAATATTTTGTTAATAAATTCCGGAACTTTTCAGGGAAGAACAAAATATCAAGAGATGCAAGGACACATTCCGCATCCAGGAATATTTGCCTATGTTGATTTGCAGACAAGAGAGAGTAAATTGATTAATTTGAATTAATAATTTTGTTGGTTTTGGAGATTATTACACTGTTATAATTAATTTAGTGAGTATTTAAAGTTTTTATCTTTATATAGTAATGACAAATAGATCACTACAACTGGAGATTAAAGAAAAAGAAAATGGGTGTGAATATCATCACATAGATTACAGAGGCAATGAAACAGATACAAAAACAATAAGAGTATCCTATAAAGATTTATTTTTGATTAGAAAGCCTCTCTTTCCCATCACTACAAAAGAAATTGATCCAGAGGTAGCAAAATTGCAGAGCATCAAAGAACTAGAAAAAAATGTACTTGAATATGTTGAACGTAATTGTAAAGGATGGGTATATGGAGGACATACTCCAACAGACAAGTATGTAGAAATTTATTTGGAAAAAGAAGAAAATCCTTTAGAAGGATTAATAGACATTATTTAAAACAATTAAAACTTTTCTCTTTCATAATAATGGATTCTGGTTTAATTGGTTTTGTTATTTTTGTTGCAATAACAGGACTGATTGCTTATCTTAAAAGAGACAAAATTGAGAGACAAGGAATTATTTTGATGCTGAGAACAAAAAAATTCAAACAAGATATAAAAAAACATGCAATCAAACACAGAAAATTCTGGAATATTTATTTTAATATTGGTATTTGCGTCTCATTTCTTGCAATGTTTTTTGGAATTTGGTATTTGATGAATAACACCATAAGCATTGCTTCTGGAATTGGAAGCAGCGGTTTTGCTCTAGTTTTGCCTTTTCCAACAAGTTCTTTTTCTTTCCAACCAGGATTGTTTTTAGTTCCAATCTGGTACTGGCTCATTGCAATAATAATCTTGATTTTCCCCCACGAACTATCTCACGCTTTTGCTCTATCCATCAATAAGTTGAGAATAAAATCCCTTGGTTTAATTTTATTTCTATTCATTCCAGGAGCTTTTGTTGAACCGGATGAAAAACAATTGAAAAAAGCTTCTAAATTTAAACGATTGCAGGTCTTCTGTGCGGGTTCTTTCTCAAACATAGTCACTGCTTTATTCTTTGTTTTTATCCTTAATATCTTTTTATCTATTGCTTACACACCAGCAGGAATTTATTATTCTTTCCCAGCAGAAAAAATTAATAAAACAGAGATTATTGAGATAAATAATTTAACAAACAGAATGATGGAACTGAAAACAGAAAACAACACTTATTTATTAACAAACACTCTTTTTAAGGAACAGAAAAATAAAACAGAGATAATTGTTTTTCAAGATTGGCCTGCAGCAAGAAACAATCTATCTGGGACAATCAAAAAAATAGATAATTATTGGATAAATACTCCAAAAGATGTTTCTTTTATTCTATCAAAGCATAAACCAAATGATACAATTTTAATTGAAACAACCAAAGGAATTTATAACATTACTTTAGCAGAAAATAATGGAAAACCTTTTTTAGGAATTGTAACAAGCTATGATCCCATTTTAGATTTTATAGCACCTATGAATTACAGAGATTATGAAGTAAAGAATAGAAATTTTGAAAAAATTGGAGAATTCCTGCTTCAGCTAATTTCTTTTATTATTGCAGTATGCTTCGGGGTTGCAATTGTCAATATTCTCCCGATAAAACCTCTTGATGGAGGTCTGGTTCTGGAAACTCTAACAAACAAAAAAATCGCAAATTTTATTTCCTTGATTATTTTTGTTTTAATAATCTATAATTTTGTTGGGCCTTTTATCTAAAATTTTTAATCTATAATTATGATAAAAAATTTAGAAATAAATAATTTTAAATCTATTAGAAATTTGAAGTTAAAATGCAAAAAAATAAATATTTTTATAGGGGAACCAAATACAGGAAAGTCCAATATTTTAGAAGCCTTAGGAATTTTCTCTTTTGGACAATACGGAAATCTTAAAGATTTTGTAAGATTTGAAAACATGAGTAATTTGTTTTATGATGAGAATTTAGAAAATGCTATAAAAATAAAGGCTGATGATAGACTTTTGGAAATTAGTTTTAAGAATGGAAAGTTTAAAGGAACTTGTCATTTAATAGAAAAAGAGATTTTTCATTTTGATTATGATTACAATGCTGTTGGTACTTCAAGCTATTCACAAGAACCATCATTGTTCAAATTTTACAAATTTGTTATAAGGGAAAATTTCCCAAAAAAAGAAGCAGATTTTCTTTTACCTCCATTTGGGGAAAATCTTTTAGCAATTCTTTCAACAAATAAAGAACTAAGAACTATTGTTAGCGAAATTTTTAACAGGTTTGGGCTTAAATTAGTTTTAAAGCCTCAAGAGAAAAAAATTGAGGTATTAAAACAATACGAAGATGTTTTTATTTCACTTCCTTATTCTTTAGCTTCTGATACCTTGCAAAGAATTGTGTTTTATCTAGCCATAGTTTATTCAAATAAAAATTCTATATTAACTTTTGAAGAGCCAGAATCATATGCATTTCCCTATTACACAAAATATCTAGCTGAGTTAATAGCATTAGATAAAAATAATAATCAATTTTTTATTTCAACCCACAATCCTTATTTTCTTCTTTCAGTATTAGAAAAAAGCGCAAAAGATGATGTCGCAATCTTTATAACTTTTTTTGAAAAGTATCAAACAAAAATAAAGATTTTAAGTGAAAAAGAGAAGGAAGAGATACTTGATGGAAAAATAGATGTGTTTTTTAACATAGAGAGATTTTTAGAAAAATGATATATGTTGAATGCAAACCAGATTTTGTATTAGCAAGTTTATTTGTTTCAAAAAAGGGAATTATACATGCAGGGAATAAGTCTGAAGTAATAAAGTGTTTGAGAAAGAGAAATAATTGCAAGGGAATGATAGATGAAGACCCAGGACATTCACAACCTTCCTATCTGAAAGAATTTAATTTAGTAAAAGAAAGTTCTAATTTAGGAATTAAAATATTAAGAGATAAAAGAAATAATTACTTAATAGTTTTGTGTCCGAGATTAGAAGAATGGATTCTAAATTCTGCAAAAGAGAGAAAAATTGATCTAGAAAAAGATTATAGACTTCCAGCAGAAGAAAACAAATTTCACGCAGTAATAAATGCCAACATATCCAAATTTGAACTGTTAATAAAAGATTTAAGAAACAAGAGTTTAAGATTCAAAAAACTAAGAGAATGTTTTGAAATAGAAAATTGAAACTTCTTTAAAATAATTTATAATAATTATGGGTTTTTTTATTTCATTTGAGGGTCTTGATGGAAGCGGGTGTTCAACCCAGGCGCAACTCTTGGAAAGACATTTTAAATTAAGAAAAAGATCTGTGTTATTAACAAAAGAACCTACAAACAACTTAATTGGAGGTTTGATAAGAGGGCAGTTGACGCATGAATGGAAAAGTTCTATGGAATGCCTGCAATTGCTTTTCGCTGCTGACAGAGCTCATCACTTAGAAAAAGAAATAAATCCTGCACTTAAAAAAAACTTTGTTGTAATTTCTGATAGATACAAACTGTCTTCAATAGCTTATGGTTCTTTGGAAGCAGACCAAGAATGGCTGAAAAAAATAAATGAGAAATTTATGGACCCGGACTTAACAATCCTGTTGAAGGTTTCTCCAGAAACCTGCATAAAAAGAATAAAAAGCAGACCTTCTTTTGAATTATTTGAGGAGAGGGAGAAACTCGAAAAAATTTGGAAAGTTTATGAAAGTTTTGTTTCAGAAAATGTTGTCTTAGTTGATGGAGAAAAACCAATAGAAGAAGTCCATGATAAAATTGTAAAAATAGTGAATGAGAGAATGAAAGGAAAAGAAATTGAGACTTTTCTTTAACTATTTGAATTTTTCAAAACTTTGTTTAAGAGCTTTAATCCCCGGCAATTCTTTTCCTGTTAAAAATTCTATTGCTGCGCCTCCACCGAGAGAAACATAATTAAATCCATCAAAAGGAATTTTTAATTTACTTAATGCATCAATTGTATTTCCTCCAGCCAATACAGAATTAAAGTTTTTTAGAATTTCAAAAAGTTTTTTTGTTCCATATTCAAAATTTTTTTTCTCATACACTCCAGCAGGACCCTTCATAAAGACATTTGTTGAGTTTTTGATAATCTCTCCATAAAACTCAATTGTTTTTTGTCCAATATCCAATATCCTCTCTTTTGTTGGCAGATTTTCTACTAAAATTTCAATTCTGTTTCCATCTCTTTCAACAGCAACATCCAATGGAGTTATTATCTTCTCATTGTTTTTCAATTTTTCTATTTTTGTAAGAAAATTTAGATATCCTTTCTCCTTTAGAAAATTTTCCGTTGCTTCTCCGAGTTTATATCCTCTGGAAATTAAAAAAAGAAGAGATAAAACCCCGGTAGTTAAAATTTTTACCTCTTTATTTAGAAAATTGTCAATTATTTCTAAGGGTTCTTCTAACTTTGCTCCACCCAAAATAAAAATATTGTTTTTTGAAGTTTCCACCTCTTTTAGAAATTTCTTTAATTCTGTTTGTTCTGTTTCAAAAACAGGACCGGGAAGAGAAGGTTTCAAGGTTGCAAATCCGACAACACTTGCATGGCATCTATGAGCAACGGAAAAAGCATCCAAAATAAAATAATCAATTAAAGGAGATAATTTTTTTACTAACTCACTATTTGCATGTTCTTCTATTGATTTATCTGCAGTTTCATCTTCATAAAAACGGACATTATCCAATAAAACAACTTCTCCTTCTCTAACCTTCTCTATATAATCAAAACTTTCGCCAAATTTTATAAATTTTACATTTCCAAGATATTTTTTCAGCAACTCTGCGTGTTTTTCCAAGGAAATGAAATCTGATTTCCCCTTTCTTCCCTGATGCGCCAATACAACAATTTTGGCTCTAAACTCTTGCAATTTTTTAATTGTTTCAACATGTTTATACAATCTCGGATTTTCGGACAATTCCTCGGTTTCTGGGTTATAAGGAAGGTTTAAATCGGCCCTGACTGCAATTGTTTTATCTTTTAAATTGAAATCTTTCCAGGAAAGAAGATCATCCATATATATTTTAATTAAAAAATGAATAAGTAACAGGTTCAGCAACCAAAATATGATTGGAAATCACAACTATGGAGCGGGAGAAGGATATTTTGATGACACCTGAGTTCGTAAATATGCAAATCTCGAACCAACAGTTTATTATTGGTAAAAATCCGAAAATAGTGGTATATATTTGCCGACTTTAAAAATAAACAGGAAGGAGTTCTCTATAACGGTAAG
>Ga0190316_1000165_pt1 | contig 17774 bp, 26 predicted proteins | sample 48701112_MG_FD_161663 | JGI IMG/M metagenome (GOLD analysis project Ga0190316, IMG submission 161663) | Hydrothermal vent sediment bacterial communities from Southern Trench, Guaymas Basin, Mexico - 4870-11-1-2_MG | ecosystem: Environmental > Aquatic > Marine > Hydrothermal vents > Sediment ... | reverse complement strand
GACGGTTATAGATAGTAATAGTGAAAGCGGAATGTATTGGTATGTTAAGAAAAACAATGATGCATCTCGTGCTTTTAGTAACAAACAGCTTATGTTGGTTTTAGAATTGCCATTTTCTGTTAAATGGGAAGAGATAAGTATTTTGGTGGGAATATATAAAAATTATGTGATTAGAGAAGAGCTATTTATAGAGGTAGAAACGGAGAATGGAGAAAGATTCTATCCAGAGGAAAATTATCCAACAAAAAAACAAGGCCAGAGTGGAACTTATTTAAAATGTAGTAACAAGATGTTTGAAAATAAGAAAATAAAGAAAGTTTATCTTTATTGTTCAGAGTCCGCAAGATGGATTACTTCAAAAACAGTGGTAGGCGGAGGTAAAAAATAATGGATAGAAAACAATTTTTAAAGCTCTTTCCTAATGCAGAGGTGAGATATAAGGGCGGAGGATGTTTTCCGGGGGGTGTTAAGGTTTTAACTGCATCAAATGAATGGAAGAGCATTGAGGAAATAAAAGAGGGGGAGAAAGTATATTGTGTTAGTCCTTGTGGGTGGAAAATAAAAGGGACGGCAGTAAAAAAACATAAACACGCCCCATCAGAATATGTAGATAAAATCTATAAACTTTATTTATCGAGTGGAAAAGAGATTTTAATCACAGATAATCATTGGGTTTTCTTTAAAAATCCCGATGAACCCTGTAAAAAAACACATTATTTTACTGAAGTAAAAGAGTTGGTCAAGTTTAAAGATGTTTTTGTTTTTGATGACAGATTAAGGCCAGTTAAGATAGAACGATACGAGATTTTAGATGAAAAGCCAACAGTTTATAATTTGACGGTGTTGCCATATGATAATTTTATTGTAGATGGATTGTTGGTTCATAATAAGGGCAAAGGTAAGGGGGGCAAGGCGGAGGTCGTCTACCATGACATCTTTGCTATCGGGGAAGTACAGATTTGGGAAGATCCCACCATAATATTTGAGGCAAGGCTGGGAAATTGCTTGTTAGTTGGAGATGGAACTACAAACGAGGTATATTTGCCTAATTTTTATATGAAAAAGTTTGTATTTTCTCGTGGTTGGGGTTATGTTAAATTTTATCCGAAGACAATAAAATTATATAAAAATTCTATTGAGAATGAAATGCAAGAAGGTGTGGATTATGAGTATGATTCTGCGAGTGGAAAGGTTACATTCGCTGTTCCGCCTGCCAATTTAGATATTATTTGTTTTACTGCGACTTATGATAATGAACACCCCAACAATACTACATTTTATGCCGATTTTACTTTTGCAGAGATTTTAAAAAGGGTTGGGTTGAGATATTATAAACATGAAGACCAGAGTATTGATAACTATTTAAAGGCATGTGCAGTATCAAAAAACTTAATAAATGAGGTGTGGAAGCCTGTGATGACAGGCTCTATGGATATTGTTTATAACCCCTTTGTGGAAATAGGACACACTATTTATGTAAAAAACGAAAAGACGGGATTTGAAAACAATGTTTTTGTTAAGGGAATATCTAAAACAATTAGCAATGATAATGTTTCCTCCGTTGTAGATGTTTATACATTTCCAGAGGTTCCGGTGCAAAGAAAAGAAGAAGAGAAAGAGCTTTATAGATTTTTGACTCCAGATGTTTGGGTTATGTTTTTGGAGAACGATTCTTGTGATAGTTACTGGGGCGATGGGATTTATTTGAAGGGTTTAATAACCGACGCATATCAACGATTAAAATTTGGATTTAAAGATGTTTTAAAGTTAAAATTAAAAATGGCAAATAAAACAGCAGAATATCCTACTACTATTAATTTTATAGATAATAACGATATATATGTTAAATATGGGGCATTTAATCAGTTTTATAGTGGCAATTTTAAACTTTCTTTGTGGAACTCTAACGAATTTGAAAGCGAGTTTCCGTCTTTACATTCTGGAGAAAAGGTGTTTGAGGATAAAGGTATGGATTTGGAGATAGTAAACGAAACAACACAAACAAATATTTCCTCTGCATCTATTGTAAAAGTGGCAAAGTATCCTATGTTTAAAGGATATTTTGCTCCTATTTTGCCATTGCCTGCGTTTGTTACTCATCATCGGAACGCAGACCACATATTATTTTTGGATTCAAATAAAGATTTGTGGTTAATAGATATGTTTTTAAATTCAGAAAAAATAAAGAATTTGGATTTTGTAGATGAAAATACAGTATGTATGGTTTCAGACAGGAGAAATAAAGTGTTTTTCTTGACTGAACATGCTACACATTTGGTTGTTTACGATATAGAAAATGATATTACAGATGATATTTTTATAAATGATTGTATTTGTGGCTCCTTAATCACAAATCCGTTGGGATTGGTTAGTAGCGTTCATGGCAATCCTGTTATTTATGGCCGAGCAAATGCATATAAATATGAATATCCTAGTTTGTCTTATCAGTCTTATTTTAATTTTATGGAAATCAAATCAAACAATGATGTAATAAAATATAGAGTTTTGTTTGAGGATGATGGTTTTTCTGTTTCTGGGTTTCCTATGATATATAAGGGACAATTTTTCTTTGGCGGCTATGCGTTTGATATAAAAAAGATAACATCAGAATTTGATAATCCTAGTTCATGGACAACAATAACAGCAGAAAACTCAAGAGTTGATTTTGTAAACATTGCACTGGGAGATAACCTATTGAGCAATCCTTATATTTCAGACAATATGGAACAGCTTGCGACAGACAGCGGGTTTAACATTGATTTTGTAAAAACATGTTTTACCGTTAATATAGATAGAAATAAAATATATACAATAATGACAGACAGTTCTAATATGAACGCAGAACAATTAATGGATCCTTTTATTTGTGGGAGCAGTTTTGCTGTTGGGGAAAGAATAGATAATGAGTTTTTCTCATCGGATAATAAGTGGAACAAAATAGCTAAATTTGTTTCTTCCGACCCAACAGATAAAGATTCCTTTAAAATATTTCCATTGTATGTATATAGCGATAGAATGGTGTGTATGGTAATGGGCAATGAAATTAAAAGAAAAATCAACAAAGACTTGAAATGGGCATTGGGTGTTATTGATTTGACAAACAAAGAATTACGAATTGTTGTTGGCAAGTTTTCGGGCCAAGATATAGGGACATACTCTCAATTGACATTAGAGCTGTTAACTAGTATTTGGTTTAAAGATAAGGTTTTGTTAAACTGGAAAAATTATGAAAATATAATAGAGTATTATTGGAACGATAGCATTGGAATAATACGGGGAGAATAATTATGAGAGATTTGCCTTTAAACTTAATTATTAAACAGCAAATTCAAAAAGAAATACAGAGAACATTAAAGAGTGGAGCTTTAAATTCAACATTAGCTCCCACGGTTGGCACGACAGGTGTAGAGAAAGAAAATGTTTTGTCTAACTTGCCGACATATAAAATGCTCTGGCCAGCAATTCGTAGTATAATTCAATATAGAATAATATCTGGAGCAGAACCCACAAAATTAACTCAAAATCAAATTTATATTCATCCCGCAATGGCATATTTTGATGATGTGGATAATCCTGTGATAACAGATGGGACTTATGTGGATATTCCTAGTTATAGTGAGGATCGTTGGGTTTGGATTTATATGCAAAGCGATGGAACATTTGTTGCAAATAAATATGCTCCAAATATAGGAGATAACAAAACTCGTATTGCAATATGTAAAATATGGAAAGAATTTGGGAGTGACGATTTTGATGAGAGGACATTGAGGGATATAAGGAATGTTGGGTTTGCGTCGGCCGGGATAAATCATATGTTAAGGCAAATTTTCTTGAATTTATTTTTATCTATTCCCAAAATTCAGGTTGAAAATTTTACAATAGAACCGATAGACTTGGGAGATAATAAGCTGTGGGTGAGGGTTTCTGGGTTATATACATCTGTATTATACGCAAGGCTTACTCCTGTGGCGGATACTAATGTAGAGATACTGAGACCAGAGTCGGGAGAAATAAAGCATTATTTTGTTTTAGTTTCTGCACAGGTAGACAATAATGACCCAGATGATTTGAAATATTATTTTAAAACAAAAGAAATATATGAGAGCTTGGCCCCACAAGAGTATCCAATTGCAATAATTTATAATGTTACGCCAGAACAAACACAAATTCTCACAGAAAATATAGAAACCATTGGAATAACAAAACAAATGCAGGAGAACCATTTATATAGTAGGAGTAAGAGATTTGAGATGTTTTCAGAGTCTGGCCAGGAATCTGGGCAGGAGTCTTCTGGAATGGAAAATGATGTTTTGAGTTTGGATTATTTGGTTGTGCCTTATTTGAATACTATAAAATGCGTTGTGGTTAAAAAAACAAATATGAATAGCGTGAAACTGGTTATAGAGGGAAAAGAAAACAGAGAATATGTTCTTTCTGATGAGATTAATTATGTAGATATTAGGGTTTTTCCGAAAGAGAAAATAAGAGTAAAGGGAGAGATATCAGAAGGACAATCAGAAGGTATTGTAGAGGTAGAATTGTTCGTTTCCACACAGATTTAAGATAATATTCAGTTATTTTTTCTATTATATGTTCAGATGCGTTGGGATATTTTACATGAAAAAGTTCGTGAAATAGACTTTTAGGCAAATCAAAAAATAAGTCTTTGTATGATATAACGATTAAAAATGTTTTATTTTCTTTATCTAACAAAACATGTGTTTTGTTGTTTTCTATTGTTATCCAACCTTTCCATTGTTGTATGTTAAGCATTTTTTGAAATAATTTGAGAAACATTTATTTTTCCTTGTTTGGAAGGTCACAAATTATTATTTTGCTTGCCTTACAATACTTAATTGCCTCTTTTACATCTTCCCAATTCAATCCGCCATTTCCACACCCAGGTTTTGGTAAATATGCCTTTATTCCTGTATTAAACACAAAAGAGCTTAATGTTCTCATTGATTTTTTTATAATGTCTATTGATGCTTTGCATGCCCAGCCTGGGACTCTGTCGCCGGGTTTAAAATTTTTTCTCTTGTGTTCAACTACATTATCTACATTTTGGTTCGCAACGCCATAACAAGGCTTTACAGGAAAAGAAACAATTAGCGTGTTTTTCACTCTCTTTAAGGCAGAAACAACATTTCCATCCTCTTTTATCTTTTTCCCTAGTATTTTTGGCAAATCTGGATATATTTTGGATATTTCTTTTGCTATTCCACGACCCATAACTGCAGTTCCATCTTTTTTTACGCTCCCATTGGAAGTAATACAAATAATGCATTCTTCTTTTCCAATTTTGTCTAAAATGTTTCCGTAATAAATTTCATCCATAAATTATATCCTTTTTAATGGGTCCAACAGTTTTGCTATTTCAGATTTAACATATGGTTTGTTTATTTTTATAGGATTATTTTTTATTTTTTGAAAGAAATCTTGATATGATATTTTTTCAAACACATTTATTTTGCTAATCATAGAAACATTGTATATTTTTATGTTTGGAAAATCTTCAACATACATTTTGAATATAGCATCTGCGTTTGTTTCTTTTGCCTTATAATATTTTATTAATCCAATCCCACGATGTTCTATTTGCCCTTGATAAAAATGTGTTATTGCTCTGCCTTTATTATCTGTTTTGCCAGCATCTCCGAAATCATATCCTAATAAATATATCTCGCCTCCATGTGTTAATTTGTTTAATATGTTTGCTGTTATTGTTAATCCGAAATAGCCACACAACGCAGGAGAAAATACTGCTTTTTTAGAAAACATTTCAGATGGTCTGACATTCCCCTTGCAATATAACGGAATAATATCATTAGGTATAGAATTTTCTTTTCGAATTGCGGACACGTTGCATATCTTTAAAGAATTCAATTGTAATATTTTGTCTTTATTTGGCTCTGTGTTACGCCCAGCCCAAAAACTCCAATCGACCCACATTTCTATTGTAGGTTCTATAAATTTGTATGCAGAATTCAGACCTACAGTAAATTCTGTTTTTATTTTATCAAACAGGCCAAACTGCATTCCTTCTTTGATGCTATATCCTCCACCAATTATAATTGCTCTGTTAGGAAATTTGTTCATTTTTCTATTATTTTTCCTGTTATGGGATTTCTTAATCCTTTTCTATCAAATATTCCTTCAAAAAAACATTTATAGTAGGGACAAGTAGAGTCATGGTCAACCAACTCGCCAGAAATCTTACAAAAACCTACCATATCATGCACGCCATCTGTCCTCATTACAAAGTCCTCAAACTCCCAAAACATACAAGAATTACATGCATTTTCGTCCAATTTTAGTCCTTTTTTATTCTAGCCCAACCAGATATATTCCATTTGTTTTTTAATTTTTTCACAAATTCATTATACATTCTTTGTCTTAATACATTATATTTTTGCGGTTTGTGGTTTATATATTTGCCTATAACAGTGTTCGTCCACATTACTTTCTTTTTTGCCAATTTAAATCTATAAAAGAAATCTTCGTGTTCTGCCAATTTCAATTCATTGTCCCATTTGACATCCAACAGGCTACGAGTTTTTGCTATGAAAAAGTTTCTAACTATTTCACAAGAATAAAAGTTTGTTTCTTTCAATGGCATTTTTTTTATTAGAAAATGTTTTCCTTCTATTAAATCAATGTTTCCCTCCCATGCAATTCTATTTTTTATGTCAAATCCTATTAAATCTATTCCAGATGTCAAAAATTCAATGCACATGCTTAATCCTTTAGTGTTTTCAAATTGAATACTATCTGCAGAAACAATAACAAATTCTGAATTATAGTATTTCTGGACAAATTCTACTAAATAGTTTCTTGAATAAGAAAGACCACAGTCATATGGCAATGCTATTTTAGCATATTTTTCTGTTATAATGTCTTTTGTTTTCTTTTGCGTTTGAATTCCAAGAACAGGTATAAAATCATACTCCAAAACATTGTTAAATGTTTCTATTGCTAATTTTTCTCTTTCTATTGTTGTAAAAATAACAGGTATACTCATTATATCTCAATGATAATATGCCCCTCGCTCTTATTAAAGTGTTTGATTGTAAAATCTTGTATTTTTTTAGGAGAAAATAAACACACAGGCTTTCCTGTAGATTCATCAATAGCTAATGTGTATTTAAATTTTATTTTATATTGTATTTTGTCGCCTTCTCTTTTATAAATAGTTATTTTGTCTAATCCAATATTTAGATAGTTAGCAATAGCTATGAGAATTCTCATTGCTAACCCCTCACTTTTATATGCTAAATAGTATTCTTTGAGTGTTTTTATTGTGTCCATATTGTTTTACCTCCTTTTTAGGTATGTTAACCAACACCTATACGGAGAATACTCTGGATAGAGTTCTTCCTCCACAATGCTCATTTTTATTTCACTTAAAATAGGTTCTTTTTTAAATATCCTGTTAAAAAGTTCTATAAGTTGGTCTTGTCGCTTTTTTACAGTAAAATAAAAATATCCCGGACTTTTGTCTATTTTTATGTTTATAATTTCATAATTTGGAAAGATCCTTGAAAATCTTTCTTTAACGATTTGTTCTGCCTTTTCAAATTCTATCGTTTTTTTCATATAATACTCCTTGTGTTTTACAATCCAAATACTCTTTTACTTCTTTTAAAAATAATCCGATATTTGGTGGCACTCTTTTCCCTTTGTATATTTTATCAACAATGTCAATATATGTCTTTTTTAACCATTCATAGTCTGTTTCTGCCACTGTTTTTATCTTTTTTCCTTTATGTTTTCCAAAAGTAAATCTATACATTTTTCTCCTTATATAAATATTTTATCACAGGATAGGGCAACTTGTAAAGGTATTTGTTTATTATTGTTTGTTTTTCTTTTGTTGGCCTATATTCAAGAATAGTGATTTGGGTGTCTTTGTGATTAATTTTAATACATTTTACTTTATTGTTAAAATGTAAAACAAAACTTTCTTTCGGATTTAAGTCTTTCAAAATATTTTTTGTTTTTGCGAGATTTTTGACATAGAAATGATAAGGATTGGTTATTATTTTTTGTTCTACAAATTGTCTGCAAGTATATTTTATTAACCCAAGAAATATATTGTTTTTATTTAATTTTGTATTTATTTCCTCTAATAAACTCATGTTTTTAATCTTATTTGGTTTTTTTATTGTTTTCTTTATGTTTTTTAATTGTGGCTCTGGAATAAATTCACCATCTATATAATTAAATCGCCCCTCCCCCAATGCAAAACTATAATGAACATTCCAGTGTTTCTGAAAATTTGCCCTATCCTCTTTTCTATATCTAAATTGCTTATATTCTTCTGGGTCTACGTGTTTATGGATAACTTTCATTTCTGGGCAATATGCTATACGATAACCTTGTTCTTTAAATGTTAAAAAGATGTCTAAATGTTCGTATTTTACTTTTATATCTGGAAACCACCTAACCACCACATTTTCAAATACTTGTCGCTTTGCTATTGCATAATTAAATGTCAAATCACAATTATAGTATTTTATGTCATCAAAACCTAAAGGCTTTGGTGAAATGTAATTTAGTGGCATTATTATTAGGTTGTTTCTTTCCTTGTCCCATATAAGATATTTTTCATAATGGAGAGTTTTTCCGTTTTTTTCTACTGCACCACCAACAATATCTGCTTTATTGTTTTTTATTAGATTGATTGCTTTATTTATTCCGTTATCAGCAGTAAAAATAAAATCATTATCCCCCCACATTATGTATTCATAATTATATTTTAATATTTCGTCTATGGCTAAATTTCTTGATTTAGAAAGGCCGAAATCAAAGGGAACCTTGATTATTTTTTTGACATTAGGAAAATTATACATTTTGCTGTTATCTTCTCTGTCTTGATCTATCAAAAAAATATCTATCTCGGGATAAACGCTTAGCAATGATTTTATACATTTTTTAGTGCATTCTGGTCGCAAAAAATTTACACAAACTAAAGCTATGCTCACAACAGACTCCTTGTTGCTTTTTTTATGTTTTTCTTTATTCTTTTCTTATATTTTGAGCTATTTTTATCGGAGTAATGTTTTATAAGTATTTTTGCAATTTCTTTTCTTACTGCCCATTCTGGCGGATATTCGCCCTTTTCTAACATAGAGCGTATCATAGAGCCGCTTATCCTATAATTGTTATCTCCTTTGCATATAGTTTTTGTTTTTTTATTGTTTATGGTATAAATAGTGTTATATTTCTTTTCTTTTGGACAATATTTAACCTCCTCAACAAAAATGGGAGTTATAAAGCCATCAAATAGTTTGCTTGCCTTTTCTCTCACACCATCCGCCAAATGTTCATATCCCGGAGCCGTGGCATGATTTCTCCCAATAAAGAAATGGTCTGCACCCATTAATCCCCTAATCATCCCATGCAATATTGCCTCTCTCCATCCCATAAACCACATTGGCAAAGGAATGGGTGCTAATGTTAATTTTTTAGGTGTTTCTTTTTTAATTATTGAGATTGTCTTTTTATAGCATTTCATTCTGATATCTGCAGGAATGTCATCTGCTTTTGTTTCTCCCAACACCGGACTTATCACTATATTATCAAATGGACTATTTAAAAGTATGTTCTCGTGTGCTAAATGTAAAGGGTTTCTAGTTTGAAATGCTACTGTATTTTTTGGAAAATTATATTGTGATATATCTTTAAATTTAAAATATTTTGATATTTCGGTAGAATCAAAACAAATATTAGTATAATATAAGTCTAAATAAGACCTTTCTTTTGCGTATTTTTTTAATCTTTCAAAATAGGGATGTCCTTTTCCTATGTTATAATAATTTGCAATAGTTTCCAAATAAACACGCTCTGTTTTGTGTTGTATTGTTTTTCCTAAATAAATATTCTTATAAAAGACCTTATCGGCTTTGTAGGGAAAAAACATGGGGGCAGAAAACCAAAATAAAAAATTCTCATCTCTTTTTTCTTTGTATTTATATGTAGAAAAGACAAAAAATTCATTATCTAAATAACCATAATAAGCAGAAACAATTAAATCTTTTATAAAACTATCAACATTTATATTCATATTTTTACTCCTAATATTCTTTCTTTTGATATTCCACAATATTTTTCTTCTAATTCAATGCCTATCCACCTTCTATTTAATTTTTCACAGGCTAAAAGTGTAGTTGATGAACCACAAGTAAAATCTAAAACCAAATCACCTTCATCTGTATATGTTTTAATCAAATATTCTAATAACGCTAATGGTTTTTGGGTAGGGTGATAACTATATCCTTTTCCGCTTTTATTGCTAAACTCTAAGATTGATAGATGAAACCCTGTCTCAGTTTGATAATAGTTTCCTTTATCAACACAATGAGCTAGATTTGCACCTTTATTTTTTCTACTATTTTTAATTGGTCTATCTAATTTTTTCAAATTAAAAAGATTGAAAGTAGGAAATTTTTTATAAAAAACCACAATATTTTCATGATATTTCATAGGCTGTTTTCTACAAAGTTGAAAATTGCTTGCTTTTGTTTTCTTCCAAATCCAATCGTATTTAAACTCTTTTAAATTGCTTACCCTTAATAAACTACTAAAAGGTTCACTACCAAATAAAACAATAGGAGTTCTATCTTTTCTTATTCTTTTTAATTCTTTCCACATATCATCAAAAGGAATAACAGTATCCCATTTACAAGCTGTGGTTCCATAGGGTGGGTCAGTTATTATAGCATCAAATATTCCATTTGGGAATTTACTCATAATATTGATGGCCTCGCCTTTATACAATATTCCATTATCTGTCTCAAGATATCTATTTTCTTGTGGAAACTCATTTTTCCAACTCATTGCCGATTCCGCTCCTTTTCTAAAAATCCACACTGTTCCATGTGTGGATTAATTACTAATAGTCGTGTTATTTTTTCTGTATTGCTGAATGTGCATGTCACAATACATCCCGCCTCTTTTGCTATACATATCCCAGCCTCAAAATCCCACCTGTTCATTGGTATTTCTCTAATATATGCAAATGCCTCTCCCGTAACAGGCTTTATAAATTTAATTGCTGAGTGTAATTTTTTTGTTTTATAATTTTCTAATTCTTTTTCTGCAATAGAATCAGAGCAAGAAATAACTATTACATCTCTTGGGTTTAAATTCGCCTTTAAAAGTCCTATTATGTTTGTTTCTGGCCAGTATATATAAGCTCCTTTCTCTGGAGATGCCCAATAAGCAACAGAATTGCTAGGGTCATACATTATTGCTGCCTCTATTTGTCCGTCTATTACATAAGAAACAAGACTAACATATTGTCCCTCTAATCCGTCTCTAAATCCTTTAGTCCCATCAATTGGGTCTATTAAAATATGTGTGCTAGGATATTTTTTTGTCTCTTTCCTATCTTCTTCGCTGTAAACCGCAACTCCCTCTAAATCATAAAATTTTTCTTTCAATATCTTATGCAAAGCAATGTCTATATTTGTAACGATGCTACCATCTTTTTTGTTGTATACTTTAATTGGGTATTTTTTTACCTCTTCCCACACATCAAAACAAATTTTACTAGCATCTTTTAGAAATTCTATTCTTTGTTTCATATTCCTCCTGTTTTTCTTCCTGCAAAGTTATTGCCCAAGCAGAGTAAACCATACCACAAAGAAACCCAACAAAAAAGAAAACAATGGCATTAATCATATTAGTCCCTCCTTTTTTAAATATCCTATTAGTTTTTTTGCGGACTGTTTTGGTATTTCTTTAGTTGTCTGAACAACAAAGTCAGGATCTATTGGTATCTCATAAGGACTATCAAATCCAGTAAAATTTTTAATTTCTCCATTTAATGCTCTCCTATAAAGTCCCTTGGGATCTCTTCTTATACATTCATCAATTGTAGTTTCCACATAAATTTCAATAAAATTAGGTATTACCTTTCTTAAATAATTTCTAATTTCAATAAAAGGACTAATATAACTAGCAATAACAATCACATTGTTTTCTACTAAAAATTTAGCCAAAACTGCAGTGCGTTTTAAATTTTTTTCTCTATCCTCTTTAGTAAACCCCAAATCTTTGCTTAAATCAGTATTCCTAATTATATCTCCATCTAACCGTTGAACATTGTATCCTTGTTTTTTGAGTTCTTTGGCAACGAGTTCTGCTATTGTGCTTTTTCCTGCTCCCGACAGGCCTGTAAGCCACAAACAAAATCCATTAATCTTTCCGTGTTTTATTTTCAGCCAAATTCTTTCGTATAAATAATACAAAAGAAAACGCACAATATAGTAAGAAACACTAATGCTGGCTCCAATTTTTATAGATCCTGTTTTTAAAAAGGAAACAAAGGCAAGCAACAGGACACCCATTGCTTGCCATATTGTTGCTTTAATTATTGTTCTGTTTTTCTTTTCCATTGTCTTCTATTATTTCAATACTCGCCAATATACTATTCATTTGCGCCAACGCATTAAGTCCTAATGATTTCAATGCAATATCTATAAGAGTTTGAATTGCGTTTGCTCCCTCTTTATCTGTTTTAATTATCATATCAATCCTCCCTTTCTTTTGTATCTACCAAACATGCAGTTAGTGTTATCTCTGGCAGACTATTTAAGGATAAATTTATTTTTATATCTTTAAGCAAAACATTTTTATCTAATTTTAAATATTTTCTCACTATTTCCACAATTTCACCAGTAAATTTTGTTGCATCCATATAACTACCTCCTTAACAACTTGTTTTCGTCTACTTTTAAGTATTTTCTGTCTTTTTCTTTTATACCGATAAAATCAAACAATTCTTTTTGTGTTTCTATATTATTTAGCGATTTAACATTAACCAATAAAATAGGTATCCTCTGTTTTTCTAATGTTGCGACTTTCTTATAATAGTCATCCCAGTATTTCTCTAATGCCTGTTTTCTGTCCACAATATCATATTTAGGAAATGCCTTATCCCACACATTTGGTTGAAACCCATACTTTTCTGGATTTTTAATCCAATGATGTCTTGGTTTTTGTGTTCCTATTTCTGTTTTCTTTAAATAAGATTTCACTGTTTCTTGCTTATCTCTTATCATGCAAACAACCTTAAAGTTATCTTTTTCTGTTTTAGCAATGTCATACAAGATTTCTATGTAATTCAAATAATACATCGCAACATCGCCAACAAAAAGACCATTAAAGTTTTTTATTTCGTTATAACGACGAGTAGCAATGTCAACATACCCCAATGGCTCTAAATTAGAGGGTAAAATGCCTTTTGGTGCTTTATATTCGTGATATACAACGCTATTATTGCAAGAATTTAACAGCGTGGCCAATGACTTTGTTCCACACCGACCAGTGCCAATACCAATAATAATTGTTTTATTCATCGTTTTCATCTATTCCTGTCCACAAATAACCAATGATAACACCTTTTTCTATTATTTCATCATTGATATAATCAATTATTTTTTTAATGGTTTTCTTGCTTGTTCTTTTAGGCAAAAACTCTTTCAGTGCTCCCTCTACTTGCTCCTCTGTTACAACATTAACTACCTTTGCTCCCTTTGCCTCGTCTTCTTTGTCATTTCCAATCAAATACCCAACAACTAACCCAATAGCCGCCCCAACCACACTAGTTGCGATTAATACTGTAAGATTCATAACCATCATTTACCTCCTTTTTATAAATCACTCCAAGGTATAAGGCATTCTTCCGTTGTTACATCAAATCCTCTCTTTTTCATCCATCTCGCTAACAATTTGCCAAGTCTGGGCACTTCTTCTCTTGGTATAGAAACATGAAACATACGATAGTCTCCTACAAAACTTATTGTAAATTTGTCTGGGTCAGGATCTCCACACCCCTTTCCGTTGTTCATTACCACTACATCTTCTTCGTTCATATGTTTCTTCTTTTCTTAAATAAACCAACAATTGTCTAATATTGCTCTACATTTTATATTTTACCATAAATACCAATAGATGTCAATAGTCCCAGTTTAATCATTAAGCACGCCTACAATTACCACATACTTTGCTAACCATTTTATTATCAATGATTTGCATCATTTATTGTCTTTTTTCTTGTCAGAAAAACTATATACTTTTTCTGACAAAATATCAATAACCTTTGTCTAATTTTTTCAAACAATCCTCACATATTGCATTGAGTCCATCTGTAATTGCCATAGTTCTGCCCTTTGGAATAGGCATGCCGCAAACGGCACAATGCTCTACTACCATTTCATAACATTCTTTACAATAATATTCCAAACCATCTTTTCCATCGACCGGGTTTAAAGCAACATAAGGAAATATTCCCCTACACGCCTCGCAATAATTAAAAAAACTAAAAAAACACTCCGTGCAATAAGGCATTTTTTCATATCGTATAAATTTATCAGTTGTAATCCCACAAATAGAACATTTTACTTTTTTCATTTTATTTCTCCTTATTTGTCTTTTAAGAGTAAAATAGTGTCTAATATATCCATAGCAGTAGCAACTTCTTTCAAATTACTATAAGTTTCTATTTTAACATAATTTTCTTCCATTTTAGTAACTATGATTTCAACAATAAAATTTTTCTTGCGAAAAACATAATAAATAGATACATCAATAAATAATCCCTCTTCCTCTAAACTTAACAACCTATACACATAATCATTAGTTTCTTCTTTTTGTAAAACAACAAACTTATTTTCCGATAAATATTGTGCCAGTTCTTTCATCTGAACAATTGCAGATTTTTTAAATCTCCACAAAAACACTCGTAGCTCCTATTTTTTAAAATAATTATTTAAATCAATAACATTTACAAAATCTGGAATGCCTTTAAAATGATGTAAAACCATAATCAATTGAAATGGCAATTCATTAAATAGCTCAATAATATACTGCAAATTTTCCTCGTCTAAACTCCCCAGCCCCTCATCAGCAACAATTAACCCTGATTCGTTGTTTTGTAACAAAACAGCAGATTTCATTGCAATTTGCAATAATAATTTTTGTCCTGTGGATAAATCACCATAATTCCATGTTCTATCTTTATTGTCCTTTAATTTCAAATTAAATTTGGTTTTAGAAACACCAAATTCTACACGAAAATTAATCTTCTCTAATACAGAATTAATAATGGGTTCTAATGTTTTAATAGAATATACTAAATATTCGCTTGTAAAGTTGTCAAAAAAAGCAATTGCTTTTTTTATGTTGATTTCGTCTTTTTCTGTATAAATATAAACACTATCTAAATCTCTTAACTCTTCCAATTTTGCTAAAAACTTGCTTGTTCTCATTTTCCTATTAATTTTGTTTCTTTTTTCTTGCTCTAACTGTTTTGCAATATCAACCAGTTCCTTTATTTCCTCCTCCACCTCCGCATACTTTTCTTTTGCTTCTTTTTGTTCCTTATACGCCTTTTCTTTCAATTTTGCCTGTTTTTCTTGTGGTAATGGCTGTTTACATGCATAACAAACAGTTTGGTTAGCCTTCTTTATCTGTTTCATTGTTTCGTTAATAGCGGCCAAAATAACGCCCTTTTTTTGATTTAATTTATTAATAGCTCCATTTAAATTTCTTATTTCTTTGTCTAACTCTTGTATTTCTGTTTCTATCATTTCTAATTTTATTTGTAACGCCTCCAACCTACTTTCAGAATAATAATGCGTAGATGCAGACCTAATATTTTTCTTATTATATGTAGATATTTCATTTTTCTTGGATAACAAATTAGAACGAATATCATTGATAACACTTTCATTTATACTGGACAATATTTTTTTAAGCGTGGTGTTTCCCTGCTCCAAAAAATTAACATCTTTATCATATCCATCTACTATTCGAAATCTTTTAAACAGTACAAGATTGCCAAAGATTTGTTCAATGTATTTGTCTTTTTCTTTTAGTCCGTTTTCCTTCCATTCTACTTCCGTGTGATTTTGTATAATATGCAATTTAGATGGTATTTCTCTTTTTATAAAATAATGGGTTTTTGATTTTTGCATTTCAAGTTCCACAAATGCAGATTTTTTTCCTTTGGTAACCGCATCTGCGAGTTTTATTTTATCTGTTTGTCCATATAACGCAAATAAGATAGACTTTAATGTAAGATTAGATTTTCCAATCCCATTGCCCCCAACAATAAAATTTATATTGTTAGAAAATTCAAATTTATGCTTGCCATCAAATTGTTTCCAATTATATAGTTTTATACTTTTTAGAAACATAAGAAACAAATTCCTTTATTTGTTCTGCGATTCTACCATATTTTGAATCTAGCTCTGTTTTGCTATAAATACAATGTAGGTTGATTTTATCTGCATAAAGATACTTTTTATAATATTTTATTCTTTTTATTGTAGTTCTTTTTAGTTTTTTATAATATTCTGCAAACGCTTTATGCATTCCTTTTTCAATTGTTGTTTCTTTATCAAACCACACACGAGAAAGAACATATTTTATCCACTGGACACCAACCCGCAACGCCTTTGATTTTCTATCTTTGGTCGATGCATCAAAGATATAACATTCAACACCCAAAGCCAAGTGCAGTAGCAAATCATCAGATACCCTTTCCAATATCAAATCAAACCTTTTGGCCTCACACAAAGAACTCGGTAGACGCATAAAAATCGTGTTTATGTTATTCATTCTAACAACAGGATCATTTAAAAATTCTACACCATTTGATAGATTTATATAAAACCTTTTCATAATATCCCCCCAGATTTAAATGCCTTTATTAGTATCTCTCTAACTTCTTTGTCCTCTATTTTATCTAACCACTCATTTGTAAAATCAACGATATTTCCATCTTTTGTTTGTGTGTCTATCTCTATTTCTGTGTCCTCAAAATCCAATGTAACCTTAAAGACCAAAAACTTTTCTTTGTATTTATGCAGTTTGTTTACATTTTCTTTATGTTCTTGAAAAGATTTAAAAATCATTCTAACTTTTGTTTTTTTCTTTATCTTGTCTAATTCTTCAACAGAATATACCGTTTTTATTGGAATAACCGTAGGTATTTTTTTGAATTTCATATTTTTGCCATCAAAAAGGGCAACATATTTTCCCAAATCTTCCTTTTCATCAAACCTCACATAGCGACAAGAACCTAAATGATATGCATTTTTCCCAATTTCTGTAAAATCATGGTAATGGCCCAACATTATATATTCAGGATTAAACTCTTTCTGTATTTTCTTAACACTTGTCAATTTTTTCCCATACCTCATAGGCGTTTCTTCCACAAAAAAATGACCACAAACAACATTTTGTTCTACAACGCTTTCTACCACTCGAACCCCAAAATACTTTAAATATTGTATGTTGCTAACATCATAAGTATTATCATGATTTCCCTCTACAAAAATAACTTTGTCAAAATTATCAACAAACATCTTTGCCCATTTTGCACCAAAGAGAAAAGCATGGACATGTGGCGTTTGAACATCATAATAATCTCCAAGCATTACCAAAGTGTCTACATTTTTTTCTTTGCCAAAATTTAAAATCCACTGAAATGTTTTTTCTAGTTCATTAATATTGGCAGTATTTATGTGTGGGTCAGAAAAAAATAATATCATAGTTTTATGTCCATGCTTTTTACATAGTCCTTAATCCTTTTTGTTAGGCAAAAAGATATTAAAATCAGGTTGTTTGTCGCTCTCTTTGAACTGATTAACAAATGCATAATACCTAAACTTGCGGCCATCCTTACCCTCTAACACAATATAAAGGTAATCCTCCCCCTTTTTTGTAGTTCCCTTCCATACTCCACCGACATTTCGTTTTGC
>Ga0190316_1000164_pt1 | contig 17818 bp, 28 predicted proteins | sample 48701112_MG_FD_161663 | JGI IMG/M metagenome (GOLD analysis project Ga0190316, IMG submission 161663) | Hydrothermal vent sediment bacterial communities from Southern Trench, Guaymas Basin, Mexico - 4870-11-1-2_MG | ecosystem: Environmental > Aquatic > Marine > Hydrothermal vents > Sediment ... | reverse complement strand
GCGCGCTCCACACCTGGCAGCCGGAAGGGATTATCACACTCCAGTATCCCCTCGAGCAAGCCCCGGACCGCCTCCGGCTCGGTGATCCCCCGATTGTAGAGCATCTGCACCACCAATGGATGTAGCGAGGAAAACCGCTCCAACAGAGCCGGGGAAGCGGGAGGGGCAATCTGCCAACGTTTGCGCCGCAAAGCCATCGTCACCTTCTCCTCGACTTTCGACGTTTGACTTCAGACTTTCGACTTTCGACTTCAGCAGTATACCACAGCGAAAAAGCGCGTCAAAAAAAACGGCTCCCCAAATTGGGGAGCCGCTGCTCAGACACAGAAACGGTTAAATCCAGCCCTGACCCTTGCAGAAGTCGGTCAAAGCCGGCACCGTGACCCATTCGCCTTTGTAGGATTGGATACCTAACACGATAGCGTAGACCCACAGAGCTATCTCTAAAATCCATCCGATAACAGGGACGAAAGTCAATAAAATGATAATCACCCCCATTATCACAGCCTGCATCGCATTGTATTTGATGAAGGGACGGCCCTTCTTTTCCTCCATCAAAAGCGCGATGAGGGCGATCAAGGGGATAATCCAACCGAGCAAAGCCCATAGCTTATCGTCATCCGTGATGTCCATCTGAGGGGCAACCATTTTGGGTTCTTCCATTGCAAAAACTCCTTTTCTATAGAATGTGGATTTGAGAACAACTTTAACGACGAAAATCAACTGATGTAATATTAAAGCAGAAATCAAAAAAAGTCAAGTGGGGTTAGGTGCCAGCCATCAGCCATCAGCAGTCAGCGGATAGCGGACAACGAATAGCAGATAACACCAAAGTCCCAACATCGTGTATAATCGGGGCATGGAAACTTATGCTCGTAGTACCAACCCCAACCGCGTGGTCGTGGGCCTCAGCGGCGGCGTGGATAGCGCGGTGGCAGCAGCGCTGCTCTTAGAAGCCGGTTTCGAGGTGCAGGGGGTGGCCTTGCATCTCTGGCAGGCCCCCTTCGCAGAGGCCAGGAGCGACCCCCTCGCGGGCGCGCAAGCCGTCGCCGTGGCCTTAGAGATTCCGCTCACGGTTGTAGATTTGCGTGCACGCTTCTATCGTGAGGTGGTGCAGCCCTTCGCGGATGACTACGCGAAGGGGCTGACGCCCAACCCTTGCGTGTACTGCAATCCCACCCTCAAATTCGCCGCGCTATTGGCCGCCGCCGACCAGGCCCGCGCCCGCTGGATGGCGACCGGTCACTACGCGCGCGTCAAGCAGCTCCCCGACGGGAGCGCGCGGCTACTGCGCGCGCACAGCTCCCGGAAAGATCAATCCTACGCGCTCTACCGCCTGACTCAAGAACAACTCACGCGCCTGCGCCTGCCCCTGGGCGAGATGCAGGACAAAGCCGAGGTCCGCGCGCTCGCCCGGCACCGGCAGCTGCCCGGCGCAGAACAACGCGACAGCCAGGACCTCTGTTTCTTGCGCGGCGGGGACTATCGCCCCTTGATCCGCGCCCTGCGCCCGGACAGTCTGCAGCCAGGCCCCATCCGCAATGCAGCGGGGAAGCTTCTGGGAGAGCACCAAGGATTGCCGCTGTACACCGTCGGCCAGCGTGGGGGATTGGGCATCGCCGCCGGAGAACGACTCTACGTCCTGGAGCTGCGGCCTCAGGACAATACCCTGGTCGTCGGACCGGCGCGGCAGCTAGAGCGCGGCGACTGCCTCCTGAAAGCCGTCACCTTCATCCAGGGAATTCCCCCCACCCCGCACTTCGAGGCGGAAGTGCGTATCCGTTACCAGTCGCCGCCCGTCCCCGCAACGATCCACATCCTGCCGGGGCAAAATGCTCACGTGACCTTCAGCGCCCCGCAACGCGGCGTGGCACCCGGCCAGTCCGTCGTATTCTACCAGAAAGATGTCGTCATGGGAGGCGGCGTGATCGCTGGCCGGAAAGTTGAGGTCGCCACGTTGCCATCCGTCAAAAAAAAGTTATAATTCAGAAAGGAAGCAAATTAAATACCGGTGGGGAAGAGAGAGTAGAGATGGAGAGGGGAGAGTAGAGAATGGAGAGTGGAGAGTGGTGGCGGTAGCTTATGACCAAAGAGCAAAATAGCGACCTACGCATCCTGGTGGTAGACGATAGTGCAGACATCCGCGAGTTCCTGCAGGAGACACTGTTAGAACCCGCCGGGTATCAAGTGTTAACTGCCAGTGATGGAGAAGAGGGGCTACAGATCGCGTTACAGGAACATCCTGATCTGATGCTCCTGGATTACGAGATGCCCCGCATGAACGGCATAGAGATGCTGCGCGCCCTCAAAGAACAGGGCATCGCCATCCCCACCATCCTGATCACTTCCTACGGCTCAGAGTCCGTGGCCGTGGAGGTTTTCCGCCTGGGAGTGCGCGATTACGTCCCCAAACCCTTCACTGTTGACGATCTCCTAAGTTCCATAGAGCGCGTCAAAAAAGAGGTGCGGTTAGAGCAAGAACGCGACGCCCTCCTGCAACGCCTTCAGTCCGCCAACACACAGCTGGGACAGCGGGTCCAGGAGCTCGACGTCCTCTATCGAGTGAGCAAATCTGTCACCACGCTGCGAGAACGGGATAAGCTCCTCGAACGCATCGTGGATGCATCTCTCTATCTGACCAAAGCGCTGGACGGAGCACTGATCCTCCTAGATCAGGAAACAGGGAAACCGACGCTCCGCGTGAGTCGTATACGCTCGGGAAACAACTGCAAGTCACCTGACGAAGAACCCAACATTATGACCCAATCTCAAAATATAATGGTAAGTGTACCTTTACAGATTGGGGGCAAGATATTGGGCGCGCTGATCGTCAGCAACAAACGCAACCGGCAACCTCTCAACACGCGCGACCAACGACTCTTGCGCATGTTAGGGGACTACGCAGCTATCGCCATCGAAAACATCCGGCTCTTGGCGGAGATAGAAGCGCAACGAGAACGCGAGAAGCGCGAGTTGCGCACCCTGTTTGAACATTACGTCGCGCCGCCGGTGGTCAGCCGTATCTTAGAACAAACCCAAAGCATTCGACCGGGGGGGCAACGCCAGACGATCACCACCCTTTTTGCAGATCTGCGGGGCTTCACTACCTTCAGTGCTACGGCCGCCCCTGAAACCTTGATCGCCGTGTTGAACCGGCACATTGCCGCAGCGGTCGGGGCTATTTTACAAGAGGAAGGCACGTTGGATAAATTCATGGGCGACGAGGTCATGGCCTTCTTCAACGCCCCCCTCCCCCAAGAATCTTATGCCATGCGGGCCGTGCGTGCCGCCCAGGGTATTTTAGCAGCGACGGCTGTCACGCACCAACAATTGCCTGTGCAGCAGCGACTGGCCTTTGGGATCGGCATCAGCAGTGGCGAGGCGGTGGTGGGCAACGTAGGTACCTCCGAGTTGGTCAACTTCACAGTGGTAGGGCCCACGGTGAACAAAGCACACATGCTCCAGGAGTTGGCGCCGGCGGGCAAGATCCTCATCTGTCACCGCACCTACGAGCTGGTACGGGAACACATCACAGCGCGGGAATTGCCACCCGTGCATATCAAAGGCCAGGAACACTCCGAGCCGATCTACGAAATTGTCTCACTCACTTAAAACTCACCAATTTTTAACTTTCGGGTTCTTTGAGAATTCGTGTGGTCGAGTTAAAATTAACCACGGATCCTTCGGAGACTCAGGACAAGTTTCACAGATTAACACGGACCTATCCAGGAGAAATATCCCATGCCCGTATTTTTCGATGTGGAAACCCAAAACACCTTCCAGGAAGTCGGCGGACACTACCCGGAACGCCTGAACATTTCCGTCGTCGTGACCTACAACACGGCGGATCAAGCTTTCCACCGGTACACCGAAGCAGATGTAGCCGCCTTAGTGGAGGAGCTCAAAAACGCCGATCTGGTCGTCGGTTACAATCTCTACGGGTTCGATTACCCCGTCGTCCAACGCTACACTCAGGACGTCATCCTGAAAACGCTCCCCACCGTGGACATGATGCTGGAGATTCAGAAGCAACTCGGCTTCCGGGTCAAACTGGATTCGGTCGCGACCGCCACGCTGAAAATCGGCAAGAGCGCCGATGGGCTACAGGCCGTTCAATGGTGGCGCGAAGGGCGCATTGAGGAAATCTTCACGTACTGCCAACAGGACGTGGAGGTCACGCGCCGCGTCTACGAGTTTGGGAAGCAGTACCGTTACGTGCAATTCTACGACCGCCAGTACCGGCTGCGGAAAGTGCCGGTGAAGTGGTAGTCGGCGAACCGCAGAAAAATCGACCCATAAATTCTGCTCTTTGGGATTTCGCATGGTTGAGCCGAAATCAACCGCGAATCCTTCGGAGACTCAGGACAGGTGGCGCGAATTCACGCGAAAAAAAATAAAAAATCAGTGCAATCCGTGCGTAGTGTGAGCAGGCAGTGCTCAGCAATCCGTGGTGAAAAATTCACCTCTTGGTACACCCACCATGCAAAGTCCCAGAGACCCAGTTTTAGGATTCAGATGCAAACTCTACCCATAGTATAAGCGCAAAGAGCAAAAAATCAACTGTAACTTATTTTCGGAGCAGCAGATACTGCACACCTGTCATAACCTGCGTACACAACAAACAGGTAGGCGATTCTCCATCGCCTACCTGCTATTTGCTGTACGTAATTCCAGCAGCTGATTTAACGCTTGGTGTACTGAGTCGCCTTGCGCGCGCGCTTGAGACCCGGCTTTTTGCGTTCCTTCTCCCGCGAATCACGGGTCATAAAACCGGCCTTGCGCAGTGCCGAGCGGTACTCAGGATCAACCTTGACCAGCGCCCGGGCGATTCCCATACGGATCGCCTCGGCCTGCCCGGTGATGCCGCCGCCCTTGACCAAGACGGTCATGTTGAACTGCGCCCCGACATTCGTCACCTCGAAAGGCGCCACAGCACATTCCCAGTCCTTCTGACGACCAAAATATTCATTGTAAGGTTTGCCGTTCACCAGAACCTTACCTTCGCCTTCAGGATAAATGCGAACCCGCGCCACAGCGCGTTTCCTGCGACCTAATCCCTCATAATACCGCATGTCTGCCATTCTCGTCTCCCTTATAATGCCAGCGGCTTAGGCTGCTGCGCCTCGTGCGGGTGATTGGGACCCGCGTAAACCTTCAGTTTCTTGAACATCTGGCGACCCAGAGGCCCACGGGGTAACATGCCCTTGACTGCGGTCTCAATGACCCGCTCCGGGAACTTCTCCAGCTGCCGGCGCAACGTGATTGACCTCAGTCCACCAGGGTAACCGGTGTGGCGATAGTAATTTTTCTGATCCAGCTTGCGGCCTGTGACTTTCACCTTTTCGGCGTTGACCACGATGACGAAGTCGCCGACATCCACGTGAGGGGTATATTCCGGCTTGTGTTTACCCCGCAACACGCGTGCAATCTCCGTGGAGAGCCGTCCCAAGACTTTATCCGTGGCATCCACGACGTACCACTCCTGCCGCACCTCGCCAGGTTTAGCCATGTACGTCTTGTGTATTCTTGCTTTCTTCACTTTATCCTCACTCAACTTATAGACTTCAGAAACGGCGAGTTAACTCACCGATCATCATTGCTGTGATCAACTACAGCGCCGCCAAACTCATTGACAGCTAAATTTTGCTCATAGGTAACTGCTTTGAGAGTCAATCCCTTAGCAGCTACCGCAGGCCCGGCCCGACGACGATCCTGCGTGCGCAGAATCTCACCAAAATCCTCTGAACTGAGCGCGCCGTACCCGACCCGGAGCAACGTCCCCACCACCATCCGTACCATACGATAGAGAAAGGCATTGGCTACGATGTCAAAGGTTAGCCAACAACCATCTTCTTTCCACCCAGCACGGAAAACCTCGCGGACAGCATTTTCCCCTTGCGGAGGTGAACCGAAGGCGTAAAAATCATGCACTCCCACCAATTGCTGCGCCGCTGTCTGCATCGTCGCCACCGCAAGCGGACGGGCTATGTGCAAGCTGTAGCGGTTCACCAACGGGTTTCGCACCGGCGCCCGGTAAATCGTGTAACGATACCAGCGCCGCCGTGCGTCAAAGCGCGGATGGAATCCCTGCGCAGCCGGCTCCAAGCTCAAGATAGCGATCTGTTCCGGCAACAGAGCATTCCACCCTCGGTGGAGGTCTGTCAGACTATGTCGCCACACCGGTTTGCAAGCGATTACCTGTCCTGCGGCGTGAACGCCAGCGTCCGTGCGCCCGGCTGCCAGAATGCGAGTAAATGTCCCGGTCAGTTTCTCCAAGCTGCGTTCCAGCTCTTCCTGGATGCTGGTGACATTTGCCTGACGCTGAAAGCCACTGTACTCTGTGCCATCGTAGGTGACAACGGCTTTCACCCACACAGCTCGTTCTCCGTCTACCCCCGTACTGCCTATTATTCCGCTACGAGTTCTAAAAGTACCATCGGAGCAGCATCCCCCTGGCGCGCCCCCAGTTTGAGCATCCGGGTATAGCCACCTGGCCGCTCCATATAACGTGGTGCAATTTCATCAAAGAGCTTCTGCACAATCTTGCGGTCGCTCAAACGCGCGTTTGCCAAACGGCGGGCGTGTACCCCCTTAGCGGGATCCGCTTCCTCATCTGCCAGACCGTGCTTAGCCAATGTGATTAGCTTCTCGGCCTGACCTCGGATCGCCTCCGCCTTCGCGCGCGTGGTCCGAATCTGCTCATAGCGGAACAAATCCGTCGTCAGATTGCGGCGCAGCGCCTTCCGATGAGCCGTTGAACGGCTTAATTTCTTACCCGCGACACGATGTCGCATTATCAACCTCCTACAATGGGATCGAGGCTATTCCTCTACGAGAAGCTCGTCCTCGCCGGATGAAAAGCCCTTTTCATGGAGTCGGCGTGTCAACTCTTCCAGAGACTTCTCGCCAAAGTTGCGGATAGCAAGCATGGAGCCAGTCCCATGCCGCATCATTTCCAACACCTCGCCGACATTGGAAATACCGGTGCGCTTGAGAGCGTTGTAAACCCGCACCCCCAGCCCTAGGTCCTCAATCGGCATCGCATACGCCCGGCTGGGGATGTCCTCGTCCTGAGGCACCATGATGGGGTTAGCTTCCTCAATCACCACCTCCGCACCAGCAATCAGATGTAAATGTTTCACCAAGATGCGGGCCGCTTCCTTCAACGCATCCAACGGAGCGATGCGACCGTCGGTCCAAATCTCCATCGTGAGCCGGTCATAGTTGGTAAGTTGCCCCACACGCGCCGGGTCCACATGAAAAGCCACCCGCCGCACGGGACTGAAGATCGCATCTACCGGCAGAACCCCGATAGGCTGCCGCCCACGCCCCACGCTCGATAAGTAGCCTCGGCCTCTCTCTACCGTGAACTCAAAGTCCAAATGCACATCGTTGCCGTCAACGGCGAAGAGGTAGAGATCAGGATTCACGATCTCAATCTCCGGCGGTGCAATGATGTCACCTGCCGTCACAACCCCTTCCCCGTCAACCCGCAGGGCCAGGTATTGCGGGCCTTCACCTTCCATGGTAAGCCGCACCTGTTTGAGACGCAACATTATCTGGATGACATCTTCTCGCACACCAGGAATGGCGGTGAATTCATGGGGAATATCCATGACCCGCATGGTGGTGATAGCCGCTCCCTCCAAAGAGGAAAGCAACACACGTCGCAGGGAATTTCCCAGAGTCACTCCATACCCACCCTCCATAGGGCCGATAATGTACCGGCCATACTGTTGGGTATTAACATCCACCTCTACTTTGGGCAGAACTGGTGCTGCTAACACTTAGCCTCCTGTCTGCTTAGCGTGAGTAAAATTCTACGATGAGCTGTTCCTGCACCGGTACATCAATTTCCTGTCGGTTCGGCAAGGCCAGGATCCGTCCAGCCAGACTCTCTTCGTCCAGGCTCAACCACGACGGAATACTGCGTTTGCCCAACAAGTCCTTGCGTATCTTAAAGTACTGTGCTTGACGGCTCTCAGGGCGCACGGCAATCAAATCACCTGCTCGCACGGCAAAGGAAGGAATGTTTGTCTTCCGGCCATTGACGGTGAAATGACCATGCTGGATCAACTGCCGGGCCTGGTTGCGGGAATCGGCTAACCCCAGCCGATATACCACGTTGTCCAGGCGTGTCTCCAAAAGGACCAACAGATTCTCACCGGTCAACCCCATGCGTCGCTCCGCCTCATGAAAGTAGCGGCGGAATTGACGCTCCAGGACACCATAGACACGACGCGCCTTCTGTTTCTCACGGAGTTGGAGAGTGTAGTTAGATGTTTTGCGACGGCGAAAGGATTTTTCCTTCCCGTGTTGCCCAGGTGGATAAGAACGACGCTCGAAGGGGCATTTCTCCGAATAACACTTCTCCCCTTTCAGATAGAGCTTCATGCCCTCACGGCGACAAAGCTTGCATACAGGGCCTAAATATCGGGCCATAATCCCCCCCCTAATTCCGTCGCTTCTTGGGTGGACGGCACCCATTATGAGGAATAGGGGTCATGTCCACGATAGAACGCACCCTCATACCGGCAGCAGCGATCGCGCGTAGCGACGCCTCACGGCCCGGCCCAGCACCTTTCACAAAGACGTCCACATCTCGCATGCCGTCATTGTTCATCGTCTCTTTCACGACCCTCTCTGCAGCCAAACGAGCCGCGAAGGGCGTGCTCTTACGCGAGCCTTTGAACCCCACAACGCCGGCGCTTGACCAGCGCAAGACATTTCCCTCCGGGTCGGCCACAGTCACGATCGTATTGTTGAAGGTGGTGTGAATGTAAACCCGCCCCCGTGGCACATTACGCTTAACACGACTAGCACCTTTCGAGCGCTGAGTCGCACGACGTTTAGCCATAAATCCTCCTCATCCCAATCTACCAATCTGGTCTCAGGCGACCACCTCACAGCGCTCCCCGTAAGACGCACCGGAGGGGGCCACCCATCAACTACTACTTCTTCTTAGCCCCACGCCGCCGACCGCGACCGGGTACCGTCTTCTTTGGCCCACGCTTAGTACGCGCGTTAGTGCGGGTACGCTGCCCGCGGACAGGCAAATTGCGACGATGGCGCAACCCTCGATAGCTGCCGATCTCAATCAGCCGCTTGATGTTCATCTGCACCTCGCGCCGCAGGTCACCTTCCACCACATAATCACGCTCAATGACCTCGCGCACACGCGCCACTTCAGCTTCGGTGAGCTCCTGGACGCGCTTATCAGGATTGAGTCCCGTTTTTGCCAGAATCTCATTGCTTGACGTCCGACCAATGCCGTAGATGTAGGTTAACCCAATTTCCACGCGCTTGTTTCGGGGCAGGTCCACGCCTGCGATACGTGCCATATTTCCTCCAGCCTCCTCAATCTACAACCACTAGCCCTGACGCTGCTTGTGCTTAGGATTCTCACAAATCACACGCAGGACACCCCTCCGCCGAATAATCTTGCATTTGGGGCAACGCCGCTTCACAGATGGCGATACTTTCATAAGTGCCACTCCTCCCTTTTCCGGCCGGCTAAATCACCGGCATTTCCGCAAAGCTCAGGCTGATATTTTGTCCTCAGACATAAGCAACCCAAGATTAATATGATACCTCATTTTGGCTTTTTGGCAAGCCGACTCCGGCTACACTTACTGCAAAAAGCCCTCGTAGTGCCGCATCAACAGCTGCGCTTCCATCTGCCGCATTGTATCCACCACCGTGCCGACGACAATCAGCAAGCCAGCGCTGGTGATCAGCATGACGTTGGTGCGCATGAACAGCCCCACTATGTAGGGCAGCACCGCGATGAGACCCAGGAAAAGCGCACCAGCCAATGTGATCCGCCGGTACAGATTGTTGATGTACTCTTCGGTCTTCTTGCCCGGACGCACGCCGGGGATGAATCCGCCCTGTTTCTGTAACATTTCCGGCAAGTTCTGTTGCTGAACCATGACATCGGTGTAGAAGTAGGTAAAACCAACCACCGTCAGGAAGTAAAGCGGCGCGTACCAGGGGCTTGAGCCGCTGAAGAAGTTCTGCAGCAGATTGGCGAAATTCCGTACCCCCTCACTGGCGCTACCCACAAAGAATTGAGCCAGCACCGCTGGAAAGAGCAGGATGGACTGGGCAAAGATCAGGGGGATCATACCGGCAGTATTGACCTTGAGCGGGATATAAGTACTGCCTCCCCCGTACACCTTCATGCCGCGGACTCGCTTGCCGTATTGGACCTTGATGCGCCGTTCGCCTTCCTGCACGTAGATAATGAACAACATCGTCAGCATGGTAATTACCAGGAAGATGAGCACGCCCATGATGTGATCGGTCGCCCAAATCTGTCCCAGGTTCTGGGGTATCCGCGACACGATGCCTCCGAAAATGATCAGAGAGAGACCGTTACCAATCCCTTGCTCCGTGATCAACTCCCCTAGCCAGACGGCAAACATGGTGCCGGCCATCATGGTGATGAGAATGGTAATAGTGGGCAGGGTTTGCCCCGGTCCAAAACCAAAGCTGGGCAAGATTTGCTGCCCGCCAGCGGCGGTGATTCCCCGAATCTGACCAAAGGCCTGCAGCACCGACAGTGGAACCGTGAGATAGAAGGTCCACTGATTCATTTTACGCTGCCCGGCTTCCCCTTCCTCCCGGATCCTTTGTTCGAGCTTGGGGAAGATAGGGAGCAGCAGCTGCAATACAATGGAGGCGGTAACGTAAGGGTAAACGCCCGCTGCCAGCACCGAGAAGTTAGCGACAGCACCACCGGAGAGCAAATCCAGCAAGTTGAAGAGCTGACTCGCTCCTCCCCCGCCGGAGAGCATTTTCTGCAACGCGACACGATTCACCCCCGGCACCGGGATGTTAGATGCCAAACGGAAAAGCACCAGAATCAAGACTGTGTAAAATAATTTCCGCCGCAAATCAGGTAACTTAAGCGCGTTGCGCAGGCCATCAATCATCGTTTTCCTCCGTCAAAGGATACTCAGCGCGTGCGACGACCACCACGCTGCCAGGGAAGCAATTCCACCGTACCACCGGCGGCCTCAATTTTAGCGCGAGCACTCTTGGAAATGCGATGCGTTTGAACCGTCAGGGGATGAGCAATCTCCCCCTGGCCCAGCACCACCACCAGGTCCTTGACGTGTTTGAGCAGTCCTTTTTCCATAAGTGTCTGCGGCGAAACCAGCGCGCCGGCCTCGAAACACTCCGCCAATTGCTCTAAATTGACAGACTTAAATTCAACCTTCCAGGGGTTGAAAAAACTATAGCCACGAGCAAACGGCAGCTTTCGCACGAGAGGCAGCTGCCCGCCCTCAAAGTAGGGACGCACCCCACCGCCGCTGCGCGCCTTCTGTCCCTTGGTACCACGGCCGGCGGTCTTACCCTGCCCGGCAGAGATACCGCGCCCTACACGGCGCCTGCGTTTTGTAGAACCCTCTGCAGGTCGCAATTCATGTAATTTCATCCGTAACCTCCAGCCCCACTATGCCTGGGAATCTTCGCTATTGGTGAGTTCTTCGACCTGAACCAGGTGCGGTATCTTCGCGAGCATCCCGCGCACCGCAGGATTGGCCGGTCGCACAACAACTTGTTGCATCCTGCGCAGTCCCAGCGCTTTCACCGTACGCTTCTGCCAAATGCTGTAGCCGATGGGGCTGCGTACCAATTTGATCCGCAACATTCCCCAGGTATTTTGCTCCGCCATTATGACTTTCTCCTCCGCCAGAAAGGCATCACCTGAGCCTCCGGCACACCCCGGTCACGGGCGACATCTTCGACCCGGCACATCTGTTGCAAAGCATCCATTGTCGCCTGGATCACATTGGCCTGCGTCGCGCTCCCCAGGGATTTGGTGAGCACGTCACGGATACCCGCCGCTTCCAAAACCGCGCGCACTGCCCCGCCCGCGACCACGCCGGTTCCCGGCGTAGCCGGACGCAAGAGGACCCGCGCCCCTCCGCAACGGCCCAGCGTCTTGTGAGGAACCGTAGTTCCTTCCAGAGCGACGGGAGCCATAGCGTGCCGCGCCTTCCCGGTAGCCTTAGCAATGGCCTCGGGAACCTTAGGCGCTTTCCCGATGCCAATCCCCACCTGGCCCTTATTGTCCCCCACTACGGCGACAACACGGAAGTGGAACTTGCGGCCACCCTTGACCACCTTGGAGACGCGCGCGATATCCACCACGCGCTCATCCAGTTCGTTTTCCACCGATCCTTCACGATTACGACGGTCTCGTCGTTCCATCTTTCCTCCTGGCAACCGGCCGCAAGGCACAGCTGTGAGCTAGAACTCCAAGCCGGCCTTGCGGGCCGCCTCGGCTAAAGCCTTTACGCGACCATGATACTTGTATCCGGCACGATCAAAAACGACTTTTTTAACACCTTTTGCAAGCGCCCGCTCGGCAACGACACGGCCGACGATCTCTGCTTGTGCCACCCTGGTCATACCGGCGATCTGCCCCTTAACCTCTCCCTCAATTGTGGAGGCTGAAGCCAGCGTATTTCCCACGCTGTCATCAATGATCTGAGCATAAATCTGATTCAAACTCCGGTATACATTCAGACGCGGACGTTCTGGCGTCCCCACCACCTTACGGCGAACGTGAGCACGGCGCCGTTCACGGGCCTTACGACGATCAACTTCAGGTTTCATCTTGCCTTCCTTTTCACCCTCAGTGCCACGCGTGCTTAAAATCACGCTGAGCTAACTCTCTTCAACCAGCAAGAGCTGACTACTGAGCCACCGGGAATTGTCTTTAGCTGGGCGGTTCAAACCTCGCTGGTTTAAATCGCCTTACCCGCCTTACCGGCCTTGCGGCGGACATGCTCGCCTACGTAGCGAATGCCCTTACCCAGGTAAGGCTCCACCGGGCGCCAGGCGCGAATCTCAGCGGTCAGCTGTCCCACCACCTGTTTATCAATCCCTGCGACGGTGAGGGTATTGGCGCGCGGGTTCACCTGGAACTGAACATCCGCCGGCGGCTCAATCACCACCGGGTGGGAAAACCCCAGGTTCAAAACCAGAGTGGCTCCCTGCAACTCGGCCCGGTAGCCCGTCCCATGGATCTCCAGGGTTTTACTGTATCCTTGCGTCACACCAATCACCATATTGTTGATCAGGGACCGCGTCAAACCATGCAAGGCCCGGAACTGCCGGCTGTCATCAGGGCGTTCAACGCGGATAACATTATCCGCCAGGGTAACCTTCATTTCAGGATTGAATTCCCGCTCCAGTTTCCCCTTGGGCCCGCGTACCGACACTCGGCTTCCTTCAATGTTCACCTCTACCCCGGCCGGAACCGGGATCGGCATTTTACCTATACGAGACACTCTATACCTCCCTGGCGTCAAGCTACCAGACGTAGCAGATGATCTCACCGCCAACGTTCAAGCGGCGGGCCTGCTGCCCAGTGATAACACCCTTGGGCGTGGAGAGGACCGCGATCCCCATACCGCTACGCACCCAGGGAATCGTCTTAACCGGTGTGTACATACGCCGCCCCGGTTTGCTCACCCGCTTCAGGCCGGTAATCACCGGGCGCTGGTGCTTCTGATCACCCAAGTATTTCAAACGGATGACCAGCGTAGGCTGCGGTTTCTCCCGGGTGACCCGGTACCCTTCAATATATCCCTCTTCCTTCAAGATTTTGGCGATAGCCACCTTGATCTTCGAAGAAGGCATCGAGACCTTATTATGTCGGGCCACGATAGCGTTACGAATCCGCGTCAACATATCAGCAATTGGATCTGTCATGCTCCCCGCTCCCTCACCAACTGGATTTAACCATGCCGGGGATTTTCCCCTCAAGTGCCAGCTCTCGCAGGCAAATCCGACACAAACCAAAACGGCGGTAGTAGCCTCGCGGGCGACCACAACGACTGCAGCGATTACGTACCCTTACTTTGTACTTGCGTCGAGTTTCTCGAATTGGCATTGATGTTTTTGCCATAGTCTACCTCTCTCACTTACACGCATCAGCGACGCCGGAAAGGCATCCCCAACAACTCTAACAAGTGCCGGGCTTCCTCATCCGTATCAGCCGTGGTGTTGATGCTGATTTCAAAACCCCGAATTTTGTCAATGGAATCGTAAGCAATCTCAGGGAAAATCAGCTGCTCCCGAAGTCCTAAAGTATAATTGCCGTGCCCATCGAATTTATCCGGGACCCCCCGGAAGTCACGGGTACGTGGCAACGCTACATTCATCAGCCGGTCCAAGAACGCCCACATTCGCTCTCCCCGTAGAGTGACCTTGACACCGATGGCCCGCCCCTGGCGTAACTTGAAGTTAGCAATAGACTTGCGCGCCTTCGTCACTACGGGACGCTGCCCGGTGATCACGGTAATATCCTGGAGCGCGTGTTCCATGGCTTTGGGATTGTCCATAGCTTCTCCCATCCCCACATTGAGCACGACTTTACGTACACGGGGCACCTGCATGATGTTGGCATAATGGAACTCCTTCATCAAAGCCGGCACAACCTCTTCCTGGTATCGTTTTTTCAAGTATGGCATGATTGCACTCCCTTAGTCAATGACCTCGCCACACTTGCGGCAAATACGTACTTTCCGGCCATCCTCAAGCTCCAGGTAGCCGACACGGGTTGCTGCATTGCAATGTGGACACACCAGCATGATGTTGGAAATGTTGAACGGAGCCTCGAAATTGATTCGTCCCGCCTGCGTCTTGGAACGACCGGCCTGCATTGCGCGCTGGTGCTTAGTGATGATATTGACCTTGGAGACGACAACGCGATTCTCCTTAGGCAAAACCCGCAACACGGTATTCCGCACACCGCGATCATCACCGGCAATAACTTCTACCGTATCACCTTTTTTAATTCGATTCATCTTCCTACCCTCGTTACCTCTGCACCCTGGCTCACAAAACTTCCGGGGCCAGAGATACAATCTTCATAAAGCCCTTTTCACGCAATTCCCTGGCTACTGGCCCAAAGATGCGTGTACCACGCGGGTTGATTCCATCGGCGTCGAGAATGACCGCCGCATTTTCATCAAAACGGATATAAGACCCATCGGTACGACGGTATTCCTTCGCCACCCGCACAACCACAGCCCGCACGACCTCACCTTTTTTCACTGAGGCAGTAGGGGTCGCGGCCTTCACGGTCCCTACAAACATATCCCCGATGCGGCCATACTTGCGGCGCGAACCACCCAGCACCCGGATGCACAGTATCTCCTGTGCCCCGGTATTATCAGCTATCTTAAGGCGCGTTTCAGTTTGAATCATCGCTCGCTCTCCTTACGCAGCCCGCTCCAGGATGTCTTCCACCATCCAGCGCTTATGACGGCTCAGGGGACGCGATTCTACAATGCGCACCTTATCACCAATCCGGCAGGCGTTTTTTTCGTCGTGTGCCATATATTTCTTGGAAGAACGCACTACCTTCTTGTACAAGGGGTGACGATAACGGCGCTCTACACGCACCACCGCGGTCTTATCCATCTTGTCACTGATCACAATACCGACCAGATGCTTACGTCGCTCTCTCATGCCGCGCCTCCTTTCTCCATTTCCTCTTCTTCCTCCAACAGTTCGCGCTCGCGGAGGAGAGTCAAGATACGCGCGATATCCCTGCGGACCGCAGAACGGCGATTAAAATCCTCCAGGCTGCCAGCATACCACTGCTGACGGAGATTAAACATCTCGCGCCGCGTCTCCTGCAGGCGCCCCCCCAACTCCTCGGTTGTCAGCTCACGCAATTCACTCACTCGCATCGCCTACTCTCCTGTCGGACTCGCCCAGCTCCAGGCGCGTAATCACCTGGGTTTTGATAGGTAATTTGTGCGAGGCCAGACGCAGTGCTTCGCGGGCCACCTCATCAGATACACCGGCGACCTCAAAGAGTACTCGCCCCGGGCGCACCACGGCCACCCACTGCTCCACCACTCCTTTACCCTTACCCATGCGGGTTTCGGCAGGCTTCGCTGTGATTGGCTTGTCGGGAAAGATGCGGATCCAGTACTTTCCACGGCGTTTCATGTGACGCACGATAGCGCGCCGCGCCGCCTCGATCTGGCGGGCGGTAATCCAGGAAGGTTCCAGAGCCTGTAACCCCAGATCACCAAAGGCGATCTCTACACCCCGACTAGCCTTACCTTTCATGCGCCCACGATGTTGTTTGCGGTGTTTAACCCGCTTTGGCATCAACATACTACACTCTCCTCAACTCTGGGAAATTTTCCCACCGAAATTATTAGGTAGACCTCCGCAGTCTCCCCATCTCTCACACGACAGTTTTTTGCCCAATGCGACATATCTTGCGCCTACGAAGATCTTGTCGAAAACCTAGGAGGTCTGAAGTAGGCCGGGCTAAATAGTAGCCTTTTATCTGCGCCTATTGCGCGGGCCTGAACGTCTCTCGCGGGGCGGAGCTTTCACCACGGCCGAAGTTTGACCCGGCAAAACTTCTCCCCGATAAACCCACACTTTGACACCGATGCGTCCGTAGCTCGTCAACGCTTCTTCCTGGGCATAGTCAATATCTGCCCGCAGCGTCTGTAGGGGCACACGCCCCTCGCGTAACCAATCCCGGCGCGCCATTTCGGAACCGGAAAGACGACCTTTGCACATCACCTTAATGCCCAGGGCACCGCCCCGCATCGCCTGACGGACGACACGCTTCATAGCACGGTTATGATAGATACGCCGCTCCAGCTGCGACACGATATTTTCAGCCAACAGCTTGGCATCTATGTCGGGGTTCTCAATCTCCTGCACGTCCACGTGGACACGCTTACCGCCGGACAGGGTTTCTATCTGCTGGCGCAGAACCTTCACGTTCTCGCCCTTGCGACCGATCACCACACCCGGACGCGCGGTCCAGATGATGACGGAAAGCTGGTTGGGCGGGAAACGCTCAATCTCCACGCGTGAGACGCCGGATTGGCCGTCCCGCGAGCGTTTGCTCATTTCGGTGTACACCAGCTCGCGGATCTTGCGATCCTCTTCCAGCAGGCCCACGTACGTCCGGCCTTCAGCGTACCACCGCGATTTCCAGTCCCGGATGACCTTCAGACGAAAACCATAGGGATGAACTTTACGACCCAAGATCAGCCTCCTTGTTTACTCTGTCCGTTCTTCCAGGACAATGGTAATGTGTGACGAACGCTTCCGAATAGGACGATAACGTCCCCGGCTGCCCCACTTAGCCCGCCAGCCCTTACCGGGCATGGTCCCTGAAGCCTCGTCGGCAGTCAAATGCGCGATGTACAGGCTATCGGTATCCAGGCCTTTCTCCTCGGCATTAGCGATGGCGGAGCGCAACAACTTGCTGACGGGCACCGCAGCCGCGTGTGGCATTTCTCCGAGCTGTATGACCGCCTGCTGTGCTCCCATACCTCGCAACGGCTCCAAAATCCGCCGCACCTTGCGCGAAGACATGTGAACATTTCTGGCATGTGCTTTAACAATTTCCAGCATAGCTTATCCCCCTACCCGGCCCTTGCGCTCTTTGACGATGTGTCCACGGAAGGTCCGCGTCGGGGCAAATTCTCCCAGGCGATGGCCGACCATGTTCTCGGTGATGTAGATTGGCACGTGTCGCCGACCATCATGCACCGCGATCGTGTGTCCCACCATCATCGGGAAAATAACAGAGGCACGCGACCAAGTGCGGATTACCCGCTTCTCCCCGGTGCGGTTCATGTTCTCGATCCGCTTGTACAACTTACGACTAATAAAAGGGCCTTTTTTCAATGAACGCGACATACTTACCTCCCACTCAACGCCCGGACTTGCGGCGGCGGACGATGTATTTATCGGTGGACTTATTGCGGCGGGTTTTCCGCCCCAAAGTACGCCAACCCCACGGGGA
>Ga0190316_1000163_pt1 | contig 17871 bp, 20 predicted proteins | sample 48701112_MG_FD_161663 | JGI IMG/M metagenome (GOLD analysis project Ga0190316, IMG submission 161663) | Hydrothermal vent sediment bacterial communities from Southern Trench, Guaymas Basin, Mexico - 4870-11-1-2_MG | ecosystem: Environmental > Aquatic > Marine > Hydrothermal vents > Sediment ... | reverse complement strand
CCCTTTTGAGGGAAGTGACCCTTTTAAGGGAAGTAAATGCCCCTTTTGAGGGAACTAACCAGACCCTTTTGAGGGAAGTGACCCTTTTAAGGGAAGTAAATGCCCCTTTTGAGGGAACTAACCAGACCCTTTTGAGGGAAGTGACCCTTTTAAGGGAAGTAAATGCCCCTTTTGAGGGAACTAACCAGACCCTTTTGAGGGAAGTGACCCTTTTAAGGTGAGTAAATGCCCCTTTTAAGGTGAGTTCCCAGACCCTTTTAAGGTGAGTTCTCCTTTTAAGGGAAGTAATAAGACAACGATAAGGGAAGTGACCCTTTTAAGGGAAGTAATACCAATACCAATTGGATATGCTTTTTATAAATTTTTAACTGAAGAGCTATTACCCAGCAATTTCTTTAGTGGTAATAAGATTATATCCAAACTTTCCTAAAGGGTTATTTTAAATCAGTATTGGTATAAATGCCCCTTTTGAGGGAACTAATTTGAGGTGAGTAAATGACACTTATAAGTTGAGTAATGGGATAGCTTTTCTATAATTAGAGAACCTAATTGGAATTTGGTAAATCTGTAAAGATATGTTACACTTGATTAACGGAGGAAGTTATTTATGGCTAAACAGGATTCTGGTAAGCGTTTAGAAGAAATGATGTCTGAGTTAAAGAAGTTGACTGGTATTAGTGAGAAAAAAATAGCACATCTTATCGGAGTGCATAAAAATACTATCTCCAGATATAAAACTGAAGGCGTAAAAAAGACTGTTGCTCTTGCTCTACAGGCTGTATTTGGAGTAAATCCTAATTGGCTCTTGTATGGCAAAGGATCGATGTTTCTTAAGAAGCCAACCAAAGTGCAGATGGAGACACTTCTTAACCAACCTCAGTTTATTGCTTTAAAGCCTATTCCAGTGGTTAAATCTCAGGTCTCATCCAGCTTTCCAAAGCTTAGTGAGGAAGATATAGCTGATTTCCTCTATTTGCCAAGAAACATCTTAGAAGATGTGATGGCCATCAGTATGCAAGATGAAAGCATGTCTCCCACATTTGAAGAAGGAGAGCTTATTGTATTCCAGCTTCAGCCTGTGGATATAAAAAGCGGTGACATTGTGGTGGTTAAAGATGAATGGAATGAGCTTCTTGTGAGGAGATATAAGCTCAGAGGTAAAGCTGTGCATCTTGTTAGTGACAATCCAAAGTATCCCTTCTTTACTCTTGAGAAACACACCATTGTGGGAAAGGTGATCAAGAGCGTGAAGATTAGAGATCACTCTTTCTGATTTACAGAATCTCTACAGCAAGCTTTAGCTGATAGCTTTTTCTATATAGAGAGAACATAGCAAACCGTTACCGAACAGTTGAGGAATGTTTGAAGCAGTGATAGAAGATTTCCGAATAGTTCCTTATGTTCGCATGACCAGAAGAGGAAAGTTCTGCAAGGATCGTGCAATCAGATACATCCAGAATCAGGATCAGCTTGCACTTCTTATCAGGCTTGCAGGAAAAGGCGAAGTCAGGTATCCTTGCATGCTCTATGTGGAGATAAGGCAGGTGGGTCTGAGGAGTAACTCCGACTGGGACAACTATGCAAAGGCGGTGTGTGATGCTCTGGTCAAGGCAGGCGTGCTTCCTGATGATTGCTTCAAATATATTGCAGGAGCGGTGGTAAAACTTCGCAGAGCAAAGAGAAATCTTGTGAAGATCAAGCTTTTTGGAGGTGGGAGATGAACTGCTATCTTGTGAGGACAGAGAAGGGGAGGTTTGTAATATTTGCAAGAGATGTGGTTGAGCTTTTTGAAATTCTTGAGGAAGAAACTGTCCCTTACGGTGCAGATATATGGGAGCTTGAGTTTCATGCAGGTTTCAGACTCCATCTTGGAGAGGAGCTTTCAGCAAAAAATCTGCTGCAACATGCCATACCGAGAAAGATCACAAAAGCTGAGCTGGACTACGCTTTTGACTCCCTGTATGGGGACATGTTTTACGAGCAAATAAAAGTGCACTAAACAGCTTCTTTGAGTTTCAGAACCTCTGCTTTTGTTTTTTTCTGTTTTTCTCCCACTCTCACTGTAGGTGCAAGAGCAGGTGAATCAGTAAATTTGGGATCTCTGAGAAAGTTTCGTGCTGAATTTTCCTTCTCAAGTATGCCAAACACCTTTGCTGGTCCCATCTCAGGGAGACTTCTGTAGATGGACAGAAAGTCTTTTCTTCTGAACTGAAGCTCACTTGTTTTCCAGCTATTTACTTCCTCCCAGCCACCCATGAGCTCAATACATCTGGCTATTCTTCCATCTTCAAAGATAACAGACACATAAGGGCCATGTTGTTTTATAGCATCCAGAAGCGTAGTCCACGCTTTTTCTGCCTGCTCCTCTGTTTTGTCTGCACCTGTGATAAGCTCGATTATATCCACAGGCTTTGGAAAAAATCTGCATGTAACGACAGCTTTGTTAAGAGCATCCTTGACTTTCTTCCAGGGATATGGTTTTAATGCTTCCCAGTAGATACTGAGAAGCACCTCGCTCACTTGTTTGTCAAATACCTCACCGAGTCCTAACATAATCTTAGTGAAGCTCTCCCTGTATCTCTCTTCCATTGTTCTCCTCCTTCTTTTTTGTTTTTGCAAGCCAGCTTGCTGCCACCCTGATGTTGTGTATTGTCACAGGGCTTACCTTACCAACAAGCTTTGCCTCCATCTCATCTAAGAACATGCTATGCTTCTGCTTTTGCATCTTGATTGCAAGCTGATCAAATTTTTCCCTGAGCTTCTTGGTAGAAAGAATATTTGCCTGCCAGAAAGAATCGTTCTGACACCACCTGATTACTTCCTCTATTTCTTCAGGGCTGCGTTTATCCACACGGATCATTAAGTCTATGTGCTTTGCCCAAGATTGCAGATTAGGACGCTTGAAGTTCGGTCTATGTTCGAGGATGCAGTCAAGAAGCAGTTTAGCAAGCCGATATTCCTTGCTGTCCTCGCTGAATGTTTTGCTTTTGCGTTTGGGCTTTGTGGTGGAAGTGCTGTGATGCGGGACATCTTTATCTTTCACTGAAGGTTTATTTTCTTCTAAGGGGGGAGAGTGATTAATTGAGTCATTACTAATGTCTTCCTCAGGTTTTCTCTGCTCGTCAGTATCAGTTACAGGTTTCGATAACTGTTTATTCAACCATTCCAGTAACGGTTGGTATAACGGTTTGCCTAACTCTTCCAGTAACTGTTTAAGTTCTTGGAACAAAGGTGAAATCGGGAGTTCTTCAAGTCTTTTCTTTGCAGCTTTCACCTGATTTGGGTTAGCCAGAGGATTGTGCTCAAGGTAGTTCTTTATAAGGAGCAGATAAGTGTCTTCGTCATAGCTTATTAACCCTTTTCCTTGTCTATTCCATAACGGTATGGTTGACAGTTCCTGTAACGCTTCACGGAACCGTTCCTCACTCCATCCGAGATCAGCACATGCGTATCCTGGTTTCAGGACGAACAGTCCAATCGTGTTTCCATGAGGGCAGGAAAGAAGATAGAACCAGAGGAGTTTAGCATCCTCGCTCAGCCTGTTAAATGTGGGGTCATTCCAGATTCTCTTTTGAATCTTTGAATACTTACCCATGACAAAACCTCCCTGCGTTTTTTATATAAAAAAGCAAATTCGGATTTTTCTATGTGGGGTTTCAAAACTGTTTCGAAACGGTTTCACAACAGTTAGGCAAACTGTTTCAAAACTATTTCCATCGTGCTTATAGCCTGTCAGGATGTTGCAACCACAGGAGCAGAGGCAGTGAGGTCAAAGCAAGCCTTTATTAAGTCCTTCTGAAGTGCTTTAGGTGAGCTATTAAGGTGGGAGAGTCCTAAGTGATTAATTTTTTTAATAATTTTTTTATTAAGTTCCGCCTTTAGGTTTCCTCTGCTCGTCGCAACTGTCAAGTTGCGACGAAGAAATATCCCCGTAAGGGGATATTTCTTTAATATATTATTTTATTATTTAGTCTCTTATAGGTTAGTCTCTTTCATATAAAAGGTGTGATTGGGTCAAATTGCCTCCGTCGATTGGGTCAAATTGACCCCATCGGTGTTAGATTCCAGATTGGTTTGGCTGTTACCAAATAGCTTCTCATAATTGATTCTATACCATTTGGTTTTATCAAATGGATTTTTATTAAAGTTAGCGGATATAAGATACCCTTCTTTTTCCAGTTTCCGTATGGTTCTCTTGATTGTTCTGACGCTCCAAAATGGGAATTGTTTGTGTAAGTCTTCATAGCTGGAATATGTCCAGTAATATCCATTTTCGAAATTGATATTTCTTTTCTGATTTTGCATCACCCAATAATGGATTTGTTGAATTATAATAGCCTCATTCAATCCGATTTTTGTGGCTAATACTCTATCAACCAACACTGGATATTCGTCAAATAATGTGATTGTTTGCCCAAACTCTTTCATCTGATACCTCCTTGCGTTTTTTTATAAAAAAACAAAAAGGTCTTCTAACCCCCTGAAATTTCAGCCTATCCGAGTTTGCTTTTATTAAAGATAGCAGGATACAGGGAGGCAAAAGATGAGGCTAATTCTTTTCTGTCTGATTCTGTTCCATTCTGTCGTAGCATTTGCCGGGCAGAAGGCTGTGTTTCTTGCTGCTGATCTGGGCTATTTTCACTACAGAGAGACAGAGCATGACTCCACTCTGGACAAAGAGTATGGCTTTCTTCCAGGTTTTTTCTGTTCTGGCAGTTTTCCATTCAGGGGGCTGATTCTTTCGGGCTCGTTCAGTTTTAGCTATACAGGTTCTGCCACTTATGATGGGCAGACTCAGGGTGGGTTGCCACTCAAGCAGGGTGGTCAGAGGGAGATCATCTGGCATATTGAGGCATCTGCAGGCAGGGCATTTGAGCTTGCTGCACGCTGGGGTATGCTTGAGTTTATCCCTTATGCAGGCATAGGCTACAGGCAGTGGATCAGAGGGCAGAGCGGTGCAGGAGACTATGAGGAGAAATACACATGGTTCTATGTTCCTGTGGGTTTTTCTCTGCTTCCAGAGGATCTTCCTCACTCCTACAGTATCGGGCTTGATTTTTCACTTCTTTTTCCTTTTTCAGCTCATATGAAAGCATACTTAAGCGATGTGGATCCTGCGATGGAAGATGTAAGATTTGATCTTCCCTCGCATCCTGGATTCAGGGTGAGACTGCCCATCTCTTACAGGCTGTCCGAAACAAAAAGGCTTCAGCTTGTGCCAAGCTACACCTACTGGTCATTTGGTCAGTCTGAGACGAATCTTATACACATACAGGGTGGATACAGTATGTATGCCTGGGAGCCTGAAAGCGAGACACACAGGTTTCAGGTTTTTCTGGGCATAGTTTTGCTTTTTTAAATAAAAAAGGCAGGAGGTGTAAGGATGGAGGCACTTACAAAAAGAGAGCTTATCAAAAATCTTTCAGCCAGAACAGGGCTGACACAAAAGCAGGTAAAGAAGGTTTTAGATGGCATTTTTTCTGAAATTGCTTCTTGCCTTGTCTCTGGCAAGGCAGTGAAGATTTTAGGCTTTGGTTCATTCTCTGTTTACGAGAGAAAGGAAAGAAAGGGCATAAATCCACGCACAGGAGAGGAGATTGTCATTCCAGCTCGCAGGGCAATCAGGTTTAAACCTTCAAAAAATCTGAGAAAGGCTTGTATTGATTAAAAAACAAAAAAAGAGAGGAGGAGTTTGAAAATGTTAACAGGCTGGGAGTGTTATTTGTGGCTTAAGCTTGATACTATCATTACAGCTTTAACCTTAATTGGAATTGGGCTTCCAGCTTTTTTTGTTATAAAAGCGTTGCTATCTGAAGAGAATCAGAAAATTAGCAAGCCTTCAAAATTAACAATATATCTTGCGTCCGTTATAGGGGCGATATGTCTTTTCTTGGCTGTTGTAATTCCCAGCACAAAGGAATTCGCAGCGATTTATATTCTTCCGAAACTCACAAGCAATCCACATGTGGTGAAGGAATTAAAAACATCATCATCTCGCACCTGCTGCAAGTTGCTGTTGTCATATACTAATCAACTACTGAAAGAAGTTGAGGAGAGTGATTAAAAGAAAAGAGTGGAGGGCAGAAGTGATTAAAAGCGAACTTGCTCTGGCAGTAGCAAGAAGGGGCAACATCTTGGATGGAAGGATAGCACGGCAGGCTGTGGATGCTGTATTTGAGGAGCTAAGCATCCAGCTCTGCCGTGGTGAGGAGATTATTATCCCCCATTTTGGAAAGTTCTGGGTTTCTGGAAATGGCAGGAAGCTCAGAGTAAGGTTCACACCTGCTCAGGAGTTAACCTTGAAGGTAAGGAGGTTTGGGAGTGCAGAAGATTCACGCCAACATGCTTGAGATGTGCAAGTTTTTCATAAGCATCTATTGCCTGAAAGATCCCTGCCATAGGGGTCATTCTTTCAGGGTGGAGTCCATTTCCATGCTACTTGGCAAAAGGCTTAGTCTGGATGAAAGCACAATGGATGTTCTTCATTATGCTTCACTTCTGCACGACATCGGCAAGGCAGTCATACCAGCTCTGGTGCTTCAGAAAAGCACAGAGCTGAATGAAACAGAATGGGAATTTATACGCATTCACCCTATTGTTGGCTACGAGCTTTTGTGTGTATTTGACGAGCAGGTGGCAGAAGCGGTCAGGTATCATCATGAAAACTGGGATGGCACAGGTTATCCTGAAGGACTGAGTGGCGAGGGTATTCCGCTTGCTTCCAGAATCATTCGCATAGCAGATAGCCTTGATGCAGCGGTTTCTAAGAGATCCTACAGGGAAGGGAAGCCCATAGATCAGGTTTTTTCTGAAATCAGGGAGGGAGCAGGCACACTTTATGACCCAGAGCTTGTGAAGCTTCTGCTCAGCTCTGGAAATACAGAGAGAAAGGAGGAATTGTTGTGAAAAGAAAAAAACGCAAGTGTAGATGCTTTGAGATAACAGGCAAAAAGTTTTCTGGGTGCAAAGGCTACATAGATAATGGCAACTACTTCTTCTGCTCTGTCTGCCACAGAGCATTAACAAGGCTAACTGAATGCGAGCCAGAGGTAAAGCTTGCTGAACTCAGGAGAAAGTAAGCGGTTATGCTTAGAGCCATTTTCTTTGCAGCAGTGCTGTTTTTCTCTCTTGCTCTGTGCTGGGTCACCAGCCCAGAGCAGATGGCTGTGTGGTATGTGAAGGAGTTACCTGAGGCAGGATATTTTGACATATCTCCCACGATGGATTTTCTCACTCCTGCCTCTCCCTCTGTTTCCTCCAGCAAGAGCAGTAGCATTTCTCTTTCTCAGCTCCTTCTCTCATGGATGAAGCAGAAAGCTCCAGATGCAGATGAGCTTCTTTTAGAGACCATAAGCGGTGAGGTTGTAAAATACGACGATCCTTATCTTCTTCTTGCCATCATCTACAACGAAAGCTTTCCCAAGTTTGATCCACTCAGCTACTCAAAGATAGGTGCTGTGGGGCTTATGCAGATAAATGCTGATGTGTGGGCAGATGAGCTTATCAGGCAAGGCATAATCAGGAACAGGTATGAGCTGTGGAGGATAGACAAAAACATACAGGCAGGAAATTACATCATCAAGCACTACCTGAGCCTATACAGGGGGAATCTAAAGAAAGCTCTTACTGCGTATGTGGGAGGGGACAGAAGCTATGCCTTCAGAGTGATACACACTTTGAAGGAGCTCAGGATGTGGGAGATTGCGGTTCGGACGCAGGCTCACAATCTTGCCCAATGCAGGTGAACATATCCAGCTTGCCTATAGACCACGCATCTTTGAGCAAATAGGATACTACGCACGAACGCAAATTTTTCGGTATCTTCTCCCAAATTTCTTTTGCTTCTCCTTTAAGCACGATCACATATCTTCCTTCTGCCACGCGTTCCACCTTCATAGAAAGAATAGAAAAAATAGAAAGACAGAAAGAGAAAATTCTTTTTTTTCTTTTTTTTCTATTCTTTCTGTTTAATTTATTTTAGTACATAGTATATTACTTATAATAACATATCTACTATAGATATAGTATATTACTATATAAAGCAAGCCTCAAGTATTGCAACGCTAACTGCCTGAAATTTCTCAATTAAACTCCACCCAACCAATTTTGCACAAAGGAATGAGCAAAAAGAGGGGGTATTTTGGGCTGATTTTTTCCCTTTTTTCAGGGGGCTCATTTTTTGAGCCATTTATTTAGCAAAAAAAGGGAAAAGGAGGGTTTGTGTCATGAAAGAGTTAATCCAAAAAGCAAAGAGACTTTCAAAGAAAGCAGCACCAGTAGCCTGTGCTGTAGGCGTGGGGACAGCAGTTGTAGCTGCAAAGGCACATGCAGGAACAGATACTACATTTGATGACATCACCACAACAGTTCAGGGGTGGTCAGAGGGTTCTCTTGGTAAGCTCATGTCAATAGGAACACTGCTTGTTGGTGGTGGTATGGCAATCATGACCCAATCTGTAAGGACTGCTATCAGTGCTGTTGGTGTTGCTCTGGCACTGGGCTATGGTCCAAATGTGCTGGCATCATTGTTTTCAGCAATATTCTAAGATCAGGCATTTACCTTAGGGCAGATGTAAATGGCTTACGGCATCTGCCCTTTGGCAAGTGCCTGATATAGGAGGTGAAAATATGAGGATCAGAAAAGCAGGAGTTGTTCTGCCTCTCCTTGTCCTGCTTTTTTTATTTTTCTGCCCCATAGCAGGGCATGCTTATTACTTTAATGATGAGTTTTCCAGAGACCTGTCAGAGGATATATACTGGGAAGTTCATCGTGATGGCTGTCCTCCACAGGAGCTTTATGTTGACACTTCTTCTGGTGAACTTGTTGTGGGTAAACCAAATGAAATTTCACGGGGATTTCCATATCTTATATCCAAGACACAGGTATTTCCTGAAGAAGGTGATTTTGAGCTAACAATTCGGTTCAAATATATGTCTATGTATGGAGATACAGGAATTTTAGTCCTCACAGAAGATAATAAGTATGCTGGAATGGGGATATGGACCAACTTCTCGGTAGGGTATGTACAGGTCTATTGTGGGCTGAACAACAGTGGAAGTCCAGACTATATTTACATAGCCTCAAATATTGATGGTGGTGCGTACCAATACCATACTGTCACTTACAGGGTTCATGGACAAACAGTAAAGCTTTTTGTAGATGGCACTGAAAAATTCACTTTCACGCTTCCCCGTCGTCCAGCAAAAATCAGAATTGGTCTTCCTACAACCCAAAGTAATCGTTGGTCAACCTTCCGAGTAGATTATATCAGGGTTAAAAGACTCCACAAATGCCAGTGCCAGAACGGAGACATTTTCTGCCTCTGTGATCATCAGGGAAATGTTATTCCCAACGGAAGCACACTTCAGTATGGGCATCTGTATTGCATAGGAACAGGGGCACAGAAGGTAGAAGCAAAAAATGTAGATAACAGGTTTCATCTTATTGGAAAATGGTGCAATGAAGATGGAACTGACTGTCATTCAGACCAAGTTGTGATTCCAGACACTGGATATGATCCTCTTGAATGGATTGATAGCGTTACTCCATCAGAGCCACACTGCTTTGTGCTGAATTCTTCATTTGGAGATTCTCCCTCTCCTACTTATACTCACAAATGGATGAAAGCTGAGCAAAATAGTGGAGATACTATTACTGTAAATGTAACAACAGACACAGGCACAACAGAACAGCAGATAAATCTTTCCGACTACTTTAATTTCCGCATTGCAGATGAAGAAGGCATACAGCAGATACTCCATCTTTATGACGAGCAGGGCAATATTGTGCCCATAGGTGGGCAGATAAGGGCAGGAAAAACTTACAAGTTTGCTGCTGCAAAGGATTCAGGAATAGACAAAGTGGATGTGAAATATGATTACTACACTTGCGTTGATTATGATTCATGGGGTAGATGCATAGAACACAAAACTTTTACATATGGAGTGCGGTTTGCTGCATACTCATGCAAAGAAGATGAAACAGACTGCAAATTTCAGTGCTATGGCAAGGAAGCATATGAATTGGGAGAATTAGAAGTTCACTTTTCATCTGAATGTTTTAATCCTCCAGATTCAGAGCATACTCTTGGAATAATAAGACTGGAACCTGAGAGCACTAATTATGACTATCGTGCAACTTTAATTTTTGATGAAAACGGCAGTGAAACTGTCCCATTTGATCCCCATCAATTCAAATACCGGGTTCTGAGCTGTGACACTCCCTCATCTTTCACAAAACTTAACGGCACAGGATATGCACCATACGCAACCACTCTGAATGTGGAGGGTTCAGGGGATCAGACATACACCTTTGTGATAAAGAAAGATGGGCAGGAATACAGGCAGGTAAGTATAGAGCCATCCTATTACTTTGATGATGAGTTTTCCTCTCTGGATACCACGAAGTGGGAGGTGCATCAAAACAATGCTCCTTCAAGTGAGCTTTATGTGGACAATGGTGAGCTTGTGGTTGGAGAAGCAGGAAATAGCTACCTTCCAGCTCTTGTATCTAAAACCGATGTATTTCCTGATGGTGATTTTGACCTTGAAGTTCGGTTTAAATATACGAGAGTTTCTTCTCATGGAGATGGGATTAAAGCTAAGACACAAAATAATCAGTTTAGTGGTATAGGAATTTGGGGTGATACTGCCCAAAGAGTAAGGGTCTATTATGGCTCGAATTACCACAACATAAGCAGTGACGAATGGCACACTGCTGTCTATCAGGTTCGTGGACAGACAGTAACTGTCTTTGTAGATGGCACTCAAGTGGGAAGCTTTACATTACAGAATCGTCCAGAAAAGCTGACAATTGGTAATCTTGCATACGGAGGTTCTATCTCAGGAAGCTGGTCTGGTTTTAAAGTGGATTACATCAGAATCAAACAGCCAGATGCAGATTCAGGCTCATCCGTTGTGCTAACAGAACCAGGGACATACTCTGCAACACTTGTGGTTGCGTGCAGTGGGGGTCAGGATGAGCTTCCAGCAGGAGAGGTTACTGTTCAGGAAAACCCTGTATCAATAAGCCTGAGTGGTGAACAGAATCCTCTTGCTCTCACTTCCGAGACTTACACAGTGGAGATAAGTGGAAATTCTGCCAACAATCACTTCACAGGCACAATTAAGTGGCCTGATGGAACAGAGAACAGCCTTGACTTTACTGATGCTCAGGTAATCAGTAGCAAGGACATAACATTCACATCCACAGAGCAGAAAAAACTCAGTGTTCAGATCTGCATCCCTGAGGTTGAGGAGCAGACAGGCGAGCAATACTGCTTAAGCAAAGAGCTTGTAATAAATCCCGTATCTCCAACCCCACAGATAAGCATATCCACAGGCAAGAGCTCAAACTTTGTAGGAGAGACTCCACCTGACAGTGCAACAGTGACATTTAACTGGGACAGCCAGCACAGAGACAGCATAACCCAGCAGTTCACACTTGAGTTTGCTCTGAAAAAAGGAAGTGAGGTTATATTCTCAGATCAGAAGTCATTTACAGCATCTGATGACAGCGTAGATATTACCTTCTCTGATTCTGCTTTAGAAACACTCAGCACAACTGCTGGCTCATATACCCTCTATGCAAAGGTTTATCCTGAAGGACATGAGGACATGGCAGAAGATGCATCAATGACATACACCGTGCAGGACATATCAGTATCACTTTCCATAGATGGACCCACAGGTGTGGACATAACACAGAGCCAGACAGCACAATTTACAGTCAATGCACAGATCAGCCCACAGAACAGCCCATATACACTTGCTCAGGCAACATACTCCATACCTGAGCTGAATATAAGCGATCAGCCTGTAGAAAATGGCACAATCACAATAAACCTCTCTCAGGCAGGAAAGACAAGGCTAACCATAAATGCAAAAGTCTGCATACAGGGACTTACAGACAGGTGTGCTGAGGATCATAAAATCCTTGCCGTATCTGTTCCAGAGCCTGCTGTCAGCATAACCTGCCCACAGGAAGCAAGAGCAGGAGAAGAAGTTACCTGCACAGCAGAAGCTACTGCGGACTATGGAACAGCACAGATAAGCTGGCTTGTAGATGGGCAGGCTGTTGAGGGAGATGGAAATGAACTTACATACGCTTTCTCACAGGCAGGTGATCATACAATCACCGCTGTTGCATCTCTTGCTGAGTTTCCTGATGTAAGCACACAGGCACAGGCAAGCATTTCCATAACAAATCCACAAATACAGATCAGTGTCCTGTGCATACCTGCTGATACTTTCTCAGACCTGTGGCATGATGATGGGATATGTGCTCTGAGAGATGCAGATGGTTCTGTAAGGATTTCTCTTTCAGGAAGCATTCACTCACTCACACTTGTAATCAGTGTTCAGGATGCTAATGGAAACACTATTGCCACAAAGACCATAACAGATGGCTCTGATACAGTTGACCTGACAGCACAGGATCTTGGAATAAGCGAGCTTCTTGCTGAAAAAGAGCTTACAATTCAGGCAACCCTTCAGGAAGCACCTGATGTAACTGACAGCGGTCAGATAAGTGTAATTCTTGTGCCACCTGATCCTCAATTTGAAACAAGCCATGAAGTAACAGCAGGGAAAGCCACCATTCACATAAGCATTCCTGATTATTCAGAGCAGACATACGGAAGCACATGGTCAGCTTATGTCAGAGGACAGAGAAGCACAAAGGTAGAAACAACCGATTCTGTGGACTTTTCAGATGGAAGTGTAGATGTAGAATTCCCCTTCTGGGATAGCGGTCAATACAAGTTATTCCCTGTAGTTGAGCTGAGAGCTAAAAGTGGACAGACACTTAAGACATACAATCTGGCTGCAATAGATGTTGAGGCAAGTATGGGCAATCCTATAAGGATCAGCCTTAAATCCTTCCCCGCTCCTGAGGGCTTTGCTCCATTTAGCACCACTATCAGAGCCTATATCTCACCAGGAGATGTTCGTAAAGTCAAAGGGCTTGAGTGGTTCCTTGATGGAGAAAGCATTGCTGGGTCATCAGAGGAAGTGGTAAACAGCGTAGAGCTTACCTTTGACGAACCAGGTGAGCATACACTTTCCCTTAAGGCATATCACAGTGACAGCGATCAGGTAGATGACATTCAGGGCATAACCCTTAAAGCCCTTGCTGTGCCTCCTGATGTTCAGGATGCATTTGAGCTTTCTCTCACATACACAAGGGATAAGAAGGTTCAGGTAAGAGAAAAGAAACTGCTTAAATCTGATCAGCTTGTCACATCTCCTGTAAGGGAGAAGCTTGAAGACTTCAGCTGGGAAGTGGTTGACGAGAATGAGAACACAATTCTTTCAGGCACAAGCAATCTTACAAGATGGACAATTGACATGAGCAATGTGGATCTGAGCAAAGACTATCGGCTCATTGCATACTGGCATACAAGCATAGGAAGGGATTTTATTGCAAGTGCAGACATAGACGAAGGAATGATCAAATCAAAGGGAATGGATTTGAGCAAAGCAGAGATAAGATTCTCAAAGACTTCATGGTATCACCAGTTCTATCTTGGTGGTGTTTCGTCAACTTCTCTCAGGCTTGCAAACCTGAATGTTCACTTTCAGGCAGTTAATTCTGATGATGAAGTGTTTAAAGAAGCAGATTCCCTGCTGAGACTCACAAAGGATGAGATACCACAGGGAAGCTACACAGTGAAATGTGAAGTAACAGATAGAGACAGTGGAGAAATTCTCTGGCAGGGAGAAAAACAGGTTGATGGCTCTGGTTCAAATAACAACGATACCAAAAACAATAATAACAACAATACCAACAACAGCGACGACGAGGAATATGCAGAGAAATTTGCAAATGAGCCCATACTTGTATGCTATCTGCTTGATCCATTTGATAAGCGTGTGAGATGCATAATAGACCACATGTATCATCTGGGATATTTCAGAGTGCATGGTTATGAGGTGAGCTACTGCATATCTGTAGATGAGCAGAAAGTGTGTGGCAAAAGAAGAGTTGACTTCACATTCCAGAATGGCGGGGATAAGCAGTTCACAATGGATTTCACATACTCCAAAGGAGAGGAGTCAAATGCAGTAACCAAGAGCGTAACCCTGCATATTCCAGACTCACTTGAGGAAATTCTTGGCGATCCTGAAAAAGGCATGGCACTTGATGTGCAGATAGTTGATCCGATCTTAAACAAAGTGAAAGCAGTGGCTTATCTGAAGGACAGATACTACAGCAGTGCATTTTCAAGAAGATACCTGTTCCAGCTCAGGCTTCTTGACTCTCAGGGTCAGGAGATTTTCAAACCAAAGCGTGGAAGGTATTTCTTCTACTATGAGATACCACCTTCATATGAGGAGCAATACACAGTTGTGGCTGAGGTGTATCCAAAGGATGATCCAGATGCAGAAAGTGTTTATGAAAAGCAGGCAGACTTCAGCATCCAGACTCTCAGGGACAACATGGCTGAACTGATCGTGGAGAAGCCAGAGCATAGAAAGAATGACCCTTGGGGAGTTTACAAGTTTACAGTGAAGATCAATCCTCCTCAGATAAGCAAGTATCTTGGTTGGGATGTAATTCTAAAAGACTCTCAGGAACAGGAAGTGGAAAGGTTTGAAAGAACAGGAAGAAAGGTGCTAAGAGTTCCTGCACCAGGCACTTATACCTTCCTCCTGAAAGTATATGCAAAGGATGACCCTGAAACCATCTTTCTTGAAAAGAGCCAGCAGATAACAGCAGAAAACCAGAAGCCAGAGGTGAGCATAACCAATATTGAAACCTCTGTTGACTACAGAGGAAGACATAACTTGCTTGTGGAGATAGATTATTCTGATCCTGATGGAAGAATAAAGGAGGTTGAAGTGAATGCATGTGGATATGAAAAACCAAAGCACTACAAAAGAAATGTATTTGACTGCGGAGAGAATGCCTCAACAGAGGTAAGCATCAGGGTATGTGACGATGCAGGAGAGTGCACAGAGCTGAGTCAGCCAGTGCAGTGGCAGTAGCAGTTTGTGAACAGAACGGAGAGGTTTTTAAAGCCTCTCCGTTTTTGTTTTTTAAAAAGCAGGATGAGAATTAAAACCAGCATACCCGTAACCATTAATGGACAAAAGTTTTTCTCAGAAGACATTTCTGAAGGTGGCTGTCTTCTGAATGGAGTTCCTGAGGGTGCTGAGGTTGGAAAAAGGCTTGTGCTGACTGTTCACTTTCCTGAAAAGGAGCTGACTCTTTCCGCAACTGTAAGGCACATAACAGATGGCAAAACAGGAGTGCAGTTTGATGAGCCAATCAGAGGATTAACCCTTCTCTTTCAGCTCAAAAACACATTCAATCTTGCAAGCTCTTTCTCAGAGGAGCTTGTAAAACTTGGAAAACCAAAGGCAAAAGAAGCAGCAAAGAAAGTAAGCTCTTTCTTTTCAGCCTTGAAGACTATTTTGGTCATATTCTTCCTTACCACTGCCCTTTTTTCTCTCTTTCAGGTTCAGGCAAGGCAGGCAAAAAGAAGAACCCTTATACATGAGCTTGAGAAGAAGCGAGGCACAAAAGTGATAACTCTCATCCACAGAACAGAGACGGTGGGATTTCTGGGAATTCCTGTAAGGCAGTTCATAAGAGAGGAAGATGCAGAGGCAGTTCTGAGGCAGATAAGAAGAGTTCCAAAAGAAAAGCCCATAGATCTCATCATCCACACCCCAGGTGGTATGCTTCTTGCTGCTTTTCAAATAGCCTCAGCCCTCAAGGCACACAAGGGAAAAGTAACAGTCTTTGTTCCACATTATGCCATGAGCGGTGGGACACTGATTGCCCTTGCTGCAGACGAGATAGTGATGGACAGAAATGCTGTGCTGGGACCAGTGGATCCCCAGCTCATAGAAGGGAAAAGCTCTGTTCCAGCAGTGGCTGTGATGAAGATTCCTGATTATAAACCCTGGAAGGATGTAGATGATCAGACTGTAATTCTATACGATCAGGCAAAGAAGGCACTTGGACAGGTGAAAGATATGGTGAGACACTTGCTTAGGGGAAAAAGTGAAAGCGTTATAAAATCCGTTATAGACAGGCTTGTTTCTGGAAAAACCACACACGATTATCCTCTTTCATTTGAGGATGCAAAAAAGCTTGGGCTACCTGTATTAGACAGCATGCCAGAGGAAGTTTACAGGCTGCTGGATCTCTACGGAAGGAATTAACCAAATCTCCCATAATAGGGATTGTCACTTCCTTTTTCAGACAGTCTTTTAACCGCAACAATCACCACAAGAGTGACAATCATGAGCAGGCTGAACAGGGTCTCGTAGTTGGATGTGGTGAGAAGAATGCTTCTCACAGAAAGAAGCCACATGGCTGCTGATTGCACATGATCTGCTAAATTTGGCAGAAATCTGCCGATTTTATCTCCCAGCATGTAGATTCCACTGCATATAGATGGCCACACCTGATAAAGGTATCTATACACGAACAGAAACACACATGCTCTTATCATGAGAGCTGCAAGATAGCCCACAACTATTGCATTTGCACAGCCCCTTGAGAGAGTCCCCTTTGCCTTTGCAAGAAGCATAATCATAAGACCCAGAAGTCCCACTGTAATGTATTTTCCAAGAATGAAGGCAAACACCTTGTCAAATATGCCCAGATGTGTGCGTCCGAATATCGGGATCATGTTGAATAGCACTCCGTAAAGAAATGGGCTTATGAGCCAGACTATAATATTGTCTCCAAAGCCATAAACAAAGCCAATGTTTGTGTAAGCAAGATACCTTCTCAGGGTGAGGAAGCTTTCTGGTATATCGCTTATGCCCTCTGATTCCATTACCGTGTATTGCTGGATGTCACTTACTGCATCAATGATGGATCTGGGTATCCTGTATGACCCTTCCTGCATCGGCATGGGGATGACATCTTCATCAGGCATGTCAGACCTCCGTTAAAAGATTGCAGGAAAAACAAAGGATGAAAGAAAGCAAATGACAAGAAGTATCAGGGATAGAAAGACCCTTCTTCTCACAAAGGAAAACCAGATACCTGCTGCAAGTGAGACAACAGAGATACTTTCCCAGATGCGTGTCCTGAAAAACAAATACACCTGATCAAAAATCAGCCCTGTGGAAATACTTGCTGCACCTTTCTTTGCAAGAAAGGAAATAACAGCTACTGGAATTGAAGCAAGGATGATTATGATTATTGCTTTCTTAGGCATGATAGTTCTCCTAAAGGGGTCTCAGACGCTCATATTTCGTCGTAGAGGGCTCTGTTTTTCAGAATACGATATTAATTATACCTCAACCCAAAGTAATGCATCTGAGAGGCTGTCAGATGGGTTAAAAGGGAAATCCCTCTAAAAACACCTCTCAGACGCCCGTATTTCGATTCTGAGCCCTCTGTTTTCCGAAATACGATACAAACTATGTCTCAGCAGAAACCACGTCCTCTGAGAGGCTATTTTGAGCCAGAAAATGGGTATTCTGATAGCCATCTCAGACCTACCCTTATAACAACCTCTCCCTGTTTATTTAAAAACAAAACAGCAGGAAGCTCTTTCACTTCCCACATATCTGCCTCGTATTTGTGAAGAGGAAACACCTGTGGGTAGTGCTTCCAGTAGTATGTCTCCATGTATCCTGAAAGGAGTGCCACTGCTTTTTTGTTCTTCTCAAGAATCTTCTCCACAAGCCTCATCTGCTCTGGATCTTCTGCATCTGCCATGATCACAACCTCACCTCTGCTGACAGAAGCTATGTTTTTTACAAGCCTTTCTGCTGTTGTGTGATCTATAAGAAGCACCTTTTTCACATTTTCAGGTGCATCTTCAAGCAGGGCATAAAGTCTTCTTCCCTCATCCATCACTTTTTCAGCAAGAGATACCTTTCTCTCATAAGGGCTTTTTG
>Ga0190316_1000161_pt1 | contig 17897 bp, 16 predicted proteins | sample 48701112_MG_FD_161663 | JGI IMG/M metagenome (GOLD analysis project Ga0190316, IMG submission 161663) | Hydrothermal vent sediment bacterial communities from Southern Trench, Guaymas Basin, Mexico - 4870-11-1-2_MG | ecosystem: Environmental > Aquatic > Marine > Hydrothermal vents > Sediment ... | reverse complement strand
ATTTCTTTCAGTACCTCATCCATCTCTGTCGGGCTCGATATCTCCACCCCTGGTGCAAGCTGAGTGCCAATACCCGCGTGGTCGAAGCCTGCTACTAATTCCATAGTCGGGTTATCTATGATACTCTTCACCATCTGAGAGCCCATTCGCCCTCTTGCTCCTGCCACGGCAACACTTATTCTCATACTCATGGTAATATTAGATTATCTGTTGCTGTTATAGATTATAGATACTCTACCGTACCGTCAGGATATATCCTCGCAGACCCTTTACGGGCAGACCAGCACTGGAAGTTAATCGCAACCGGGAGACTTGTGATATGAGTATCAGCGGTTCTTATGTGGAGGTCAAGCGCTGTAGTTTTACCGCCCAGCCCCATAGGACCCACACCCAGGCTATTCACGGCATCCAACAGCTCACGCTCTATTCGCGCAATCTCTGCATCATGGTGTCGGGAGCCAACAGGGCGTAATAACGCAGCCTTTGCGAGCCACATCGCCATATCTGCCGAGCCACCTATGCCAATACCGATGATTGTGGGCGGGCAGGGTTTACCCCCTGCATTGAGTACTGCATCGAGTACAAACTGCTTCAGCTCTCGCTCAAGCTCCTGCCCCTGACCCCGCACGGGCGTTAGCATTTTGAATTCACTCACGTTCTCAGAACCGCCGCCTTTCGGGAATGCAGTTATCTCAAGCCCCTCTATCTCCGTATCCGCAACTTCGTAATTCACATGCGGTATACCGTTGCCTGTGTTACCTTCTCCTTTCCTTGTTATTGGGTCCACCACGTTCGGTCGCAGAGGGATTGCCTCTGTTGCTTCCTTCACACCCGCTCTTATACCACGCTCGATATCCACAAGTGAGATATTATCACAATTACCGAGCCTAATAAAGAAGAGAGGAATGCCCGTATCCTGACATAAAGGTCTATGGAGTTCTTCTGCGAGTTTTACATTCTCAAGCATTGCCTCTAACTGCACTCTTGCTATCTCGTCCGTCTCCTCGTGGTATGCACGAGCTAATGCTTCTTTTACATCTCCCGGCAAGCTCGTTTCAGCCTTACTCAAGATTGTTACTGTTACTTCCTTTATCAATTCTTCGGTGATCATCAACCTGCAACTGCAACCATCAGTGCGTCTATGCATCTATTAATTCTAATCCACAGCATATACATATTTTACTTATCCTCATTTGTTATAAATAGGCATAGAGACAAACAGGAGCAATGAGTATGAGCAATGGAAGAGAAAGAGAACAAAAGGGCTGAGACTAAGATATTAATAACGGACCATATCTCAGAGGAGGGTATAAGGAAGCTGCGTGAGTTTGGAGATGTAGAAATTCAGGTGGGAGTGAGTGAAGAGGAGTTAAAAGCTCGTATTGCGGGTTATGATGCCTTAATTGTACGCAGTGGTACGAAAGTGACGAGAGAGGTGATAGAAGCAGGTACCAGGTTGAAGGTGATAGGTCGAGCGGGAGTAGGAGTGGATAATATAGATGTTGACTCGGCGACGGAACGGGGGATAATGGTGGTGAATGCTCCGGGTGCAAATACGATATCGGCAGCGGAACATACCATAGGAATGCTGCTCAGCCTATCGAGGAAGATACCCGCTGCAAATCAATCGTTGAAATCAGGTGAATGGTCAAGGAAGAAGTACATGGGGGTAGAGGTGAACGGTAAGGTATTGGGCGTAATAGGATTAGGACGAGTGGGCGGAGAAGTAGCGAAGAGGGCAAAAGGGCTTGGGATGCGAGTTGTTGCTTATGACCCCTTTATATCACAGGAGAAAGCAGGTGAGCTTGGTGTTTCACTCATGGGCTTCTCTGAAGTCCTATCTATTTCTGATTTCATCACAATTCACACACCATTGATGAAAGATACGTATCATCTCATCGGTAAGGACGAGTTTGAAAAGATGAAGGAGGGTGTTAGGATTATTAATTGTGCTCGTGGCGGTATAATAGATGAGAATGCACTGGTAGAAGCGATAAAGAGTGGCAAAGTAGCAGGTGCTGCCCTTGATGTCTTTGAACAGGAGCCACCACCTATGGATAGCGATTTACTCAAGCTTGATTCGGTTATAGTCACACCACATTTGGGCGCGTCAACGGAGGAGGCACAGAGGGCTGCTGCTATTGTCATTGCGGATGAGGTGATAAGAGCACTGGAGAATAAACCGGTGCGAAATGCAGTGAACATGATATACGTGGAAGAGGAGTTAATGGGCGTGATAAAGCCGTATCTGGTACTGGCGGAGAAGCTGGGGCGACTGAGTGCACAGCTCATGCCAAAGACCAGTCGAATAGAGGCGTTTAATGCTTCGTACGAGGGTGAGCTAGGGGTAGCGAGCATGGATACGAGGTTAATTACCGGAGCGATGTTGAAGAGTTTTCTATCGTGGTTCACCGATGGGGTGAATTATGTGAACGCATGGGCAATAGCGAGGAAATTTGGGATAAAAGTTACAGAGAGCAAGAGCGAGGAGGTTGAGAACTTCTCATCAATGATCACACTGACACTGAGAACACGTGGTGATGCCGGAGGTGGACTAAGCAAGACAGTTTCAGGTACGCTATTTGGTAAAGGGGACATCAGGATAGTGGGATTGGATAACTATCGCATAGATGCTTCCCCCTCTGGCTTCATGCTCATCTGTTCCTTTATTGATAAGCCGAGAGTGATAGGACCTGTTTGCACTATCCTGGGTGACCACAATATAAATATCGCGGGTATGCAGGTTGGACGTGAGAAGGTAGGAGGCAAAGCGGTCATGGTACTAAATGTGGACAGCAGCGTCGGTATAGAGCTGATAGAAGAGATAAAGAAGGTACCTAATATCATAGATGTGAAATTGGTAAGGCTGTAGCAGTTGTAACATTCATCATTCATTTCTTCAATCGTCTCGTCAGGAACTTCTCGAACTCTATTATGAAGAACATCGGAAGTGCCACTAAAATCATAAGAATCCACCACCCGGCAGGTAATGGCATAAACAGGCTAATGCCGAGTAATGGTAGGGCATAGATTATTGTAAGTTGCAGTCCGAGTGCTACTGCGACACCGATGATGACCCATTTGTTTGAGAACGGACTGAAACTGAATGCCGATTCGGTTATTGACCGTGCAGTGAAGAGGTAGCAGATATGAACCAGCATTATAGTAGTGAATGCCGCGGTTTGCGCCCGCGTCAGTTCCTTAGGGGAACCAGCGTGTATGCCATAGTAATAATATATCGCGAATCCAGCAAGTGCCATTACCAGTGATACAATCCCAACCTTCTTGAAGAAAGGGCTATCAGTTAGTCGCTCCTCAGGGCTGCGGGGCGGTCTTTCGAGTAGTCCCTTCTCCTTTGGCTCCTTGATAAGGGGCAGTGCGAGCACCACGGCATCCACCAGATTTATCCATAAAATCTGTACAGGCTCAAGTGGTAGTCTGCCTCCGGAGAGAGGATTGAATAGTGGTATGAACGGTGCCAGCAGTATAGCGCCCAATATCAGCATGGTTTGACCCCCATTTGTGGGAAGTGTGTAAAGAATGACCTTCCGAATGTTCTCAAAGATATGTCTACCCTCCTCCACCGCAGCAACGATGCTGGCGAAGTTATCATCGGTAAGAATAATATCAGCAGCCTCTTTGCTCACTTCGGTCCCTGTTATTCCCATTGCTATCCCAATATCAGCAGCTTTCAATGCTGGTGCATCGTTCACGCCATCGCCCGTGGCGGCGATAACATGCCCCCTCCTGCGTAACTGCTCGATTATTCTGAACTTATGTTCCGGTGCAGCACGAGCATAGACCGAGACATTATCCACAACTTCGTATAATTGGTCATCACTCATCCTTGATAGCTCCTCGCCGGTCAGCACGTCATCCGTGTTTATTCCTAACTGTCGTGCAATCGCTCTTGCAGTCTGCTCATGGTCTCCGGTGACCATTACTACTCTGATTCCCGCCCGCGTGCATCGCTGTATAGCCCATATTGCTTCCTCCCTGGGCGGGTCCATCATCCCCTGGAGACCAAGGAACGTCATGTCAACCATATCCTCGGGGTTGAGCGTATGCTTATCTTTCGACACGGGCTTATATGCCATAGCCAGAACTCGCAAAGCTTCCCCTGCCATCTCTTCCGCTTTAGCCAGTATCTCTTTCTTCTCCTCCTCCCGTAGAGGTCTGCTGGTGCCGTTTACCATCTGTTTTCGGCACATCTTTAATATTCGTTCCGGCGAGCCCTTCACATAGATCACATTATCCTTATCCTTATCCTTATCCTTATCCTTATCCTTACCCTTACCCTTATCCGTGATACCTTCGTGTAGAGTTGCCATGTACTGCTGTTCAGCCATAAAAGGTATCTCGTCGAGTTGTGTGAAGCGTGTGGATGTGGATGTGGTAATACCGGCTTTGATTGCAGAGACAAGCAAAGCAGCTTCTGTGGGGTCACCTATGATATCATAACCTCCTTCTTCATTCATAACGAGCGAGGCGCTATTACAAAGGAAACCAGCTCTTAAAGTCTCTATCAGCTCTTTACTACCCTGTTCTGGGTTAATCACTCTATTATCAAGAATGAACTTGCCCGAAGGTTCATAGCCCACACCGCTCACACTGTACTCTCTCCCACCACTATATATCCTTGATACGGTCATCTGATTCATTGTGAGAGTCCCTGTTTTATCGGTGCAGATAACAGTAGTGCAGCCGAGGGTTTCTGCGGCAGGTAATCGTTTTATAAGCGCGTTTCTATGTGCCATCGCGGTTACACCGAAGGCTAAGTTTATGGTCATTATAGCAGGTAGCCCCTCAGGTATCGCAGCAACCGCTAAGGATACCGATGCAAGGAAGGAATTTACAATTGGAAACCCTAATAATACACCCAGTAAAAAAGCAATAGCCGCTATTATTACGATTGCAATGACCAACAAGCGTGTGAAGTCCGCCATCTTCTGCATTAATGGGGTGGTGATCTTTCGTGTCTCCTTCATAAGTTTCGCGATTCGCCCTATCTCCGTATGTTCCCCAGTTGCTACTACTATGCCACGTCCAGAACCCCGTGTGATGAATGTGCCACTGAAAGCGATACAACGCTGATCGGCAGGAGCTACATCTGCCTTAGGGATTGGTGCAACATCCTTTACTACTGGAACTGATTCACCCGTAAGTGTGGATTCATCAGCACTCATGTTCTTTGTGTAGAACAGTCGCAAATCCGCGGGCACTCTGGCTCCCTCTTCTAATAGAACTACATCACCAGGAACCAATTCACGTGCAGGTATATTCTTCTTATTGCCATCTCTGAGCACGGTGCACTCAGGCGTCATCATCCCCTTCAGTGCTTCCACTGAACCCTCTGCCTTTCCCTCCTGAACGAAACCTATTATAGTATTGGCTAAGACCACAGCAAGAATAACCGCAGTATCTATCCACATATTCCAGATGCCGGTAATGATAGCAGCAGCGAGCAGGATGTAGATCAAAGCGCTGTGGAACTGCATAATAAACCGTGCGAGTATGCTTCGCTTCTTAAATTTCAACTCGTTATAACCGTATATCTCGAGCCTTGCTTTTGACTCACTGGTGCTGAGTCCGTCAGGGCGTGATCCAAGCGCTTCAAAAACCTCGTCCACAGGCAGTTGATACCATCGCTTCTCTTTAGCTTTATAATCTCGCATTGAAGTGATCATAGTGAATTACTAAAAGTAAAGTTAAGTGTCTCAAATTAGAATGATAAAAACCTTTCTTTCAAAAAGAAAGCTTTACCAAAGAAATATTATACTTTATATACAACAAAAAAGAAGTGAGGGTTATATATAACAGGAGTTTCTGGGCTTATTTCTCCTTCACGTTCTCCAATTTGTAATCTCCGTGTTCATCCACCTTCGGCTTTTTTGCAAGCAAATAGTAAGGAATAGCGAATATAAATGCAACTCCGGTAGCCACAGCGAGGATTATAAGCGCAATCAGGACGCCCAAGCCTATCAAAGCAGCGAGTATAGCGAGGATTTTGTAGTATTGTAGCAGTCCAAGAAGTATTGCTACAGCGATAATAAATATGATGGCAGAGAGGATAGCATTTCGAATCATCTGCCTATCGTCTCCTCAAACAGTGTTCCGATGACGCCTGAAGACCCTGAAGTACCCTTCGCAGTACCCGGTAAGAACGGAGCTAATGCGCTCGCCAAGTTGTGCAGGGTCATTGATTGGATAAGTACCTTCCCCGGTCCTGTTAGAGTCGTCAGGAACAGACCTTCTCCGCCAAAGAACATCGTCTTTATACCCTTTACACGCTCAATGTCATAATCTACGGTGTCATCCCAGCCGACAACACAACCAGTATCCACTTTCAATCTCTGATCGGCATCGAGCTCAAATTCGACGAAATCGCCACAGGCATGTACGAAAGCTGTTCCGTGCCCGGAAAGTCGCTCAAGAATGAAACCTTCGCCACCGAAGAAGACGGAGCCTAACCTTCGCTGGAGTGCAACGCTCAGCTCTATTGTATCTTCAGCACAGAGGAAAGCATCCTTCTGTGCTATAAATTCTTTATCGGGCGCTATCTCTATCGGTTTTATTGTTCCTGGCGCGTTTCCACCGAAAGCAACAATGCCCGACCCGCCTGTGGGTGTGAATTCAGTGAGAAATATCGTTTCGCCTGCCATTTTCCTGCCTATTGCTTTCAGTAAACCACCCCGCATCTTCGCTTCCATGTTCATATTCGAGCTCATATACACCATTGCGCCTGCTTCTCCATATACCTTCTCACCAGAATTCAACTCCACAGTTACCAGTTGCAGGTTATCTCCCGATATTTTATATTTCATACGGCATCAAAAGTAAGGAATGCGTGTGAATATAAAAATATTCGATAAAATAAAAAAGGGGGTTGTTCATACTTTATACAATAAAAACCGAAAGTCTTTTTATTAATATCAACCAAAAAATACTAACTATCTTGTGTAGGGAAGATGGAGAAGGGAGAAGTATGAAAAAGAGAGTGAAAAGTTTGGAATTGGTAACAGCAACCCTTATGTGGACAGAATCGTGGGACGATAAGAAGGGAAGTGAAGGTCAAGGTCAAGGAGAGGGGTGATGGGAAGAAGATGAAACTGAAAGGATTGACCGTTTTTGCTACGATGGTAGTGATATGCGCGCTTGCGCTTACGCCGGCGGTGCCAGCGGGTGCGCAGTCAGAACCATCAACACCGTTTCTAATTTCTGGCTGGGTCAATTATCCTAATGGAGCTCCGGTTAACAATCCATCTGTGAGCATAAATATTACGAACACGTCTGAAGTACTCACGGCGGAGACGAATGCGAGTTCTAACTACTATCAAATATTAACATCCTCGGATAATGTGAACAAGACATACATGCTTAACATCAATGCGAGTAATGGCAATGTGAAGGAGTTCAACCACACTGTTACGGAGGCTGAAATGACCAATGGCGGCTTTGTTCAGAACATTACGATTTCTGGTATTGCAAAACATGTGGTGATAAGTGAAGTTTATGTGCATGCGATAAATCAAACTGGAAAAAATCTGAGTGAGTTCGTTGAGCTATACAATCCGACGGACAGGGCTAAAGATTTAACTGGTTGGACTTTAAGCGATAATGAGGGTACAATTACCCTGAATGGAATAATCCAAGCTCATAAGTTCTATCTCGTAGGCATGGCGGGTTACAACGCTTATAAAGACAATGCCAGTTGGCCCGATGCAGATTATCAGGCAACCAGTAGCAACTTCTCTCTGAAAGATGGCGGAGATGAAGTGATACTAAATAATTCCGCTGGTGAGGTTGTTGATATTGTCGGTTGGGGAACAGCAACAACTAATGAGACTTTAAATGCTGAAACTCCTGGTTCAGGTGAAAGTCTGCAAAGGAAAGTCAATGACAGCATAAACGAAGGTGCCGGTCCCGCATGGGACACCAATAACAACAGTGCTGATTTCTTCGTTCAAACTGTACCGAATCCACAAAACACTGGCTCTGCGCCCATACCACCGATACCGGAAATGAGCACGCTAATATTGTTCACTTCCGGCTTGATCATGCTCGCGTGCTATGCCGTGTTAAGGCGGGTGAAGTAAAAAGAAAAAAGGCAAAAGTATGAAAGTGATAGGGCAAGCGTCCACGAGGGTAACTCCACACGCCTAACTGCAATGCATGGATGGCGCCGCTCACCAGATTCACGCAGTAAAAAAGCAGGTGAAGCGGTCATTGAAGTACAGGCGTGTACTTATTCTTTTTTTATGCTCGTTCATGGTGCCGATCCTGCAAACAATATCGCTAAGCATGCTTTAAGACCGGGAGTACAAAAAGGGGAATAATGAGGCGCTTCTTGACAACAAGGGGTGCTGAAAACCGGAATATCAGGATGAGTGCGATGAAAACGATAATAAATCTAAAAAGATTTCTTCACCCACAGAAAAATCTTAAGTTCCAGGGTGATAAAATATCGGAGCGTGAAGAATTTGAGCTATACCGGGGACTTTCAGGATAGGTGATTTTGAAATTATAAAAATTCTTCGGGAGCGAAGGTAACGAATCGTATCGAAGCCACAGATAAGTCCGTTTCAGATACAAAAGAATTTAGACCCTGGTAGAGCAATCAGTAAAATCTTATAGCGAAGAAAGTTTAATTGTGCAACAGGGCATGCTATGTTCTGGACAATTTTTGGCTTGATTGCCGGATTTATGTGCATAACCAGTTTTATCCCACAGATATTGAAGGGCTACAGAACCAAGAAACTCGACGACCTTTCGTATCTCCTGCTGTCTTTCATGGGTTCCGGTATGTTCCTGTGGATTCTATACGGGATTCATATTGGTTCCATCCCGGTTATAATTACGAACGTTATGGGAGTTTGCTGTAATATCCTGTTACTCGTTATGAAGTTTATTTATTCTAAGCGATAGATAAGCGAGACAAAAAAACAAAAACAAAGTCAAAGTCAAAAATCCACCGATTTCTGTGCTGATGCAACCGATTGCAGCTTCTGTTTTATTGTCCCCTCTTTATCTCTCCTCTCATCTATCTTTAAGGTCGTAACGACTCTTTCAGCACCTTGCTCAAAAACCGATTTGTGCACAGCTTCAAGCGCCTTTAAGACTACAGACATCTCTTCTGCTTCAAATATCGTGCCCATAGCTGTGAGTTCGGGTCTCAATCCCAACCTTTTCAACTCGTCCACTGCTTTTGATACGTATCTACTTACGCTTGGCGTCTTTGTACCTATCGGCACGACCGCAATTTCTGCTATTATCATTTCGTTTCTATTTATTTGTTAGAGTGCATTACCTGATTTTTATAGCGGAAAATGATATATAAAAGCTTTTCGGTATGTTATGTGTTATCCATTTGAGTGAGAGTTTTATGTAATTGTGGAATCTAATAGGGGCATAGATGTTTTCTCTATTGAGAATACGTGTTATCCGTAAGGAAAGTTTTAAATATAAACATCTAATAGAGAAGAAAAGAAACAATGTCAAAGCAGAAGGTCATTATCATTGTATGCATTTTGCTTTCGCTAATCCTGGTGGGTGCAATCACGTCCATCCATTACCAGGTTGCTCCGAAAGGGATCACAGTGACCGATGATTTTGGCAGGAATGTCACACTGAATGGTGTACCCGCGAGAATTATATCTCTATCGCCCTCCAATACCGAGATCCTATTCGCTATTGGCGCTGGAGATAGAGTCGTTGGCGTGACTGAATACTGTAATTACCCTCCTGCTGCAAAGACACGCCCCAAGGTAGGCGGCGTCTCCACAGTTAGCATAGAGAAAGTGGTTGCACTGAATCCTGATATCGTCATTGGCTGTAGCATTAACGGTAAGGATACGTTTGAGCGGCTGGAGGAGCTGGGTATACCCATTTTAGGACTGAATCCAAAGAATATCAGTGGGATACTGGCAGATATTAAGCTGGTGGGTAGAGTAACAGGCGAAGAGCGCAACGCCACTGATTTAGTTGCGGCTATAGATAGCAGGTTGGATGCGATAAGAGCGAAAGCGAGAGCTATGAGGGGCTCTCAGCAGGCAGCAGCTCCAACAGTATTTTATGATATAGGTGGTTTCTATACCGCAGGTAACGACACATTTGTAAACGAAATAATTGAGACCGCAGGAGGCAGGAACATCGCTGCTGATAAAACTGGCTATTTCCAGATGAGCATAGAAGAGCTCATTGCTAAGAATCCACAGGTTATTATCTGCGATAGAGGAATGGGAAGCATGAGCAAGGCGTATGAGGAGATAGTGAGTGATGATAGACTGAAAATAGTAGATGCAGTGCGAAATAACAGGGTTTACCTGATAGATGGGGATATAATTGACAGACCGGGTCCGAGGATAGTGAATGCTGCGGAAACTGTTTATGGATATCTGTCCGAATTCCACAATATTAAAGTTAAAGAGGAGGGACCTGCTAATGCTACTGCCACCGCCACTATTACTACTCCTCCTATGCCCCTACAAGCATCTCCTTAGTTCCAGTCCCGTTGCTACTGCATAGCATATTATCCTGCACTTTCGCATTCATGCACGTGTTAATCCCTATCCCATATCCCTATATCAGTTTATACAGCGTATTCCTCCTCCTCGGTGTCCTTCCTGCATCTTTTATCAGCCGTTCGAACTCTTCCGGGCTCAGGTATTCTCCGGCTGAAGAGCCCGATAGCCGTGATATATTCTCCTCCATCAACGTACCTCCCAGGTCATTCACACCGAAATATAGCATCCTCTGTGCATCTTCTACCCCGAGCTTCACCCATGACGCCTGTATATTCACACAATATGGATGAAGAATGACCCTTGCGAGTGCATGTACTATTGCATTCTCCTCAAAGCTGATATCCTGCTTCACCAGCTTCCCCAATTCATTATTCTTACGCATGAACTTCAGGAGCACGAACTCGGTAAACCCTCCTGTCTCCTTCTGCAGCTCCCTTATCCTGAAGATGTGGTTTATCCTCTCCCTCCACGTTTCTATATGCCCATACATGACAGTGGCAGTGGATGGAATCCCCATGCGATGTGCACTCCTTATTATACTCTCCCATTTAGCTGTATTTAACTTCCGGGGGCATATTATCGCTCTTATAGAATCATCCAGTATCTCTGCTGCCGTGCCCGGAATAGAGCCCAAACCCGCTCTCTTCAACTCCTTTAATACCTCTTCCGCTTCTAACCCTGTGTTTCTTGCTACATGGTATATCTCCATAGGCGAGAAGGCATGGATATGTACATCAAATTGCGATTTTATAGTCTCAATAAGTCTGCAATAGTCATCCAGCAGGAGATCTGGATGCAATCCCCCCTGAATGCATATCTCAGTCGCTTCATTTTTCACCGCCTCTTCCACCTTCTCCAGAACCTCATCCAAACTCAGCATATAGCCACGCTTCTTCTCCTCCCTGAATGCACAGAACTTGCAATTCCCGATGCAGACATTCGTGAAATTTATGTTCCTGTTCACCACGTAGGTGACAATATCTCCCTTCGTCTCCTTTCGCAGCTCATCCGCGATGCGAAATAAAAGAGGGGGGTTATTCACAAGAAATGAGGCATCTGCACGCTCTATCCCTCCCCTCCTTATCCTCTCATATAACTCATCGAAATCGTCTTTCATCCATCTGAATCTGATATATTCTTACACTTACTTTATGCCTGTTATTATCTCCCGGTTAAGGTCAAATACTGTTGCCTTCTCCGCACCATCTTCTATCATCAACTTCTTACTCGCATCTATTTCTCCGATCATAGCGGCTGTTATACCCGCATTCTCGAATATATTGATGCATTCCGTGCCCCTCTCTGCATCCTCAACCGTTAGTACAAATCCTGTACCTGGATACATCTTTAGCCAGTGTGCGATAGAGATTGGTACTTCTTCGGAATCGGGTCTCGGTATCTTCTCCAATTCCACACGTGCTCCCACACCCGAAGACTCGAGTAACATTCCCAGGGTACCAAGCGTGCCAGGATTGCTTATGTCCTTACCGGCAGTTGCCAGCCTCTTCTCTCCTATCTCCACCATTGTATTCAATTGCCTCTTTATCACAGCTGCTGACTTCCTTGTCGTGTTGTCCCATGCAAGGTTGTATTTCGGATATATTCTACCATCGAGATCAATTGCCACAATTATTTTATCGCCTGGCTTCGCTCCACTTGAGAATATCACGCTGTTCCGCTTCACAGTTCCGACAACCCCCACATCAAGCGCATCGTATGAAGTATCGGGATGTAGATGCCCCCCCACCATCGGCACGCCAAACTTCTTCACACCATCCTGCATCCCCCTGCCCAATTCCGCACATATATGCTTCTTCTGCGTTGAGGTCAGATTCACCATCGCCAGTGCAGTACCGCCCATCGCCGCTATATCATTTACATTTACGAGTACTGCGCAATAACCTGCCCACCATGGGTCTGCATTCAATAATTTACCCCATATCCCATCTACCGCGAGCAAAATAAAATTGTCATCGTCCACTCTGAGCACTGCCGCATCCTCTCCAAATCCCGCTATCGTCTTACTACCCACCCTATCTGCATCCTCAAGCGTCTTCACAAGGTCTCTTATAGCTCCCTTACGCTTCACCCCTTCAAAGTTCCTGAGCTCTGCAGCCAGAGACTCCAGATTCACCCCCTCTCCCTGATTCATATCCCGCATTTGTGCTCCTCCAACTCCTCTATTATCTTTTTTACCTCTATTATATCCTTTATTCTGAAATCAGTAACCTCAAAAATTTCACTCGGTCTATCCGCAGCCTCCTGTAAGGACAATACCGCTATATCCGATTCACAAAATGCAAGATAGTCGTTCCTGTCATCACCAACCATTATCACCTTATGCCTGTCTTTCAACTTCCTCACCAAATCTCGCTTGTCCTCCGGGGTCATCATACCAAAGATATTCTCCTGAGGTACCTCCGGTAGATATACCGATATCTCCTCAGGTTCTATCCTGTCTCCTGATGCTATAAATATCGCGCAATCCATCTGACTCAATTCCTTCAGGAGTTTGCGAGTCCCAGGGAAGAACTTTATACCTCCCGCTATTAAAAATTTTATCGCTTTGCTCGCCATCTCCACTATCAAAGCTACTCCTACTACCGGTAGAATATCACACTTCTTTAAAAACCCCATCGTTTCATGCACATCCTTCAACTTGATGCGCCTATCGTTCAAAATTGTTGCCAGTACCTCTTCATCATCTATCTCTCCTCTCTTATATATCACTCTAATTTCTATTTTTTTCTCCTTCATCACCTCTGACAGCAACTTCGAATCCTCTTCTTTCGCTAATGTCTCATCGTATCGTGTCTTTAATATCGCCATTGCACCCTTTTCCAACCTGTCCGTACAGCTCAACCCCGACACTCTGCTCCGCTTCGTTATCCCTCTATCTATATTTTTTATTATTCTGAACGATGTATAAAGAACACCTGCACCGTCAAATACTACTGCTAAATCCCGCATTTGAGCATCATCTCCAAATTAATTTTTATGGGTGAAGCTATAAGAATAGAGATGGTTTTTATATATGGGTATGGGGTGTTGAGTGATGGCTCAGAACATTGACCTTGTAACAGAGAGGTGGGAGGACTTTCTGAAGCGATATTGCTGGGATGAGCTTGTAGAACTCGCGAATTATTATCCAGAGAAGCGGAGTTTGCTTGTTAAGTTCACTGACATGGACCTTTATGACCCAAATCTCGCCGATATGGTGCTGGAAAGTCCTGATGTTGCCATTAATGCGGCAACAAGGGCATTACGAGCTATTGATACCCCAACAGGGGTTACACTCGATGAGGCGAACTTTCGCATAATAAAGGTACCAAGAAGGCTAAAAATCCGCGATATCAGGAGCGAGGATATAGGAAAACTCGTGAGTATAGAAGGATTGGTGACAAAAGCGACAGAGGTGCGACCCAAAGTGGTGGATGCGGTATTTGAATGCCCATACTGTCACCATGTATTCTCAATGGGGCAGAGTGGGCGGCAGTTCAAAGAGCCGGTGGAGTGCGATCAGGAGAGTGGCGGGTGTGGCAGGAGGGCACAACATTTCAAACTCCTAATCGAGCAGTGTAAATTTGCAAATGCGCAGAAGATACGGCTGCAGGAGTCACCGGAGGAACTACGTGGCGGTGAATTGCCACAGGCAATTGATGTCTATCTTGAGGATGACATCTCCGGTACTGTCACACCCGGTGACCGGGTTATTATTACAGGCATTCTCAGGTCTTATCAGCGGACAACCAGGTTCGGAAAGACACCTTTCTTTGATATCTATCTTGAGGGGAACTCATTGGAGCACAAGGAGGAGGAATTTGAGGAGATAAAGATAACGGAGGAAGATGAACAGAGGATAATGGAGCTGAAGGATCAGCCAGACGTTTACGAGAAGCTGATAAGGAGTATCGCACCCTCAATTTATGGCTATGAGGAGATAAAAGAGGCTATGGTACTCCAATTGTTCGCAGGTGTACCGAAGGAGCTGCCAGACGATACGCGAGTACGGGGTGATATACATGTATTACTCGTTGGTGATCCGGGTGTGGCAAAGAGTCAATTACTGACATATCTTGTGAAGTTAGCACCCAGGGGCTTGTATACTGGTGGTAAGAGTAGCACTTCTGCGGGACTGACCGCAGCGGCAGTAAAAGATGAGTTCGGGGAAGGGCGATGGACTTTAGAGGCTGGAGCTCTGGTACTCGCAGACAAGGGTATAGCAGCGGTGGATGAGATAGACAAGATGAGAAAGGAGGATAGAGATGCACTTCATGAGGCTATGGAACAGCAAACAGTATCAGTAGCGAAAGCGGGTATAATGGCACGGTTGAACTCCCGCTGTGGGCTGTTAGCTGCTGCGAACCCCAAATATGGGCGATTTGATAAGTACACCCCTATTGCAGAACAGATAAATATGCCGCCCACGTTGCTATCGCGATTCGACCTCATATTCACCATGATGGATAGACCAAACGAGGAGACAGACACGAAGACCGCTGAGCATATAATCGAGACGCATTATGCAGGCGAGCTACTCGCCCAGCTTAAGAATGTAAGCAAGATAGATATAGCCGAAAGAGAGCATTTCGAGCATGCAGTGGCGGCTATGAAACCCCCAATTGAGAGTGACCTGTTAAGAAAATACGTAGCATGGAGCAAGCGGAATGTATTCCCGGTAATGAGTGAAGGAGCAAGGCGGAGATTCCTTGAATTCTATATCGGGCTCCGCAGGCAGGGTTATGAGGATGAGGAAGCACCGGTTCCTGTAACTGCGCGGCAATTAGAGGCACTGATTCGACTCGGTGAGGCGAGAGCAAGGGCGCGACTGAGCGATGAAATAACAGAGGAGGACGCTGACCGCGTGATTAATATCGTCACATACTGCCTGAAACGTGTCTTCGTTGATCCTGAGACCGGTAGGCTTGATACTGATTGGGTTACTGTGGGCATAACGAAGACTAAAAGAGACCGAGCAAGGTCAATAAGGGAAATAATAAAGGATCTGGAACGCGAATATGGAGAAGAAGTACCACTGGAGGAGGTACTAGATCTCGCGGAGGAGGAGGGAATGGAGCGGGAGAAAGCAGAAGAGATAATAGAAGTGATGAAACGGGATGGTATCCTGTTCTCTCCCTCAAGTGGTATTATTAAGTTTGTACGTTAGCGGGCACGAACTTCGTACCGTAATAGATTATCCCCCTTTCCCCTTCTTCTCCCAATCTCCTGAACACTGCCCGGACACGCATCCCGGTATGTATCTCTTCAGGCTTGCATATCACTTCAGAAAGTAGCTGTGCACCCTCATCAAGCCTAATTATCGCTAAGGTGTATGGTATCTGTCGATTGAGATTCTGTGGGGCCTGGTGTACAGTCGTGTAAGTAACTACCTCTCCTGTACCTTTAAAGTTATAGGGTACAATCTCGCCTCTTCGCCTGCATTTCGGGCATATAGCTCGAGGCGGGAAGAAGTAACTGCCACAGTTCAAGCACCGCGTACCCTCCAGGTTATAACGCGCTGCCTGCTCTCGCCAGAATTTTGCCGTTGATGCCATCTTTCTTTGCTAATATTATAGTGTTTGTTTTCTTCTTTATTATTTATATTTGTTCTGATGAAAAAGAGAAATATATCAGGATAATTGCGACATGTGCATGACATGTGCAGGGGCTATCATTTTATTTTTTTTAACCGCGCCTTATCAGGTTCACGTCGAGGAGAAGACGATAGGCAATGCGATGGAGCTGAGGATGAAAGCGAGTGAGATCGACGCGGGAAGGGAATAAAAAGAGTTTTGCTACATGGGCGCCCTGCATGTGCTCTTTAAGAAACTGGCAAAAGCAGTAATAAAGAAATGGCTGTTTTGAGATGGGAAAAAACAAGACCACACGAGCCGAAAATCAGCTGGACATTGAAAAACTCCACAAAGTTCGGCAATAGAATAGCAATGCATATGTTGCCGGCTCTCAGGGTCGACGGGGGTGCATCAGGATAAACAGCAGAGAGGGTTACGAATGTACTTACGCGATAGTAGTAGTCGGTGAGACGAGAGATAACAAAAAAAATCCAATAAAAGCAGCGATAAGTGAGATAAGCAATTATTCGCGTTTTGCATTATCACCAGAAGAATTTTCTGCTTCTTTTTCGGGCAGTTGGGATGAAAGTAAAAATTATCCTGAGAGGGTAGTTCGAGAATGGAAGTATAGCAGTCTGGGGTACACTCCAAGGCATTCGCATTCACGGTAAGTGAAAAAGCACTGATAATTGGCATTATCCCCACGGTTGCAGTGATATTCGTGTGCATAGCGATACTCAGTATGGTTATACCACCGGGTACGCCGCCAAAAGGGAATGAAACAGAAAAAGAAGTAAATTATGGCAATTTCACCTCACTACTTGAAGATTTCAATAACCTGGCTGAGATTAAAGACGGAAGACGGCATTGACCTGAAAGAGAGGAAAGCGAAAGAGGAGATTTTATTTTTGCCGGGAAACGATGACCCAGAAATCGGGAAGGCTTTTGAGATTATGCAAGAATATGGACACGCTTCAAATTTCACTAATAGACAATTATGAGTCCCCAACGCACAATACGCAGTTGGAAATACTTTTATGGTTGGCGGAGGAGCAAGAAATAAAGAATTATGACAGGATAGCTCTTGCAATAGCACTTGATTACGGTGCAGTTCTGGCAATAAGCGAAGAAATGGGGAAGATGCATATCATTAGTATAGGAGTATGTGCAATTAGGGTATCTTAAAAACCGGAATTAGAATTACTCCCGGAATTACTGTAAAAATGCCGGCATCTCACTACCAATTCCTCAATGTGTATCATGCTATTAAAAGCACTGCAAAGTTTGTAATCCGCATCGCCTATGTGTATCATAACCTTTGCTAATCTTCTTGCACCTAACCTTGCTTTTCGCTGGAGCACTATATCGTGTATCGCTTCTACAATCTCCCTGCCACTCATCTTCTCGTCCCTCATCAACCTCTTTAACTCCGCTCTCAGTTCCCGATAGCGACCCGCAAGTGCCATATCTATTAAATCCGCCACCCTATTGCTCCTCTTTCGCAACTCCTGCGCCACTACCACAATCTCTTCACTATCAATCCTATTAGAGTTAGAAATAGCCGATGCTGCCTCCATTATATCTATGGCGGTACCAGCATCACCACCTGCATACCGCTTCAGCATCTCCAAGCCCTGGTCTGTAAGTTCTAACTCCTCCTGCGAGGCGATTCGCAACAACAATCTATCCATTGCTCCAGTCTTAATTAGGGGTTGAAAGAGGAGGTTTAAACACCTTGACCTTATAGCAGGTATTATAGCAGAAGGTTTCGTGGTGATGAATATGAATCTACTTGTGCGGC
>Ga0190316_1000160_pt1 | contig 18080 bp, 23 predicted proteins | sample 48701112_MG_FD_161663 | JGI IMG/M metagenome (GOLD analysis project Ga0190316, IMG submission 161663) | Hydrothermal vent sediment bacterial communities from Southern Trench, Guaymas Basin, Mexico - 4870-11-1-2_MG | ecosystem: Environmental > Aquatic > Marine > Hydrothermal vents > Sediment ... | reverse complement strand
TCGAGCTATAAGACAAGCAAAAGATCTTATTAAAAAGAATATGATAGAGAAGTATTGGAGGGTAGACTTTATATGTGCAGATATAAATAAACTTTGTATTAGAAAGAGGGTGCACACAGTTATCGAAAATCCTCCATTTGGAGTGCATAGAAAAGGATATGATGTTCTTTTCCTATTAAAGGCAATATCTCTTGCCGATAATATCTATACAATACATAAATATAACACCAGTATCTTTATAGTCAGACTATTAGACAAATTAGGGTATAAGGCCGAAAAAATATTTGATGATGAGATATATATACCATCTATTTATCAATTTCATAGAAAGAAGATACATAAGGTTAAGATTAGTGTATTTAGAGTGACACGGGGAGGAAAAAATGAATAAAAAATTTGTATTACCAGGAGAAAAAATAGCTGTTATAGAAGAATTTTTTCCATCACTGAATACATTTAAGATAGATGGAGATATTTTTGCTAAGTTAGCGGGTTTCATTAACATAAGCTTTAAGAGTAGAGAGATCAGCGTTACTCCAATATCTCCTATAAAACCATTAATTCCCCGTTATAATGATATAGTCTATGGAATTGTGTCTAGAGTAAAAGAAGTTATTGCTACAGTAAATATATTTGAAATAGAAGGAAAGGGCATTTTGTCCAATCCCTTCTCCGGTCTTCTCTATGTCTCCTATGTAAGTAGTTATTATATTAAGGATCTCTTTGAGGCTATTAGAACGGGCGATATTATACGTGCTCGAATTATATCTAAAAATCGTATACCCTTTATATTATCGATAAAGGGTAGAGATAATGGAGTTATATATGCACGTTGCCCATACTGCATGAGAGCGCTGAAAAAGAGGGGCTTAAACTTGTTTTGTTCAGGTTGTAGGAAAACGTCAAATAGAAAAATATCTTCCTTCTATTTATTATAAATATGTGATGGAATGAAAAGAGTTATTGTTTTTTCTTTTAATAATGATGAGAGTTTCTTCATGTTTATAAAAACTATACAAAAATTTTTTCTGAATAATGTAATCATTAATAATATAGATGCAATGAAAAAGAGAGTATTCATTATTATAAGTAGAAGAAAATATAGTAAGATTTTATGTCAAATCAAGAACCTATATTCAGTAACGAATAAGGAGAGAAATGCTGCTTTGGAAATATATCCTTTACAATATATTATTAGTAATTTTTTAAAGCAAACTAATATTTCATTAAATGGTTTCATGAAAATATTAGAAGGTAAAAATTTTTATATAAAAATAAGACGTGGTTTTCTTATAACAAATGCCAAAGAGGATATATTAAAGGAATATATATCAATGCTAAAAGTATATGAAGATTTGGTTCGAAAATACACGTCAAATATTCTATTAAGAGAAAAAATATTAATAGATGTATTTATAAAGAATATTCCCGTAAATATTCTTAAAAGATATGTGGATAACTATGAAGATAGAGGTTGAAAAAATAGGGAAAAATGAATTAGAACTAATTCTATGGAATGAAGGACATACTTTCTGCAATCTAATAGTTAATATGGCTCTAGATAATCCTGATGTAGAATATTGTTCGTATTTTATAAGACACCCACTTATACCTAAGAGTAGGTTATATATATTAACTAAAAAAGAGGATCCTATTAAAATTTTAATAGATACAGCTAATAAAATTATGGAAATCGCTAATAAAATGGAAGAAAAATTTAAGGAAAAATTAGATAACTATGGGGCCGCGGGGATTTGAACCCCGGACCACGTTTAGGCCAGAATATATGTGAGCCCCAGTCACGCATCATACCAAGCTAGACTACGGCCCCCATAGCCCGGGAGGGATTCGAACCCTCGATCACAGGGTCCAGAGCCCTGTATGCTTGACCACTACACCACCGGGCTCATTTAATTCATTAATTTTTCTACCTTATTAATATTTTGCTTAATAATTGGGTTAGTTTACTACTGGACATCATTGGCATAAAGTATTTAAGTTATCACTTATAGTTTAATTATAGTTATTTGAGGAGGGTATTGGGATGAGTGAATCAAAATATGTTGTAGAAACACGTGATTTACACAAATATTATTATTTAAAGGGAGAAGTAGTAAAAGCTTTGAGAGGAATAAATTTACAAATAAAATATGGAGAATATATATCTATTCTAGGACCCTCTGGATCTGGTAAAACTACTTTATTTAATATGATTGGTGGATTAGACACACCCACTAAAGGTCAAGTATTATTAGATGGCAGAGATATTTCATCACTTACTCCCTCACAAATGGCGTGGGTACGATGCCATAAAATAGGCTATATCTTTCAAACATTCAACCTAATACCAATTTTAACTGCGCTTGACAATGTAGCATTACCTATGATATTTGCAGGAATACCTAAAGAAAAGAGAGAGGAGAAGGCTAAAAATTTACTTGAAAGAGTGGGGCTAGGTGACAGAATTCATCATCGTCCAACCGAGTTAAGTGGTGGTCAGCAGCAGAGAGTTGCTATTGCGAGAGCGTTGGCGAATGATCCTGCAATTATATTGGCGGATGAGCCTACAGGAAATCTTGATTTAAATACTGGACTAAAAATAGTTCATTTGCTTAAAGATCTAAACATAGAAAAGGGAGTTACCGTTATTACAGCTACACATGATCTAAAAATGATAGATGTAAGTGACAGAATTGTATGGATTAGAGACGGAGTCATTGAACGGCTAGAAGAAAAACTCGGTATTGAGATATCCGAAGAGGAGCTTGAAATATAAGAGTCTATACCAATGTTAAAGAACTTTAACCTCATAGTATCTACATATAGAAAACGCGAAAACAGTTGTATTTCAGAGTTATGGTATTTCTTAAAAAAATTAGGAGATCCTGGAATAAAGGCTAGTAAAACTGGATTACCGGGTCTTATTACAGCCTATACCAAACTCGATCCCTTTAATGTTGTAAATGAATTAAGAGAGATCGCTTTGGAAAGACCATGGGAATTCAAATATATTCTTAAAGTGGTTCCAATAGAGTATGTTATAGAGAGTGATTTAGAAAAAATACGTTCGCTAATTTTAGAAAAAATCGATGAAAAAATTTCTATAGAAGAAACATATAAAATTTTGCCTCGTATTAGGAGGTCAAATCTATCCAGAGAAAAAGTTATTGGAGAAATAGCTCCTCATATAAATAGAAAGGTAAATTTATCTAATCCAAATAAAATAATTTTAATTGAAATAATAGAGGATGTTGCCGGAATAAGTATATTAAAAGAAGAACAATTACTTTCCATACAGAAAATTAGATTAAGAAGACTTTAGACAGATTATTTTTCTAGATTTAACATAGCCATTCTAGATACAATACATTTTAATATCTTTTCCCTACGATCTTTCCCGAAAGTAGAATTTATTTCTCTTTCGCTTATATTAAATGTTTTTAATACATTGTGTTCCTTTATCTTTTCTTTATATATATTACTTAATGGTATAAAGCTAATCTTATTTTTATATTTCTCTATGAATTTTCGCTTAAATTCAATTATTTTCTCTATTTTTGGAGAAACTATGATTAGAAATGAATATAATGTTCTATTATTTATGCCAAAGGTCTTTATAGCATTTACTATTTGTCTTTGACCTGAAAGATATAGCATAATCTCCACACCTAATTTTTTAGAAATCATATTTTTTTTCTTATATGAACGAAGAGCCATTTCCGCTGCAATCAATATCTGGCGTTCATCAAAAATGTTTTTTGCATCTATTATAATAGCATCCACATCTTTTAAGATAGACGCATACGAGTTGACTGTCTCAATTATTTCTTCAATATTAACTTTTTTTTCTATTTTAAGTGGGAAAAACTGTATGTAGTGTTCATTTATTTTCATTAAAACTAAACCCTACATATTTATTTTAATACCATATCTTTATCAAGAATTTCATCTATATCTATTTTAATACCATATCTTTTAAAAATTATGCTTGAAGCTAAGATTAGGGATGCTAGGTTATTAAATGGAATATAACCCATATTTCCTATTCTAATTATTTTATTCTTTAATTCACCCATTCCAAGCGCTATGTGTATGTTAAATCTATTTCTTAATTCTTCTTTAAACTTTATAGGTGAGATTTCTTTTGGGGTGCTGAAGCTTAAAACAGTATCTGATCTAAATTTTTTCTTTACAAAAGGTTTAAAACCAGCCATTTCAAAAAATGTATATAGTATTCTTGCCCTTAATTTATGCATCATTATCCAATTATTTAACCCGATATCAAGTATATTTTTTAAACTTTCTCTTAAACTAAATAATATATTTATAGCTGGTGTAAATGGGGTTTCATTTCTTAATGAAAACTTTTTATATTCTTTTAAATCAAAATAAAGGCTCTTAACATTCTTTTTTTCTATTATATCCCAGGCATCTTTACTTACGGCTATCATAGATATTCCTGGAGGTGTTGCTAGACATTTTTGTGTTGCAGCGGCAACTACGTCAATCCCCCATTTATCCATAAATAATTTACTTCCACCTAATATTGAAACTGCATCGATAACTATTAATATATTCTCATTCCTGGCTATATCCGCTATCTCAGGTAAGTTTCTAACAAATACTCCCGGCGATGTATCATTGTATACTATGAATATACCCTTTATATCTCTCTTTTTCCGTATTTCTTTTTTAATTAATTCTGTCTCCGGCCCTCTTCCTATAGGAATATTTAATTCAATAGCTTTTATGCCATGTTTTTTCATAATGTTGCTTGCACGCCTACTAAATTCTCCATATATTGGAATTAATACCTTTTCTCTGGATGAAAAACAATTAATAATTGCCGATTCAACAGCTCCTGTACCAGATGAAGTTAATAGAAATATTTCACTTTTACTGGTCATAAAAATTTTTTTTAACATATTAATAATATCTGCGAAAATTTCGTGGAATTCCTCAGTTCTATGTCCTATCATCGGTAGAGAAAGCATCTTATTCACATTATAAGGAGGATTAACTGGACCCGGTAAAAATAAAATAGGTTCTTTATACATATAAATCATCATAATTTAGTATCTTTTTCAAATATATATCCTTTAGATAACGTATAATAGATTCTCTGAACAATAGTAATTAGGATAAGTTCCAATAATACTAGCGTTAGAATAAGTGCAGACATTTTGCTAAAAATGGAGGTAAGAAGTATTAATAAAATTAAAATGAGTCTGTCACCTCTTTCTGCAATACCTATTCCCTCCATTTTTAATCCTATACTTTCAGCCTTAGCTCTAATATAGCTTATCATCAAGCATCCAAATAAAAGTAGAAAAAGGATTATTAGATTGAGATCTAATATATAATATAAAGCTAGTATATATATCGCATCTGTAATTCTATCTATTGTTGAGTCCAAAAAGGCTCCTACCTTACTACTCTTACCTGTAGCTTTGGCTACAGCTCCATCAAGTACATCCATGGAAATCGATAATATATAGAATATTATCGCGATCACATATGTATAATTTGTTGAAATTAATATTAATGATAAAAAAATTATTGCAAATAGAAGTCCGAGAATTGTGATAATGTTGGGAGATGGTATTATATGAGCTACAGCATATCCAATTTTTCGAGTATAGGTGTCTAAAAATCTTCGAAGCTTTGTAAGCATATAATCACATTACTCGATAAGATTTTCATAGGTTTCTCTAAGAAATCTTAACCCTCTTCTAAATGTCTCTAACCCCTTTTCAGTAACAACATAATAATTTCTCTTAGAAATGTTTAGAGATTCATATCTCTCTTTGACTCTCTTTATTAATCCTTCTTTTTCCATTTTATATAAAACTACATATACTGTAATTAAGGCTGGTGAAAAATTAAACTTATCTTTTATATATTTTATGATTTCATATCCATACATAGGCTTTTTCTTCAGCAAATATATGATATATAACCATAAATTCTCCTTAGTTAACTTTTCTACTAAACGATTATATGCCATTTAAATAACCTACTTAGACTGTAAATATAAGATAGCCTTAGCAATATCACCGTTAGTTTCAATTAACGCTTTTCTAGCCTCTTCCTCTGACACTCCTGTCTGGGCAACAATTAATTGAATATCCTCCTCGCTTATTTCTATAGTCTCCTCACCTTTTTCCTCCTCTATTTCTCTTTCTACAGGTTTTCCAGCTATTTGATAAATCATTTCATTACCCATTTTTATGGCAGTTACTATAGGATTTACAAATAAAATTTCCTTTTCCAATGTAATGATTTTTACCTCTTTAACATCTTTTATTTCTTTTACCTCCATTCCCATTTTACGTGTTAATCTTCTTAACTCTCTAGGAGAAATCCTCCTCAATGAAGTCACCTTAAATTTCCTCTTCTTCCTTAATCCAATCCAATAATTTCTTACTTTCAAGCTGTTTTATCTCTTCTCTGCTATATTTATGTAAAATATCTCCCCTCTTCTTTGGTTGAAAATCCCATATACCTATTAAGACTATATCTCCAGGTCTCATCCAAACTCTTTTTCTCATTCGTCCCGGAATTCTACAGAGCCTGGTGTAACCGTCAGAGCATCTTACCATAGCTCTGTCATAACCCATAAGTTGCTCTATTATCCCAATAACTTCTCCTTCACCGGGTAATAAAAGTTCTCGCTCAAAGTTTTTCTCCCTTTTTTTAGGCATATTTTCACCTATATGGAATAATTTCTATTGCTTATTATAAGCATATCTTCTATATTATTCTTAACCCTAATTTTAATATTAAGGGTCTAAATAATTAACCTTATATAAGTGAAAAAATATATAACTTTGATCCACGTATAGTTATTTAGAATTTATCCTAGTGGTGTAGAATGAGTTCGGAAGGAAGTTGGAAGATTGGTGAGATACATTTCCCGTTATCTGAAGCATTTAAGATAAGTATAGAAAGTATAAGAAAAAGATTTGTACGTGCCGCTATCACCACGGCTGCAGTAATATTGGGCATAGCTTTCCTAAATTCTTTAATGATGATGTCCGCTATAAATAGCGTAGTATATAAGCAGGCTGCCACCCCTGCATATCAATGGTGGCTTCTCTTTATCTCTCTTTTAGTATGTGGTGTAGGAATAACTAATAGTATGCTTATAGCAGTAGCTGAAAGATATAAGGAAATAGGTACAATGAAATGTCTAGGAGCGCTTGATAGACACATATTATTAATGTTCTTAAATGAATCTATAGTAATAGGGGCTTTAGGCGGCATCCTAGGATATATCTTTGGAGTAATTGCTGCAGTAATATATGCCTTTGTGAGTATTAAAAATCCGGCAAGTATAGTTGGAGTAGCATTTACACAACCTTCTCAAATAATACCCGGACTTAGTGTACTTCCTTCATTTCTTTCACTATTAATTCTCTCAATTACATTAGCCGTATTTTTAAGTATGGCTGCAACATTATATCCTGCATATTATGCAGCAAAATTAAAGCCTGCGGAAGCTTTAAGATATGAGGTATAGGTGGTATGTATGAGATATGAATATACTGTTGAAACTGAAGATTTAGCAAAATATTATTATATGGGTAAATATGTTATAAAGGCTCTCGACGGAATCAATTTAAAAATTAGGAGAGGAGAATATGTATCAATAATGGGGCCTTCTGGATCTGGTAAAACTACTTTATTTAATATGATTGGTGGTTTAGATAGGCCTACTCGAGGAAAAGTTTACATAGATGAAGTAGATATAAGTAAGTTAGATGCTTATGAACTAGCTTGGTTAAGAGCTAGAAAAATAGGATACATCTTTCAAACTTTTAACTTAATTCCAGTTCTCACTGCATTAGAGAATGTAATGTTGCCTATGATATTTGTAGGCACTCCACGAGAGCAACGTATAAAGAAAGCCACTGAGCTTTTATCTGCAGTTGGATTAGGGGATAGACTGCATCATAAACCAGGTGAACTTAGTGGTGGTCAGCAGCAGAGAGTTGCTATTGCGAGAGCGTTGGCGAATGATCCTGCAATTGTATTGGCGGATGAGCCTACAGGAAACTTAGATTTACACACTGGATTAGAAATCATAAATCTGTTAAGGACATTAAATAAGGAAAAGGGAGTTACAATAGTAACAGCTACACATGATTTGAAAATGATAGATGTAAGTGATAGAATCATTTATTTGAGAGATGGAAAAATAGATAGAATAGAGACAAGGGCGGAAGTGACTGTTGAATTATAGCTTTAAATAATAACGCATTGATGGAATTGTTTTCTTTAATGTCTTGGTTTAAGCCTACTCTGCTACACTGATTTCAATATATAGTACTTCGGAAACTTACATTTCCATCACCTCTCTTAGCTTTATAGGTTTGCTATGCCATTCTAGTAGTTATTACTGGCAGAAATGTTTCGGCAAATATCTGAACTAAAAATCCTATAAAATCCATATAGCTTCCAACAACACCCGAGGCCAGAAGCAATAAATACGTAACATAAATCAATGCAGATATTAAGAGAAAAAGGTATCGTAACACATGGCTTCTAGCACAAGTCTTGGCGAGGAAAAGCTTAAACATCCTAATACAGCTCTCAATACCCCAACGCTTATAATAGAAGTAAGCTACATGTGGATTAAGCATCCAGCAAAGATATGTATACCACTCACCATCAACCCATCTAGCAACAAGGCTTACATCAACGCCATCAACATTAAATGGAATAACGTGAAAGCCGGGCTCAAGCCCATCCAGTATCCGCTTAATCCTACGAGTCTTCTTAGCCCCAATTATAAATGGAATGTTAAGCCCTACAAGCTTTTTGACAACAGCATTTGTATGGAAGCCTCTATCAAGCATCATAAACCTAATGTTAATCCAAGCATATATGCATCCTCAACCAGGGTTTCGACAATGTCTTCTGGAAACATCCCCCTCTTAGTCGGCCTAATAGATATCGGTATAACTCTGTTATGCGTAATCATGCTTAAAACCATATATCTAAGCACATATCTCCTTCTAGTAGGAGAATAATATACGTCTGCATCACGCTTGCCGTAGAATTCTCTCTCAGTCGTATCTATCAATGCAATACAGCTTTTAGACCCCTTTATGAGCTTTAATGCAGTCATGCCTATTATCTGGTTGAGCTTTAGGCAGTCTTCCATTGATATTTTTCTGAGCTGGTAGCTTATGCTGTCTTGGTCCGCTATACCCGCATTTTCTCCAACTCTCGCTGAATATCCCATGTTTATGTCGGCCTTAATGAGTATTTTGCAAGCTCTCTCCTATCAACCTTCCATCCTCTAATGCTTTCAGGCAGTACATTGCTAATGATATCCGTTACCTTTATAATGGCTTTATGAAATATATGATATGGTGTTGCTCTTCTGGTTGCTTTTATGTTTTTCATAGTATAATAGAGAGCAACACCCCACAAAAAGTTTCCGAAGTACTATTTTAATATTAAATCCTCAGTATTGGAATTCTAAATATTTTACTCAAATTTTATCAAGAAATGAAGAAGTAGGTAATATTAATTTTCCATTGATATTTTATTTATCCTCTAATATTTATTTTACTTTCTGGGCCCCCATCTTATATATGGGCGTTTTCAAATAACAATGTAAATACTTTTCCATTAATTATTGATTTTGTAGGATTTATAATAATCCTCTATAGATATTTTCAACATAAAAAGCTAAAATATGATCTAAAGATTCTTTTATGGCTTTCAGTGACATTACTGGTACTTTCTATTCTACCTAAACACTATGTATACTATAATATCATAATCATCCCTCCTCTTTCTCTATTTACGGCTACATTGATAACGGATAGAGGAGAGAGATCTATAAAACATCGCTATAAACTCCTTTTCCTTCTTATTCCTATAGGATTTCTATTAACATTATCTATATTATCAATGATGTTCGCATTAATATTTCCATCAGGATGGTTGCTTATAGGAGATCTTATTAGAAACTATAGAATTTTTAGGATAATATCCATCTTCACTTACATAATCACATTTATATCATGTGTATGGTCCATATTTTTCATGTACCTTTTATTATTTAAAAATAGTATTTATTTCTAATCTTATAATTTCTTTAATTGAAATTTTAAATAGCTAATAATGATATTATTCCAGATTATTTTCAGTTTATGATATCCAGCATTAAGATAAACCTTATCCTCCACCCTTTTCTCGTCAATATATACCTCAGCAATTGATGGATAAGCTGTTTTCACATTAATCCTATATACTCCTTTTTCATCTATCTTTATAGCACCTCTTATTATAGCAGAATATTTATCGACAATATTATTTGTATAAAATACTTTTGGAGTTGGATTTACAAAAGAATATTGAAGAACGCCTTCAATAGATACATTATATTCGATTCTCGTAATATTGTATTTATATGCGTATGGTATTATAGGCCAAAAACACTTCTTCCACTCCATCCTACTCATATTCATAACTAATACAGGCTTATTCATAGGAACTATATTATCATAGAATTCGATAGTATAATTTCCCTGCGACAAAGATATAACTGGACCCTTATAATTTTTCTTAAATAAGATTATGCCGTCTCCAGCAGCATATAAACCATATTTATCTTGGATAAGTATTGGACAAATACCTATTCTAAAATTCCAATAAGCGGATACTGTATCAAGTAAGACATAATCAACGTTATCCACAAGCCACCCTACAAGCTTTTCTCCGATTCGTCGCGTGAATATATAATATCTATTTAGATAGAGCATAGTATGTGTAGAGTTTATATAAAGAGTTAAGTAATATAGCTTATAGGGAGTCAATTTATAGGGAACTATATATGATATACTATTCATATTTTCTGGAAAAATAGTTATAACTGGAGCAAGTTCTTGTGACAATCCGATCATAAATGCGTTACAGAAAACCATACTTTCCGAAGTATTTACAGGAAATGGTTTTAGTAGAATCGAAAATGAGAGTTCATTAATTCTCTGAAACCTTTTTCCTAAATTAAGTATAGTGAAATTATTTTCAAAATAATGATTAATAGTCTTCTGATACATTTTCTGAAGATTTCCATCTATTATCAGTGAAATATTATAAATATATCCATGAAAATACATAGAATTATCTTTAGATCCAATATATAATCTTGATATATTTCTTAAAACAACTTTTTCTAATAGAAGAGGATATCCCGTTATATCTGGAATTAACGATGAATAGGCTTTAAAATTCTTATATAAATGTGGAAAAACATTATTTGGCAAAAGAATTGTAGCATTTTCTGGAACAAGCTTTAAAGCATTTCTTAATGCCATTATACGGAAATCCATAAATGTTCTAGTACTAAAGCCATGTGCTCTTTCAAAAATAATTGTATCATCAAGTTTACATAATCCTAATGGACCCAAAAGCATAGATGTAGCTATGGTTAAAGTTGTTATTAATATAAATATATAGCATGTGAATCTCTTAGTTCTATAAATATTGTTTAAAGCTTTGTTGAAATTTTTTAATCCATAGATTAGTGTGAGATGGATTTGAAATACTATAAATGAGATATACTGGAAATATGGTGAAAAATACATTGGAATATTTGTTAAAAGTATAACCGCAAACCATGGACCCGTTAATAAAAGTAATTCTATTGGCGCTAATAATTCTAAAAATAAATGTGGAGAAAAAATTAGTTTAATATACTCTATTTTAGCCGGAATAAATATTCTCTTTAATAATAATTGTGGAAGAGATGTAGATAAGTCGATATTATAGAGTATATAGTATTGTTCAAATAATATCTGCGTGGGATTTAAATATTCAATAACGTTTTTAGCTAAAAAATACCAGAATATACTAGTTAAAATTAATAGAAGACCATAATATTTGATTTTCAATCTAAAATTCTTTATAATAATATATATTCCAAGCGAAAATACTAAGAATGGGGAAAACTCTATACATGTTAATACAAGTATCGCAAATAAGTAGCTTAACCTAAATCTATGTTTCCTATAATAGTAGAAGCAGAGAGAGTAGAATAGTGGTATAAATGACTGTACATGGAAGTCAAATGTATTTACACCATGAAGAGGAAGGTAGAAGAGATAGGATAATGCTATGAGTAGAGCTAAAATCTTTGAATTAAACTCTTCCTCACCAATTTTATATATAGTTATTGAAGGCAATGCCAATACAATGGATTGTACGAGGAAAAGAGTTTCTACGCTTGGATATAGAAAATAGAATGGAACTATTAGGAACAATACTGGAGAAAAATGTATACCGAAAAAACTGCCGGAAGGATTATAGGGGAGTTCAACATTATTGTAGAAAGGCCAACCATATCTAATAAAGCTTTCAAAGGATTGAGCAAATATACCAAGATCCCATGCATAAGTCATAAAATTTTCATAATATCTTATAGAAAGCCATGTAAAAAAACAAATATAAAAAATATTTGCGATTAAGAGAATAATTTCATTTCTCCAGCTATTTAAAAATTTAACATATTCTGTTATTTTCTTATAATCTCTCCATTTACATTTTTTCATAACTATCCTCTATTGTGAATCGAGTAAAACATCAGCTTTAAAACATGTATGAGAAATAATATATATTCGTTAAATTTAAGTTTACTTTTACCTTTACCTCTACTCTTAAAAATATAGGGTATCTCAGCAATCTTATCTGTATTAGACTTAACAATAATCTCCATCAATATTTTAAATCCCTTAGGACTAAGTTTATCAATATCGATAACATTTCTTCTAACTAGAAAGAATCCACTTACAGGATCCTTTATTCCACGAAGCTTTGGAACAAATATCTTCGAAATAATTATAGCTCCACGAGAAACAAGACGTCTAAAAAATGATAATCCCTCCACACCCCCCTGCTCAATATATCTACTACCAATAACAATATCATATCCCCCCAAAGCCATACCAATCATATCCCCAATCCTCTCAGGAGGATGCTGCAAATCTGCATCCATAACAACAAAAAATTCTCCACAAGCATTTCTAAAACCCTCAACGACAGCCGAAGCCAACCCCATCTTACACGGCCTAACAACAACCCTCACAGGATACTTTTCCGCAAGCCTCCCAGCAACAAGATAAGTCCCATCAGGACTACTATCATCAACAACAATAACCTCATAATCCCTCCTTAAACAACTATGAATAAGATCTATGAGAATAGGAAGATTATCCCTCTCATTATAAGTAGGAATAATGACCGAAATCATCGTATGCATTTTTTCTAACCAATTACCCATTTTTTATCAGGAACTTTTAGATTAGCTGGTCTAGTACTTTTTACTAAAATTTGTAAAGTAATTATTAATTAATTTATCAATTAAAAAATATTAAAAGTTTTAACATTTTCGAACTCAAAAGGTAATGTTAATGAGTTCAAGGACGCTGAATTATTTATCTTGTTTAAATATTACTTCAAAGTTGAGATTAATGTTTAGAAATAATAAATATTACCGAAGCGTTTCTATTTTTCTGGATATATTATTGCTGGTCATTTTAATAATTATTGTTTTATTTTCCATTAGAACATTATTTTATCAGAGTATACTTATTGAATGGGATCATCCATATCACTTTTATGAAACGTATCTTATGTATCATTACTTCATTCCCAGCATGAGTCTTATTGGATATGATCCCTATAGTAATCTTGGAATAATTTTTATTCAATATGTTTTTAACTATCTAATTGTTTCATTATTAACTTTAGTCACGGAAATCTAATACTATCATATAAAATATCCATTACTCTTTTCTACTTACTTTTCCTATTGGCAACATATCCCTTCGGTCAAGAACTAGGGTTTGATAAGAAAACTGCGCTTTTAGCAACCTTTGTAAATGCTATAGTAGGGCCAGAAAATTTTTTACTGGTCCATTTTTAATGATGTTTCATATTGGATTAATTACATTTATCTCTGCGACTGGGCTTGGCATAATTTCTATAACTTTTTTACTGAAAACCTTAAAAAATGGGAATAAAGTCATTATTGATATGACAATTGTTGGTTTGCTTATAGGGCTTACTCTATTAACAAACTCAGGCTCCGGTCTCATGTTCTTAATAATTTCAATAATGCTACTTTTATTTTGTGCGTTAAGGAAAGAGATATTATTTAAGAAATTTATACTATTTACTGTAATCATTATTTTTCTCTTTTACTACAAGCGCAGTTTTAGTTTTACCATATTTTAGTTATATATCACAGTATTATCCTTATAATTACATTCAATCTGAATGGACAGGTACTATATCAAAGACTTTGTTAAATATTAATTATTTTATGTATCCTTATCCATTTTCACTATTAGCTATCATTGGACTAGCCTATATTTTATGGTATAAGAAAAAAGCTCTCTATATTTTTTGATAGTTATTACCTTTTCTATATGTTGCTCTCCGGAGCTAATATCATATATTATACCTCTACCGTTTTTATCGCAATTTATATAGTTAAAAGAAATTTTAGAACAGATTCCCTTAATGTATAGCAGACAACTCGTATTTTTAAGAGTCTTACTTAGTTTTTCTATTGCTAATATAGTACTTACCATTATTCAAAAAATTGAAAATAGCATTAAGGTAAAAGATAAACCTATTAACATAAAATTCTGTAAAAAAGTTATTAGAATAAGTTATTTGGGTTTATTTTTATTATTTTGGCTTATTTCACTTTATATAAATAAAAATGTTAAAAAATAATAAAAGAACTAGAATATGCTGACCTTGTTGTTACCAGAAGAGCAATAGATAATAGAAAATTTATAGATAAATTTCTTACCTTAGCTTTCTATTTTTTTGTAAGACTTTTCGGGATTAAATTTAAAGGCGTGCAATCTGGAGTAAAGGGTTTTAGAAGAAAACTTTTAATGAAAGTAGCTGATTATTTTCCCAATGAATATTTAGGTGACCTAATTCTTGTTATGTGGGCCCTAAAGAAAGGTTACAAAATAAAGGAAGTTGAAGTTGTATGGAGAGATGCAGGAAGAAATTGGAATAAAAGATTAAAATTCATTTGCGTTATCTTTAAAGAGATTATTATAAGCTTACCTACGATGATAAAAATATATTTAACAGAGTATTTATATATAATAATTAATATAAATCCTATTTTCTTTTATTTATTTTGATAGTCATGGTTAGAGGTGTTAAGGGTAAGGTTAAGGGTTATTATGTTGAGAGGAAGCTTTTTAGGTTTTTGTCTAGGTTTCCGGGTAATTTTGTTTTCCGTGTTCCTGTTAGTGGTAGTAGGGCTAGTAAAAAGTATCCTACAGCTTTTCCAGATATTTTTCTCGTAAATAATGTTGAGAATAGGATTGTTGCCTTTGAGGTAAAATCTACTTCCCGTAAGAGGGTTGTTGTTAAGAGGAGTCAGGTTTCAAAGCTTTTCCGCTTTCTAAATGCTTTTAAAAAATATGATAGGAGGGAGGCCGTTATAGCTGTATGGTTTAGTAGGGATAAGAAATGGGTTTTTAAAAAGATTGAGCAAATATTGGATGAGAATAAAATTATTGTTAATATTAGTGATAAATCTAACTGGAATCCATAATTCTATATCGGATAAGGATAACTATTTTTCTCCAAGTCTATAAGTTTTTCATCAATTCAATATTTTCACATAATATTTTTCTTGATTCATTTGATTCTTTCCGAAATGTTTCAGGAATTTCTGTAAGCTTTTCAGAAATCTCTCCATACTTATCTAAAATCGTTCTAAAATTCTCATCAGTATGAACAACAAATTCCCTAAACTCCTTCCTATAATCCCTAGATTCCTTTCTGTAGTCTCTAAACTCTTTCGAGTAGTCTATGAATATTGTTTGTATTGCTCCGAATCCTTCCTGAAGTTCTTCTCAATTTCTCCAAAAATTATTTTAAAATACTTGTATTTTGGATTCGGTTTTCTTTCTTCCTTCTCAATCCTTTCAACGATAGCTGGATATGGAGGATTTTGAAGTTATTTTAGAAGCTTATTTAAAACCTTTATATTAATATATCGGATAACATTAACTTCTGTGCAGTATCTAAAACATATCTTCTAAACCCTACTCTCTGAACTCTACCATGAATTCTTAAATATAGGGCTTTCAATCATTATCATTAAATTATATTTTAATTTCATTAAAATTTAATGAAATTCAGCTTCACTGGCCATTCAATTTACAATCCTTATATAGTTAAAGTCTATCTCTAAGCTTTTAACAATCTCTTAACTTCAATTCTAGAAATAGGTATATAGCATATTCAATTATCTCAATCTAAATTTCTAAACCTTAGTCTAATTGGAATCTCTAGTCAATCATTATATTGTTGTATCGATAAATTTATGAGTGGGGTATTAATTTAGTTAGTGGGGTATTAAGTAATGTTTTTTGATGTTATGCCTAAGGAGAGGGTTGAGGATCTTTATGATATGGAGGATGAGTTAAGGCTTCTTGTAAAGTTTTTAAGGGATCCATATGTTAGGATGATTGTTGTTCTTGGCCCTAGACGTACTGGAAAGACTTCTCTTCTTAAGGTTGCTTTAAATCTGGTTGAATATCCCTATCTCTATATGGATGCTAGAAAGATTTTTGGTTCGATGGATTATTTTGGAAGGGAGTTGGAGAAGGGTTTTGAAAAACTGTTTTTATCTAAAAAGTATAGAAGGCTTTTATCTATGCTTTCTAGAAGGGTGAAGGGTATAAGTATTGCTGGTGTAAGGATGGAATTTAGGGTTAGTGATATTAAAATGACTTTGACAGATATTCTTGAATGTATTAATGATGAGTTGAGGGAAGATTTCTTTATACTTGCTTTGGATGAGGCTCAAGAACTATCTTCATTGAGATGGCTGCCTAAAATGCTTGCCTATTGTTATGATAATCTTAGGAGAATAAAGGTTGTTGTAACTGGATCGGAGGTTAGAGTATTGGAGGATTTTATAGGTGAAGGTAATCCTAAATCTCCCTTATATGGTAGACCATACACTATGATTAGGACTAAAAGGTTGAGTAAGGACAGGTCTCTAGATTTTTTGAGAAAAGGTTTCCAGCAAATTAGATTAAATATAGGGGAGGATATTTTAATGGAGGCTGTTGAAAATTTGGATGGAGTTATAGGATGGTTAACCTATTTTGGATGGCATGCATGGAAACATGGGGATCCTAAAAGAGGTTTAGAAGAGGCTGTTTTAAAAGGCTCAATAGTTTTAAAAAGCGAGTTAGATAGATTTTTGATAAAGAGGGAGGAGGCTAGAGCAAGATATATTGCAATTTTAAAGGCAACGTCTATAAAGCCTCTTTCATGGTCCCAGATAAATAGATATCTTATGGCTGAACTTGGGAGAAAAATAGCGCCGAATCAGCTTACAAAATATCTTAACAATCTAATTAGATATGGTTTTCTCGAAAAAATTGATAATAAATACTATGTTTCAGACCCACTTTTAAAAAATATGCTTGAAACACAAAAATTTTATTAGCATAATGAAAAACTATGATATTTTAGTCTATATTATTTATCTGGTCTTTCTCCAGTAGGTTTAACTTTCCATGCCGTTTCTTCTCCAAGCCGCCAGTTGAGGAGTTCAGGTATTTTTAACGGATCTATTTTATTCCATTTAGATGTATATTTATTAACTATATTTTCAAGCATTTCATTAAGTTTGGATGCTATTTCCTTCTCCTCATCCGCTAAATTATATAGTTCAAATGGATCTTTCTCCCTATTATAAAGTTCTATGTCAAATGGATTATAAATAATATATTTCCATTCTCTAGTTGTTAATGAGCGGGCGGTAAAGTTTTTAGATACATAGGTTCCAACAACCATATCTCTAATCTCTTTCTCTTCACCTCTAATTAGATTGAGTAGACTTATACCGTCCACAATATATTTATCCTTAACTCCAGCTAATTCAAGTATTGTTGGAAAAATATCAATTGTCTGAGTAAAAGATTTTATCTTTCTCCCCCTATATTCTTGGTTAGGCATTTTTAAAATTAATGGAACATGTAGTAGCTCATTGTATAGTAAGCCGT
>Ga0190316_1000159_pt1 | contig 18088 bp, 17 predicted proteins | sample 48701112_MG_FD_161663 | JGI IMG/M metagenome (GOLD analysis project Ga0190316, IMG submission 161663) | Hydrothermal vent sediment bacterial communities from Southern Trench, Guaymas Basin, Mexico - 4870-11-1-2_MG | ecosystem: Environmental > Aquatic > Marine > Hydrothermal vents > Sediment ... | reverse complement strand
CGAGCAGGGGTTTATAGAGATCAATTCTGCGATCAGACCATAAGTCATTTAGTTCCGTGATCCTCTTTGAATCTGCATCCTTTGGATCTATCTCGACGATCCTGATTTCCTCGCCTCTCTCTCCGCTCTGCGCGAGGATACTCATGTCGGGGGCGACTATCTGACTTCTACCAGTGAAATTTACTCCACGCTCAGAGCCCACGCGATTAGCCGTTACAACAAAGACTCTATTCTGAATAGCCGCTCCCAGCATTGCCGTTTGACAATAAGGCAACATGAGATTAGATGGATGACATATGATCTCAGTCCCCTTCAGTGAGAGCACGCGGATAGCCTCTGGAAAGAACCAGTCGTAGCATATTATAATGCCGATCCTTGCACATCCAATATCATACACTGAGAATTGAGTATCGCCCGGAGAGAACCAGATCTTCTCCTTATAGAATAGGTGAGCCTTCCTGTAAACGCTTATTTTCCCATCCCGATGGATAATCACGGCTGAATTATAGTATCTATCCCCATCTCTCTCGCAGATTCCAGCCACAATACAAAGGAAATTCTCCTCTGCAAACATGGCGAGCGCTCTTGTGGTCTCGCCGTTTGGGACCTCCTCAGAGAGCCGCTCAACCTCATCTCTCGATTTGAAAACATATCCGGTATTGAAGAGCTCCGGGAGAACCACTAGGTCTGCATCTTCCTTCACGCTCCTCTCAAGGAACCTCAATGCACGCTTGACATTCCTCCGCTTCTCACCGAATACCGGTTTAAATTGGATATAACCGACTTTCACATGGTCTACCTCCGCTTAACGGTAATGCAGAATTGCCTTTATGGATTATCCATCCTAACCGAAAAATTTAAAAGATGAACCCTACCGGTTATAAGGGGTATATGTGAATTATGAGGCAGACACTCGAAGCTCAGAGATGAAACGATGCCGAGGATGGGCGGTGCCCGATCATAGGTGACAAACAAGATGGTGAACAAGTATATCAGTAAGATACGTTCGAAGATGAGTCAAGATGACTACTTGAAGCTCTCTAGGATAAAGAGTCCGAAGGTTCATCAATTCATAGCTAAGTGCGCCGAGCTCTGCAATCCAAGGGACATCTTCATATGCAGTGATACGGCTGATGAGCTGGAGTATATTCGGCGAATGGCCATCGAGACTGGAGAGGAAAAGCCGCTTGCAATTCCGGGACACACGGTTCATTTTGATGGACCCTACGATCAAGGTAGGGATCGTAGGGTAACAAAATATCTGGTTCCGAAGGGTGACAATCTAAGCAAGGCTCTAAATCAGATAGATAGGGATGAGGGACTAGCAGAGGTTAAGAGTCTGCTTAAAAACTCCATGAATGGGCGGACTATGATCGTTCGCTTCGTCTCTCTCGGCCCTCCAAGATCAATATTTACTATACTTGGACTACAGTGCACAGACTCATGGTATGTAGCCCACTCCGAATCGATCCTATTCAGGCCTGGATATGAGGAGTTCTGCAACTCAGAGCCCGACAAGCCATTCCTTAAGGTTTTGCATTCAGCCGGGAAACTCGACGAGAACATGGTCAGCGCCGAGCCTGAAAAGAAGCGGGTATACATAGACTATAGCGATGATACAATCTACAGCGTTAACACCCAATATGCAGGGAACTCCGTAGGATTTAAGAAGCTAGCCTTCCGCCTCGCTATTCGCAAGGCGAATCAGGAAGGATGGTTAGCTGAGCACATGATGATCATGGGGGTTCATGGACCGGGAGGCCGTAAAACATACTTCGCCGGGGCATTCCCAAGCGCATGCGGTAAAACATCAACTGCCATGCTTCCAGGTGAAACTATACTTGGAGATGATATCGCCTATATTCGTAATGTGAACTCCGTTGCCCGAGGCGTGAACGTTGAATGCGGCATATTCGGGATCCTTAAGGGAATAAATCCAAAGGATGATCCGGTCATATATAAGGCGCTCACATCCCCAGGCGAAGTTATATTCTCAAATGTTCTTGTTAAGGATGGAAGGCCCTACTGGCTTGAAATGGGATGTGAACTTCCCAAGGATGGAATAAACTATACTGGATATTGGTGGGAAGGCAAGAAGGATGAGCATGGAAATTCCATTCCACCAGCCCATAAGAATGCACGATACACAATATCATTGAAGAGGCTGGAGAATTGCGATCCGGAATTGGAGAATCCTATGGGCGTGGAGATCCGTGGAATAATGTATGGAGGCAGAGACAGTAAGGCCTACGTGCCAGTTCAGCAGAGCTTCAGCTGGGAACACGGCATCATCTGTTATGGAGCGGCATTAGAGACGGAAACGACATTTGCAACTCTAGACAAGGAAGGTGTTCCGGAAATAAATATGATGAGCGCTCAGGACTTCATCTCTATACCTCTCGGACAGAACTTAAGGAACTATCTCAAATTTGGAAGGAGACTTAAGAGGCAACCGATAATATTTGGCGTCAATTACTTCCTACGAGACTTGGAGACAGGCGAGTATCTGAATGCCCCGGAGGATAAGCACGTATGGGTTAAATGGATGGAGCTACGCGTGCATGGAGATGCCAGAGCGTTGAGGGCTCCAACAGGACTAATCCCGAAGTATGAGGATCTTAAAGTGCTCTTCAGGAAGGTTCTAAATAAGGAGTATAAGAAGGAAGATTACATCAAGCAGTTTACGATTAGGGTTCCGGAAAACCTAGCTAAGATTAAGAGGGCTGAGAACTTCTATAGGGAGAAAGTATCTGACACGCCGGATGAATTCTTCCAGATACTCAATCAGCAACGCGAAAGGCTGATCGAGGCGAGGAAGAAATTCGGAGATTACATTTCGCCAGAAAAATTCGAGGAAGAATAGAAGGGAGCAGGATTAAATCCGCCGCCTTATCGGGGAATAAGTTTTTTAAGTCTGTATGGGTGATTTTGGATGAAGCCGGAGGAATTTAAGATGAGACTTTTCAGTAGAAGAAAGAAGGAACCTGAAATTCAGGAGATCACCTATGATATTTATGGCGGATTCGTGATAGAAAAGAAAGAATCTGGATATGAGATTACATGGAGAAGCCCGAACGTCACGACGCTTAGCATCAATTCGGAGCCCGTGATCGATGAGGACATTCAAGTTGAACGTGAGGGTGATACAATGAAAGTTCTAACGAACGAGTGTAAGCTGAAGCTTATCAAAGAAGGCGGAGATATGAAAGTTTATATCTCCAAGATCGCTTAGCGGATCAGAACTGACGATAAACCTGACTCTCCTTTTTTGAACCATGAGCCCTTAATTAAGATAAATCTTCATGAATTATCGGAAAATAAATCTTTTTAGGGGCAGTTTTGATCTCGATTATTAGGAGGCCTTATGATGAATCATAGAGAACGATTCTTACGCACACTACAGTTTAAGGATGTTGATAGAGTTCCTGATTACGAGTTTGGATTTTGGAATGAAACCGTCACAAGATGGCATAGGGAAGGCTTGCCGCTTGAGAAACGAACTAATAGAGATATCGAGTTGTATTTGGGGCTTGAGGGATGGGATTGCCTCGAATGGTTACCCATCAGAACTGGATTTTGGCCGCCTCTTCCTGAGAGAATAATCAAGGATGAGGGTAACAGGCAGATCGTTGATGATGGGATGGGCGGCATATATATCCGCACTGTAGGATCATCCTCAGTTCCACATTACATCAGGTATCCACTCAAGAACCACGATGATTGGGAACGCTTCAGGGAGTTCCTCACACCAGATACGCCCGGCCGCTTCCCATTAAATTGGGAGGAGATAGCTAAGAGCTATAGAGATAGAGATTACCCGTTGGGAATAAGCGTTGGAAGCCTCTACGGATGGCTTAGAAACTGGATGGGCGTAGAGGGAATCTCCATAGCCTTCTATAAAGATCCGGATTGGGTAGCGGAAATGATGGACACGCTGGTAGAATTATGGATCACCATTATTAGAAGAGCTCTCAGAGACGTTAAGGTGGACTTCGCGAGCTGGTGGGAAGACATGTGCTACAGTAGGGGACCACTCATCTCAGTCCGCCTATTCGAGGAGTTTATGGTTCCAAGATACAGGAAGGTCACTGAGGTTCTTAAGGAGTATGACGTTACAATAAACGTCCTAGACTCCGATGGTGATATAAGCAAGCTCGTCCCCGGATGGCTTAAGGGAGGAATAAACTGCATGTTCCCGCTGGAGGCGAGATTTACGGATGCATATAAGATACGAGAGGAGTTTGGACGTAAAGTTCTATTGATGGGATATGTTAATAAGCTGGCAATAATCCCCGGAGGGAGATCAATTGATAAGGAGCTGGAGAGACTTACGCCACTACTTGAGGAGGGAGGATACATACCAATGATCGATCATAGATGCCCACCAGAAGTCTCATATGAAACATACAGGGAATATTTAAGAAAAAAGCGTAAGTGGATCGGTCGTGAAGACGCTGAGCTTCCACCAATAAATGAGAAGCTCAAATAAAACTTTACGAATGCCTAAGTATAATTTGTGAAAAACTCTTTTGAACTTGTAAGTGAGGGACTATGAAGAGGATAAGCGTCAGATCTCCATGTAGCTCGGCGAATCTAGGCTCGGGATTCGACTTCTTCGGCTTAGCCCTAGAAGCCTTTCATGACACGCTTACAATAGAACTCACAGGCGAAGGAATAGAGGTTGAGATTACTGGATTGGAGGCTGAAAAAATACCTAATGATCCGGAGAGAAACACGGCTGGCCTCGTAGCTAAGGGCCTCCTAAAGAATAGGGATGTAGGCGTTAGGATCCAACTGCATAAGGGAATACCATTGAGGATGGGGCTTGGAAGCAGCGGGGCATCAGCGGCTGCCTGCGCATACGGACTGAATGAGATACTGAATCTCGGATTAACCAGAGATGAGATAGTCAAGTGGGCTGCGTTCGGAGAGAAGGCGGCGGCTGGAGAGAGCCACGCGGATAATGTAGCCGCATCCATCCTCGGCGGCTTTACAATAGTTCGGACAATCGGAGACTCCATAAGCGCCGTTCGACTCGATCCCCCTCCGAACCTCGAGGTCGCCTTAGCCCTGCCCCGCGTAGAGACGGCTGAGGATAAGACTGCAACTGCAAGGGCAATACTGCCTAAAAGAGTATCATTCAGAGACGCCGTTTTGAACGCTCAGAATGCAGCCTATCTTGTCGCCGGCTTTCATAAGGGCGACGTAGATATGATTGGATGTGGAATGATGGATCTCCTAGTTGAGCCCTATAGGAAGCGGCTGATTCCCGGATATGAAAAGGTTAAGAGAGCCGCCTTGAAGGCTGGGGCGGCTGGAGCTGCTATTAGCGGAGCTGGACCAGCAGTCATAGCCATAATAGACTCGGATAAGGCTTCAGCATTAGATGTCGCCGAGGCTATGGGAGAGGCATTCCGAGATGAAGGCGTTGAATGCGAGGTTTGCTGCTCAAAACCCTCATTTAAGGGAACTGAAAGATTAGATAGGATTGAGAATGCGGTGGATTAGATGAGACGGAAAGAAAGGCCGATCATAGGCGTGACCATGGGCGACCCTGCTGGGATAGGCCCCGAGATATCTCTTAAGGCACTCATGAACTCCAGAATTTACGAGTTATGCAGGCCAGTAATAATCGGCGATTATAAACTCCTAGAGGATCTCGGGGCGAAGCTGAAGATTAAGGCCTCATTGAAGAGGATAAGTTCGCCTGAAGAGGCACGGGGAAAATCTGGAATCATCGATCTTATCGATCTGGATAATATTGATCGATCCAAATTTAGGCTTGGCGTTGCCTCGGCTGAGGGTGGAAGAGCATCAGCCGAGTATATAAGAAAAGCCGTTGATCTAGCATTACAGGGAAAAATAGATGCCATTGCGACTTGCCCAATAAATAAGCAGGCAATAAGATTGGCTGGAATCCCATTTATTGGACATACTGAGATGCTGGGAGCACTATGCGGAGTTAAGGATCCATTAATGATGTTTTGGGTTAAGGGAGTCAAGATCTTCTTTTTAACGAGGCATGTTCCATTAGCTGAGGCTGTAAGGGCTGTTAAGAAGGAACGTATCGTAAAAGCAGTGACCAGAATATCTTCTGAACTGCAACGTTTGGGCATTGATAGGCCGCTGATAGCTATTGCGGCTTTGAATCCCCATGCTGGGGATGGAGGGTTGATAGGGGATGAGGAGGAGAGGGAGATAATCCCAGCAGTTAAGGAGCTTCAGAGAATGGGAGTCAACGCCGTTGGACCAATACCTGCAGATTCCGTCTTTCATAAGGCCCTTGAAGGCGGATACGACGCCGTTCTCAGCCTATACCATGATCAGGGGCATATAGCCGCTAAGACGGCGGATTTCTATGGAACGGTCAGCGTGACTTTAGGGTTGCCATTCATAAGGACATCCGTTGATCATGGAACAGCATATGATATTGCCGGTAAGGGCATTGCGAACTCTAAGAGCCTAGAGGAGGCGATCAAGCTAGCAGCTCACCTATCCAAGATATACCGTTACGAATCCGTGAGAGAGTAAGATGGTAAAGGTTATTTTAGACCTAAACTTTCTTCTGATCCCCCTACAATTTAGGATAGACATATTCGAGGAACTTAACAACCTCCTTGGTAAGGCTGAGCCGGTGATCCTATCGACAACCATAGAGGAAATTAGGAAGATACTGAAGAGGAGTTCAGGTGCGAGATACTTGCAGTTCTCCACAGCCCTAAGATTGGCTGAGAAATGCGAGGTTATAAAAGTAGAGAGGAGAAAAGGAGAGAGCTACGACGATGTCATCCTCAGAGTGGCTAAGGATACCGGGATGCCCGTTGCAACAAACGATTCTGAACTGAGGAAAAGACTGAGAAAGGCTGGATTAACAACTATATATTTGAGGCAGAAGTCTAAACTTGAGATTGACGGGTACGTTTAGGTCTTATCCGCCTAGAACGATCGTTTCCCGCCTTTCAGGCCCAACTGAGACTATCCTTATCGGAACCTTAACGTGCTCTTCTATTCTTTCGAGGTATTCCTTAGCCTGCCTTGGAAGAGCATCGTAGCCCTTCTCGGCTACTCTTTTCCAGTTGATATTCGCATCCCATCCCTCAAGCTCCTCATATATGGGCTTGCATCTCTCGAATATTCTGATATTCGCTGGTATAGTATCTAATCTTCTCCCCTCATATTCGTATCCGATGCAGATCTTAAGCGGGCTAACGCCATTTAGAACATCAAGCTTCGTAACTACAAGTTCATCTATGCCATTTATGCGGATAGAATACTTTACTGGAACTAGATCTAGCCATCCAACTCTTCTAGGCCTTCCAGTGACTGTTCCATACTCCCCGCCGGCCTCCCTGATCCTATCGCCGATCTCACCCTTCAGCTCCGTCGGCACAGGTCCCGTTCCAACCCTTGAGATATACGCCTTCATTACGCCTATGATCTTATCGATCTTTTTTGGGCTGACTCCGACTCCCGTGCACGCTCCGCCGGCAATAGTGTTTGATGATGTGCCATAGGGGTATATGCCATGGTCGATATCGAGTAGTGTTCCCTGAGCTCCCTCAAATATTACCGTCTCTCCCCTATCGAGCGCCCCATTTATCTCGGCTGAGACGTCACATACGTAACTTGAGATTGACCGTCCGAAATTCAAGGCTTTCCTGAATATCTCCTCCTCATCAAGCCTGACATCCTCATTATAAACGTGGCTGATCAACCTCTGCTTGAAATCAACGAGTATCTTCAGCTTTGACCTCAGAACCGCCTCATCAAGGAGATCCGAGATTCTTATTCCGAATCTCGCGGTCTTGTCTGAGTATGTTGGGCCTATACCCCTGCGGGTTGTTCCAGCGCGTAGATTACCCTTCAACCCCTCCTGAAGGCCGTCTTCGAGCTTATGGAAGTCGAAGACTACATGCGCTCTGTCGCTTACATGCAGATCTGGATTGAAGCCTTCACGCCTTAGATCCTCCAATTCCCCGAGGAGAACTTCTGGATCTACGACTACCCCATTACCAATATAGACCTTCTTTCCCTGAAGGACGCCGGATGGTATAAGGCGGAACTTGTAGGTCTTCCCGTCGACGACGACTGTGTGTCCGGCATTTGCACCTCCATTATATCTGACAACGCAGTCCGCGTCTCCTGCGAGAAAATCCGTAATTTTACCCTTCGCCTCGTCTCCCCATTGAGTGCCGACGATAACTATTCCGGGCATCCATTCCACCTCGAATTAGATAAATTTGGCTATTAATAAAAGCGTTTTTAACTCTATAAGGGCATGTCTGGAAATCCTTAAAGGGTCTGATCGATATCTTTCAATTTAGCGCTACTCTGGTGTTTGGGATGAAGAAGCTGATGGCAGGCATGATAGGATGCGGAGGAATCGCGCGTACCCACGCTGAAAGATTAAAAGCCATAAAAGAAGCTGAGATTGCGGCGTTCGCCGATGTAATTAAGGAGAAGGCTGAGGTCTTCTCGAAATATTATGGCGGAAGAGCCTATGCTGACTGGCGTGAGATGCTTGAGAAGGAAAAGCTGGATATCCTCTATGTCTGCCTGCCGCCCTTCGCACATTCAGACGAGGTTGAGGTGGCCGCTGAGAATGGAATACACATATTCATCGAGAAGCCTATAGCCCTAAACATGAAGTTGGCATGGAATATGGTTCGAGCCGTGGAGAAGAATGACGTTAAGAGCCAGGTTGGATACTGCGTTAGGTTTGGATACGCCGTTGAGAGAATAAAGGATCTTATAGATGCCGGTGAGGCTGGAGAGGTCGGATTGGCCGTTGGATGGTATTGGTGTCACTTCCTCGGCAGAGATTGGTGGAAAGATAGAAGCAGGAGCGGCGGGCAGATAGTTGAGCAGTCTACGCATCTATACGATGTTTTCCGATATCTCTGCGGCGATGTTGAAGAGATATATGGGCATATGAATAGAATCTTCTGGACTGACATTTCGGACATGACCGTTGAAGATGTTAATTGCACGATCTTCCGCTTCAAGTCCGGCGCTATAGGATCGATCTCAGCGACTACATGGGGAGCCGCCTCTCAATGGTGGCTTAGATGGCTTATGGCAACCAGGAAGTATACGCTGTATGCTGAAGATGCAAATACATTAAGCATCTATTCGACTGAGAGGAGAAGGCTCGTTAAGGAATGGGATAAGAGGGACGTTTACCTACTTGAATCCAAGGACTTGATTCGGGCAATAATTAACGATGATGAGACAAGAACCCCTATAAGGGAAGGAGCCAAGACCTTAGAACTCACATTGGCTGCAAGGAGATCTATGGAAATGGGAAGGCCTGTTAGGCTACCGCTATCCAAAGGGGAGACTTAGCCGTGAAGAAAGGAGTTAATGCTTGGATATACCCGTCCGGATTCAGCATAGACAGGATCCTTGAGGCATCCGCAGAAACAGGATTTGACGGGATTGAATTGAACTTAAATGAGGAAATCCTGGAGTTTCCAAGGATTAAGAGGCGAACGATAAGGGAGAAGGCTGAATCTTTGGGGCTGGAGCTTCCAAGCCTATGCACAGACCTCTTATGGAAGTATAATCTTGCCAGTCCAGACAAGAGGATTAGGGAGAGAGGAATCGAGATTATAGGGAAGGGATGCGAATTCGCCTCCGACGTGGAGTCGAAGGTTCTCCTAATAGTTCCAGCAGTCGCCACTCCAGAAGTCTCTTATGAGGAGATGTGGAGCCTCTCTAAGAGCAGCATATTAGAGGCAGCCATAACCGCCGAGGATTATGGAGTAATCCTCGGAATAGAGAATGTCTGGAATAGATTCCTATACAGTCCACTTGAGTTTAGAAGATTCGTGGAGGAGATCAATCATCCAAACGTTAAGGTATACTTTGACGTTGGAAACGTCTTCCTCTTGGGGTATCCTCAACATTGGATCCATTACCTCTCGGATCTCATTGTCTGCGTCCACGTTAAGGATTTCATGCAGAGCAATATGCAGTTTAGGCAGCTGCTTGAGGGTGATATTCCCTGGTCTGAGGTGATGAAGGCCTTTAGGGATGTAGGCTATGATGGATACTTAAATGTCGAGGTCTCTCCATATCCGGGGCATCCGTTGAAGGCGGCGCTGGACAGCAAGGCTGCATTAGACATTATACTTAAAATGTGAGATGCCAAATTAAGAGCCACATGTTTCAGTTTAACCCCTAATCTTTAAGATGCCCTCTCATCTCAAATGAAGGAGGGTGATCATGTTTGAGGATCATCGTTGGATCAGACTTTCATGGAGATGAAGAGATGGTGAGGAGATTTTCAGATAGGGCCAGGGAGGAGAAGGCTGAAATAGTGCTTGTCTGCGGGGATATAACTAACTTTGGCACGGTAAGGGATGCTGAGAGGCTTCTCTTAATCGTTACAGAGACGGAAGTTCCGGTGCTCTTCGTCCCTGGAAACTGTGATCCACGATCACTCTTAGATTTGGAGTTGGAAGGTACAATACAGCTGCATGGCAGAGCATATCGGCATGGAGATTATATTTTCATAGGCGTTGGGGGGAGCCCTCCAACACCATTCCATACGTTCTTCGAGATCAGTGAGGAGCAGATAATGGCTGAACTGGATGGGGCTATCCGGGATGTGGATGTTCAGGGAAGATTGATACTCGTTTCTCATTCGCCTCCCTATAATACTAGGCTTGATAAGACCCATTTACATCTTCATGCCGGAAGCAAGAGCGTGAGAAGGTTCATAGAGGAGAGGAGGCCGTTCGCTGTGTTCAGCGGGCACATACATGAGGCTAGAGGCGAGGATAGGATCGGAGATACAGTTCTAGTGAATCCTGGACCTGTAAGGCATGGCTATTATGTCTCAGCACAGATAGAGGCAGATAGCATTAACGTTAAATTTGGAGTTCTCGATGAAAAGTAATGTTTAAATGGCTCAGTAACGGTTAGGTTTTGAATAAGAGGTTTCGCCGATGCCGTTTAAGAAGGGAGACTTCCTACTGATAGATTACGTCGCAAGAGTTTCTGAGACAGGTGAGGTCTTCGATACGACGATCGAGGACGTCGCGAAAGAGGAGGGAATATATAGAGAGGGGATGCTCTACGAGCCAATATTGGTCGTCGTAGGAGAAGGATGGGTCTTAAAGGCACTGGATGAAAGCCTACTCAATATGGAATTAGGGAAGAAAGAGAGGGTCGAGATTCCTCCGGAGAAGGGCTTTGGAAAGAGGGATCCCAACAAGATCAAGCTGTATCCTCTAAGGAAGCTTAGGGCCCAGGGAATAAATCCTCAGGTTGGCATGCAGATCCGAGTTGATGGTCAATTAGCGACTGTTAGAACTGTAGGTTCTGGAAGAGTCCTCTTAGATTTTAATCCTCCCCTTGCAGGGAAGACGCTGATATACGAGGTGACGGTCAAGAAGAAGCTTCAGACCGTCAGGGAGAAGATCTCCGCTTTGATCCATCATAGGATCCCACAGGTTGACATAGAAAAGTTTAAGGTAAAGATCGGGAAGGAAAGCGTGACTATAACGGTTCCGGAGGAGGCATTCTACATTGAGGGAATCCAGATTGCGAAGAGAGGCATATTCATGGATATAACGAAGTTCTTCCCGGAGAAAACGACAGTTACTTTCATTGAGACATTTGAGAAGGCTAAACCGGCCGAAGAAGCACCTCCTTCAGAGAAGAGCCGAGAGGGCAAGGAAGAGTCCGAGTGACCTCTAGGACCTCGCAGCGATCATCAGGAAACAGGCCTACGGGAAAGCAGAGGCTATGATACTCGCAGCTCTCCCTGTCGCACGTTGAGGTTCTGAAGGTTATTATTGCCCCTGGAACGGCTTGCCTCGACGGAATCGCAGCTTTGATCTTAGCACTTACCACCTCGACGACTTGCATCTCGATCTCATACCTTCTGCAGAAGATCGTTCTATCTCTGATTCCTACGATCTCATAGATCCTTCCGGGCTTTACATTATCTATGCATACCTTTGAGTATTTGCATCCCTCACATTTTGATCCCGGCCCTCTGTGGATGAATGTCTCTCCAATCCTAGCCTGTCCCTTTCCAATGAGAGTTATGATCACATCTCTTCGATTCATTGCATGCCTCCGCTCCCATCAGTGCAAGCCAAATGTTAAATATATCCCTCGTTTCTTTCTCATTAGGTTTTCAGAAAGAAAACCTTTTTAGTTTGAGCGTTAAAGTCTTAAGAGGAATTTGTTATGTCAGATGATGTGAAAGAGAGGGAAACTCCTGGTTCCTCGCTTAGAAACATTTTCGCATTAGGCTTTGTAAGCTTCTTTACGGATGTCTCAACGGAGATGGTTCTCAGCTTACTTCCAGTATTCATAGTTAATCTTCCAGGATCTGGAAGTGCGGCATTAGGGGTTATTGAGGGGATAGCCGAGTCCATCAGCCACTGCATGAGGATAGTCTCTGGGGCATTCTCTGACAGATTTAGGAAGAGGAAGATATTGATCTTTTTGGGCTATGCAATATCGAACATTGCAAAGCCCTTCTTTGCAGTTACAACCAATGTCTTTGAGGCTCTCGCCATCCGCGTGACCGATAGAGTTGGGAAGGGAATTAGAACCTCTCCTAGGGATGCCCTCCTCAGCGAATCGATAGATGAGGAGAGAAGGGGGATGGCGTTTGGGCTTCATAGAACCCTCGATCAGATGGGAGCAATCCTCGGCCCGCTTATCGCATCGCTACTAATATACGTTATGGGCTTAACCGTTAGGAGCGTTTTTTGGCTCTCCTTAATACCCGGGTCAATAGCGCTGCTAATCCTTATCCTATTCGTTAAGGAGAGAACAGCCGCTACTACTGGACGTAAGACCAGACTGTTATATGGAATCAGAAAAATCTTGAAGGGGGATCTTCTGCTTCTACTCTTGATCATGGGCATCTTCTCCCTCGGAGCCTTTAACTACTCATTTGTGCTTCTCAATGCAAGCGAGGCTGGATTCGGCCAATACATGATCCCAATCCTGTATGCACTGATCAATCTGGCCCATACCCTAATTGCAATACCATCCGGTATCCTATCTGATAGGATTGGACGTGAGAAGGTTCTCGTGATGGGCTATGGAGCCTTCTTGGCAGTCACTATCATACTCTTTCTCTCTCCCAGAAACTATTTTGTTGCTCTTTTAATGGCTATTCTCTTCGGAGCCTATGATGGAATCGCAAATACCGTTGGGAGAGCTTTAATTCCCAGATATGTAAGCGGTGAGTGGAGGGGCACGGCTTACGGCCTATACTACCTCATCGTTGGCATGTGCTTCTTAATCGCCAATACCGTTTTTGGAGGATTATGGCAGTTTTACGGTCCATCAGCCGCGGCCTTATACAGCATGACCTTAGCATTGATCTCGATCATTGGGATGATACTCTTCATAATGAGGAAGAGTTGATTAATACGTGATCATCTCCATGCCATTCACTAATGCCCACTTCGAGATGAACTTCCGGTAAGTCGCGTATCTACGATCCATGAGGTAAAAGTGGCACCAGTCATCCCTATGTCTTATGCCTCTTCCAAGAGCCTGATTTGCCGCTCTGAAGGCATCCATCACATACCAGAGACTCCCCAGCTTAGGCCTCCTCCTATTCAAATATTCAATCTGAGCCTTCACGTATGGATCGTTATAATCTGCGTAGGGCAGGCCGATGTTGAAGATTCCCCTGGCCTCCTCATAGGGGAAGTTTGATCCCTCAGAGTTCCTTCCACGGAAGACTGCTAATAAAACGGCTCCCTCAGCAGTCTTAGCCACCCTCTTATACTCGCTTACTATCTGAGCGTTCTCCCTCGCGGTTTTCCCTTCAATGAAGATCCTTTTTCCAGAGATGAAGAGATCCCCGTCCCTCTTCTCTACGTAGCCATTCTGAATCCAGATCTTTAAGGCTTGCTCCATGAGATCCCTCTGTGGAAAGAATATTAGGGCTCCGTTAGGCACATTCCTTACGAGCTTGGATAGTCTCTCGCCGTATATCCTCAGCGTCTCCTCATTCCTCTCCTTAAACCTCGTTGATAGTGAGGTATCCACGTATGTGCGCACATTCTCCGGCCGGGCTATTGCAGAGTAGGTTTTACAGTCAGCCTCTGAGAGGCCGAGTATCTCAGTGAAATAATTCATGGGAGAGATCGTTCCGGACATTATTAGGGCCGCGTATGCCTCTTCGATCACGGGTTTTATCGCTAAGCTTGGATCTAAGCATCTATACTCGACCATCCTCAATCCCGACTTGGATCTTTTGTATATGGCTATGTAGCTCTCCCTGTCGCTGGATTCTATGAGGGATAGAAAGTTTAGTAGGCCGTTAAGGCGGCATATTGGAACCTGACCTCTGATAACCTTAAGTCTCCTGATATCGTCGACAAAAGGCAGGTAATAATCGATTATGAGAGAAATATCATCAAGCATCGACTCTTCAAGTTCCTCATAGAATTCGACTCCCGAAGTTACTGAGGGCTTATCTACTACTTTCCTTTCAAGTAGTTCGAGAAGTCCATCTATGAATTCGGATGGATGATCAAGCATCTTAAGTTCTCTTTTTGCGCTCTTTAATCCACGTTCAGAGAGAGTATCGCTCATAGCTTCCTGTCCTATCTTATCTGCATTATGCGCCTCATCGAAGATTAATATACTATCGCTTATTTCAAGTCCAACCTTAAGTCGGATGTTCTCATTGAAGATATACTGGTAGGGTGCCACGATGACCATTCTATCCTTAGCTGCCTCTCTGGAGAGAAAGTATGGGCAGAGACCTCTTCTCCTGCCATACTGGATTAGCTTCTCCATTGATAGGACAGGCGGGAGATCCAAGTCTGAATATGTGAATTTAGCCCTGTATGGGCATCTATGCGCCTTGCGTAGAACCTTGCATGTCTCTATGGCCTCGAAGACGGGGAGTCTTCTGCAGATATCATTTAGGCAGAGATTCTGTCGGCTGGCCAATGCTACAGCGGAGAACTCCATTCCAGACTTCTCATTTATCTGCTGTATCTCATGTAATACTTGGCGCACCTGCTCATGCGTTCTGGTCGCGTAGATTATTCTCCTTCTGAATGGAAGGGTTGAGGCTAAGGCGCATGCGGTCTTTCCGAATCCATTACATGCCTCGGCTACTAAGACCCCTCCCCTTAGCATTGTAGATTCTATATCCTTCATGAACTCTAACTGTTCGGGGTATGGCTTGTAGGGAAAAAGATCCATAAACCGCATCTTCAAATCTGAAGTCTCAGCCTTAATCCTCGATGCATCCTCCAAATTCATCTATCTCCACATGGACCCTTTAGGCCCTTATGATCCCCTCCCCCACTCTATTGGGTGGAATACCATGGCTATGGCTCCGTAGAGCACAACGTCATCTCCAAGCGGCGTGATTCTTATCTCAGGAACTCGGTTTCGAGCATGCTCCCCAACATATTTCCTTATTGGCGATAGGACAAGACTTTCATTTCTTAGGGCTATTGAGCCCCCGACAGTTATTAATGATGGATCGTAGGCGTCGATTACACATGCGAAGCCTATAGCGTTTAGAACGCCGATTCTATCTGTGAACTTTAGTGATAGGGGATCTCCTGCCTTTGCGCAGTCATATAGTATCTTGGCGGTCAGCAAATTTAGATTTCCATTAACTTTACGCATCAGGAGTGAACCTTTGACTTCATCGGGATCTTCCTCTGAGAAGAGCAGCCTAATATAGTTTGGTATTCCATTTCCGGAGCAGTATGCCTCCCAATGTCCCCTCTTTCCACAGCCGCATAGGAGTCTCCCCTCATAGTCTATTGTGAAGTGTCCAATCTCAGTTGCATTTCCATCTTTACCTATGAGGAGATGCCCATCCACATATATGCCTCCGCCTATTCCTGTGCTCAATGTGATGTAGGCCAGATTCTCATGCTCCTTTCCGGCTCCGAAGAACCTCTCTCCGACAACAGCTGCTGAACAGTCATTTAGGAGGTATACTGGGAGATCAAACTCCTCCCTTAACGGCTCTACGAGTGGAACGAAGTCGTATGGGATATTCGTTGGCTTCATTAATCCGCCCCTCTTAAGATCTAGGGGGCCAGCTGAGCCTATGCCTATTCCCTCAATCCTCCTTCCCCCAATTCTCTCAATCAAGCGGCGGATACTCCGTACAATCTGCCTGCTAATGCCCTCGGGTCCCCTATGCTTCTCCGTCCTCTCCGAGATCCTCGCTATGATCCTTCCCCTCTCATCACCAAGAGCAACGCGGATATTAGTTCCTCCAACATCAACTCCTACGGCTAACCTCTCCATTCCCCATCAACAGAAATATCTGGCATTCTCAAGATAAAAGATGCCCGCTAAACAATTCCGGCAGTAGTGTTCTAAAACGTAGACATATTAACCGTTTCCTCCAAATAATATAGTGTGGATCTGCGGGAAGGAGAATTGATGATCAAGCATATAGTATATGTCACGCTTGCCGTAATGCTTGGGATTGGAATGATGGCTCTCCCAATGTTGATAATGCAGGATCATCATCCAGTCAAGCCTACAGGAGAGATGCGAAAAATCAGCGAGCCAGTGAAGAGTTTACAGGAGAAGAGCGTGCCCAAACCCGAATTGAAGAGCGCATCAGAGAGCTCCGCAGATAGGAGAGCCGAAACGATAACCTCAAGACTGATCCACTCCATCCCAAAGGCAGCAGCCATAGCAATCATCGGATTAGCCTCGGCCACAATAATATTTCTTATAACAAAACGAAAGATCACATAACAACCGCGCAGACAAGATGGACCCAAACAAGCAACTATATAAACTTTATAAAGAATTTTTTGTGCTCACGCCATGCAGAAAAATTCTATGGATGCTCAACTTGTAACCAGTAGATGTGATCTGAGAATTAGCCCACTCGCATATATCGATTTTGAAGTTCTTCTTGCTCTCCTCTAGTGAGAACACGTCGGTTCCCCTTTTTCGCGGCTGATGCTTCCCTATACGGCTAGGATTTCGAGGATGCGAAGCGCTCCCACCGTCTTTAGGAGCTAGTCTGCAGTGACGTCTGCGGCTTCGCCGATCTCTAAATGACAATGTTATTTAGCTCCTCTACCCTGTTCAGCAGTCGACTGTACGCTTCAACTGCCTTTTTCTCGTCTTTCCTGTGCACGGCATGCGCGATTTCACATGACGCTTCCCATAGAATGTAGTTTCTTGGGACACTTCTGCCCTTCAGCCTTCTCCCGTATAGTGAGCGGCTCTTGTTCTGCTCTGTTAAGCCCTTCCCCTTAGGTGGGCGTTCCCCCAGCCTTTTAATAGTGTTCCTCCTAACCTTATAGATTTTGACCTGAACCCATTTTAGGTGTGAACCCATGAGGTTTATCCGGCAAGAAACTCATTCACATCTGAGCCTTCTCGAAAGCATAACAAAACATTTATGCAAAAATATAGAAGATATTAAAAATCATGGGAAGTAGATAAAGTTTCTGAATTTTAAAAATGCTAAATTTTTCATAATTTTATCATATATTTGTAGTATTTGTAGATTCGGCAAGATTTTTTAACAATTTAATAATTTTGGGGAAAATTCTTCAAAACTGCTGTACTCATCTTTATTCTCAGCATATTCATTCAACAATTTATAAAAGTCTTCAATGAATAAGAAGCCCATTCTCTTCCTCCAATCGAGATAAGAGGCTATTTCTTCTTTAGAAGCGTGCATATAGTGATACTTTATGAGAGCTTCTATTGCAGCGGCTAAGTGAACATTAAGAGCTTGAATCCATGATCCATGTGTAGACTTTACGTAATCTCCTAGACGCTCAAATAAGTGAGAGTACTCCATAATTTCATCAAAATATTTTTTACAGAGTATGCTCACAATTCTACCTCTACTTAGCTCATCCAATATGAGATCTTCTACGCCTTCAAATATAGGAAAATCATTATCTATCCTTCTTGATCCAACAAATACAAAAACTTTATTATCGAGTTTATGCCCAAAGCCGAATGAACTATATAGTGGACAGAGGATTATGTTAGCATCTTCTTCATATTTCTTGAAGAAATCTTCAAGATAACCTATCATCTTAGGGACGGTATACCTCAATTTGCTCTTTTCAAAATAGAT
>Ga0190316_1000157_pt1 | contig 18135 bp, 13 predicted proteins | sample 48701112_MG_FD_161663 | JGI IMG/M metagenome (GOLD analysis project Ga0190316, IMG submission 161663) | Hydrothermal vent sediment bacterial communities from Southern Trench, Guaymas Basin, Mexico - 4870-11-1-2_MG | ecosystem: Environmental > Aquatic > Marine > Hydrothermal vents > Sediment ... | reverse complement strand
GAGCAATTAACATAATTTTGGCATTTAAATTCCCTTCTCCACAGATAGCATTCATCCTTGTTTCAGATAATCTGCATCTCTTGCATCCCCTTATCATTCTGTTTAATTCATCAATTCCCATATTCATTGCACTATTAAATGTTTTTTTTATATTTCGCCTAACTTTTCAGGAATATTATGTAAAGTTACCAGAGCAAATTTAAGTGTAGCAAAGCAAATTACATATTACCTTTTATACACACCCGATTTAAATATTTTTTTAACTCTTCATATTCTCAATTACTTTTTTTTCTTAAATCTACTATTTATTGGCCTTGTCCCAATATATTGGACAGTATAACACAAAATCTTGACATGAGAAAATCAAAATGTAACATTATAAGTGCCCAAAATGGGGGCATATCCACCCACATATAATTATAAAATAGTGGAAAAAACTTAATCCTTTCTTAAATTTTTCTCGAGAGAGAAAAAAAGATTCATTTATATTGCTAATCAGTTTGAGAGCTTTTTGGGAAAGTAAAATGCAGAGTTAAGGGAATGGAAACTTTTCATTTTTCAAAGCCCCCCAAGAGTGTATTATTATGGTTGAATATTTCACAATTAATGAAAACCATGATCCAAAAAGAAGATTTAAAGTATTATCCATTTTTGATTTTAATCTTATTTATTTATTTTTGGAACTTTTGGTATAACGCAATTTGGATACCTAACGAAAGTTTTTATGCAGAAGCTGTAAGGGAGATGTTTGAATCTGGTAATTTCTTAGATATATTCTACAATTACGAACCAAGGTTTAAAAAACCACCTTTAACTTATTGGTCTATTGCTTTATCCGTTTTTATCTTCGGACTTAATGAGTTTGCTATAAGATTACCTATAATATTAATGGCTTTGGGAAGCTCTTTTCTAACTTACAAAATAGCTCAGGTTCTTTTTGATAAAAATGTTGCTTTATTTTCTTTTTTTGCCATGGCATTGAGTTTTCAGTTTTTAATGAACTCGAGATATGCATCTCCAGAGATTCCTCTTTTGTTTTTTTTCACTTTAACACTTTATCTATTTTTGAAAGGTTATAAAGAAAATAGATCTTTATACATTTTCTTATCTTACATTTCTTTTGGTTTAACAGTTTTAACAAAAGGTTATCCTTATATTTTTATTCTTGCTGGCATAATAGGTTTTTATACTTTAATTGAAAGTAATTTTAACTTAAAACAGTGGTTTTTAAAAATTTGGCAATTAAAGCCATATATTGGCATTCTAATTACACTTTTAATTGGTCTTAGCTGGCTTTTATATATGTATTTAAAGTTTGGTTCTATGTTCTGGAAAGTTTACAATGAAGAAATTATTAAAAAAGCCTTTGAAGGAAAATTAAAATATTCTGATTTGTTTTTTTATATAACAGTAATATTATGGGGGTTTTTACCTTATTCACTTGTATTTTATTTTAGTTTTTTAGATAGTTATAAAAGGTGGTTTAAAGATTTTTCTTTTGTATTTAGTTGGATTTTTGTTATGTTTGTAACTTTTACTATAGTTAAAACTAAACTTCCAACCTACTTTATTCAAACATTTCCAGCTTTGTCTGTATTTGTAGGATACTACATAGCAAACTATAATCCTGATAGTTTTAAAAAATATCTATGGTATCTTACATTTTTTATTCCCTCTATTTTGATAACAATTACAAATTTTGGAATAGTTTACCTTTTTAATTTTAATTATTTTTATTATCTTCTCTGTATATTTCCGTTTTTTTACTTATTCAAATATAGAAATTATAAACTTTTACCCTTCCTGTGTATAATTGTAACATCCTTAATATTTACAGTTTCTTTACTTATAAAGATTGAAAATTATAGACCTTATAAAAAGATAGGAAGAATTGTAAATCAAAAAGTACCAGACAGATCTATACCCTTAATAATAGAAGATAGATTTTTTTATAACTTACCTTTTTATGCTAAAAGAAAAGTTTTAAAAATTTGTAATTATCAGCAGATTGTACATTATAAAAATAAGAATAAATATCTTCTTGCCCTTGTTAGTGAAGAGAGCATGAAAAAATTAAAAAACACAGAAATACTATGGAGCGGATATCTTTATCCAAGTAGTGAATCCCGTTTAGCTATATTTTTGAAAAATATCTATAAAGCTGAAAAAGGAGATTTTTCCAGTTTTATAAAGATGTACTTAATTTTTAGTTATTAAAAAGAGAGCTCCTTCTTTAATACTTTTTTCTTCCAAAGACGAAGGTGTGTTTTAACGATTATGTCTGAGGATATAGAGTGAGAGTAAAGAGTATTTAAAATATTTTTCAACACTTTTCAATCTCTTGCCCAAGAGAGTATAGTATGATTAAATATTTATAAAAATATTAAATAAAAAAATGAAAACTAAAAAATTACCAAGACTTATAGGAAAAAGAGCTTCAGCTGGGTCTGGGAAAACCTTTGCCCTTGCTTTGAGATTTATAAAACTTCTCTCCGAAGCTTACCCTTCTCCTGAGCACCTGGGAAGTATTATTGCCATTACTTTTACTAACAAAGCTGCTGCTGAAATGAAAGAAAGGATACTTCGATTTTTAAAGGAGCTTGCATTTGAAACAGATTTTGCTAAAAGGGTTCTTAAAGAAGAAATAGAGCTTGCTTCAGAGCTTGCAAGGGAATGGGTAGATACCATTATAAACAACTATTTTGATTTTCAGGTTCGTACCATTGACAGTTTTCTTCTTTCCATACTCAGGGGGCTATCCTTTGAGCTGGGGATAAAGCCAGATTCCCGTGTGCTTTTTCAGAATAAAAAAATACTTGAAGAGGCATTTGAAGAACTTCTTGGTGAACTTGGCAAAAAGGACAGTCCTTTAAAACATGCCTGGCAAGAAGCCCTTGAAACCTTCTTTTTATATGACGAAAAAGAAGGTTTCTATCCTGAAAATAATATCAAACGGCATTTTATAGAGACTCTTTATCCTAAAGTTTCATTAAACCCTGAAGAAGAATTTTTATACCTTTCTGATGAAGAAAAGCAGGAATTTGAAGAAAACAAAAGAAAATTAAAAGAGCTCTACGAAAAAATTTATAGTATAATCATGGAAAAGGAAATAAAACATCTAAAGGGAAAAAGTCTTTCTGCTCCCTGGGGAATTTCCTGGATTAATCTTACAAACTTAGACCAAAGAAATAGCATTCTAAAAAAACTTGAAGAATATAAAAAAATAAAAGAAATTGAAGACCTTTATGAAGAATTAAATACAATAAGAACGCAAATAGAAGATTTTTATTTAAATAAGTTTGTATATTGCAAGTTTTCTGGTTATTACAAAATTTTAAAAGCATTATACCAGAGAGTAGAAACCAGGACAGCAGAAGAAGGACTGCTTCTTGGAAGTGAACACTGGACTTCTCTTATTTTAAAAATACTCAAAAGAGAAGATTTACCCCCTCTTGTTTATGCATATTTTGGAAAAAAATTTAAACACTTTCTTTTTGATGAGTTTCAGGATACCTCAAGACCTCACTGGGAAGCCTTACTTCCCCTTATTGAAGAACTTTTTGCTTCAGAGGAGAGCGGAAGTTTATTTGTAGTAGGAGATCCTAAACAAGCTATTTATGGCTGGAGGGACGGGGACTGGACTATTTATTTACAGCTTTTTGATAAAGAAAATCCCTTATTTCCTTCTCTTGTAGCAGAAGAAATAAAAGAAGAAGTGCTTCCTAAGAATTACCGTTCACATCCCAGACTGGTAGATTTTTTCAATATCTTTTTTGAAAACTTTGCAAGAGAAGAGCTACTTAAAAGAAAGATCCGTTCTGCGACGAGTAAATCTACTCAAAAATCTATTCCAGAATATTTCCTTAGCACAGCTCCTCTGGAAATAAAAGAAGAATTTTTGGAAAATCTTATAAAAATCTTTAATGATCATGCCCAGGAAAGTGCAGCTTCCATCCATGAAGAGGCAGTGATAAAGCCTTTTGGCATAAAAGCAGAAACAAAGGAAGACTTTACTGAAAAACTAAGAGAAATTTTTATTACTGAAATAAAAGAAGAATGGAAATGTGTTAAAGAAAAAGGTGAGAGCGTAGCAGTCCTCGTTAGAAAAAATGAGCAAGCAGAGGAAGTCTCTTCCTGGCTTTTCGAAGAAGGTATTCCTGTAATCACAGAAAATGCCTTAAAAATCAGCGTTTCTCCCAAGGTAAAAGGTCTTATATCCCTTCTCAGGGTAATAAACAACCCGGAAGAAGAAGTCTATGCTTATGGAGTGCTTGCCTCAGGAGTATTAAATAATATTTATCCTGATCTTCCCTCTGAGGAAAGTGAACTCATAGAGAGATGGACTTTTGAAAAGGTAAATTTTTTAAAATTAGTTTTTGAGTTTGCAGAAAGTCTAAAAAAGAAAGTGCTTGGATTAGAACCATATGAGCTTCTCTGGGAGGCAGTGGATTCTTTAAATATTTCTCTCGAAGATGAGCCTTTTGTGGAGAGGCTACTTGAGATAACGCACTTATATACTATAGAAAACAATCCCAGTCTTCCGGGATTTCTTAAATTTTGGGAAGAGGGAGGAGCAGAGGAAAGGATAGGGCTTCCAGAAAACATAAAAGCAGTAAGAGTCTTAACCATTCATAAAGCAAAAGGTCTTGAGTTTGATGCAGTCTTCTTACCCTTTACAGATTGGAGATTAAATTATTCTGGTCTTTTTGAAAAAGTAGAAAAAGAAGGGAAAATATGTTTAGTCTCTTTAAGCAAAAGTCTGCCAGAAGAATTGCAACTTCTCAGAGGGAAAAGACTTGCTAAGGATGCTCAGGAAATTCTTAATCTTTTTTATGTAGCTCTTACCAGAGCTAAAAAGAGGCTTTATCTATTTTTCCCTATTTATCCAATGAGAGGAGCAACACCTATTTCTTCCTGGATACAGGTTTTGATAGAAGAAACCTTAAAAAAGCTTGAGGAGAAGGAGCTTTGAAATATCCCTTTTCCAAAATAAAACTCAGGCATACAGAAGACATACCTCTTACTGAAGAAGAATTCTTGAAAAAAAGAAGGGGAGAAATTTTACACTTCACTTTAAGTTTTATTACCTATAGAGAAGATTTTCAAAACGTTTTTTCCTATCTTGAAAAAGCCCTTTCTTTTTTTGGAGAAAGAAAAGAACTATGGGATATTGAAGAAGATTTGCTTCCCACATTAAAAAGCGTGTTTTCTCTTAAAGAAAGTGAACTCTTTTTCCCATCTCTTAACAGCCCTCTTGCTCTGTTTGTAAAAGTTCTTAAGGAAAGAAGTTTTTTTGCAGGAGGCAGAGTATTCAGACCTGACAGGGTTGTAATTTATCCTGAAAAAGCAGTAGTAGTGGACTTTAAGAGTCATTTTCCTGATAACGAAATACAGAAAACACAAGCTGCCCAGGTTGAGGGATATTGCAGAATAGTTTCCAAAGTTTACAAAAGACCTACTGAGGGATATCTTCTTTATCTTCAGCCACTTACACTAAAAAAGATAGCAAGTTTAAATGAAAATGGGTAAAATACTTATTGTACATCCATCTTTAAACATCTTTGAATTACTTACCGAGGAGTTAAAGGAAAGAGATTTAGAAAAAACTTTTGTACTCTTTCCGCATCGCAGGGCTATTCAGTTTCTGGGATATTACCTTTCTCAGAAAATAAAATCACCTTTTTTTCTTCCTGAAGCAAGGGCAATTTCTGACTGGATAATAGAGCACTATATCAAGGTCTCAGATTCTCCTAAGTTTGTGCTTACAATCTGGGATCAGACCTGGCTTATTTATCAAGCAGTAAAAGAGGTTTATAAATCTGAAGGAGAAAAAATTCCTGCATGGGAGGAGTTTTCCCCCTGGTGTTTCCACCTGGCAAAGCTTTTTGGAGAGCTTGAAAAAGAGCTTATTCAAATAAAAGATTTTCCTTATCCTCCCTCTGAAAAGCTTGCACTACATGGTGAAAGAATACTTGAAAGGCAGGGGAAGATTTATCAAACATTTGTTAAACTTCTTGAAAAATTTAATGCCGTAACACCTGAGCAGGCTTTAAGGTATCTTGCTGAAGAAGATATTCCTCTTCCATCAGGTCGAAACACCTTTCTGGTAGGATTTTATGCCCTGAGCAGAGCTGAGGAAAAACTTTTTGAAAAAATGCTTAAAAAAGGAGCAACACTCTACTTACAAAGTAATCCCGAAAATCCAGCCACTTTACATAAGAAATTACTTGAGAAATGGGGAGAAAAGTTTGAAGTAGTAAAAATAGGTGGAAGAAATTCTGCTCCAGAATTTTTCTTTTTTGAAGCCTATGATTTGCACTCTGAACTTAAAGGATTAAGGGAAGCCTTAGGTAATAATAGGAGAATAAAAAGACCTGACCAGGTGGGTATTCTTCTTCCTGAACCAAATGCCTTGGTGCCCTTACTTCACTTTCTCCCGGAAGAATCAGTAAATATTACTATGGGATACCCATTTAGACTCACTTCTCTTGCTCTGCTTTTTAATACCCTTTTTGATTTGGTGATTTTTTTAAAAAAACACGGAGTTTTTTCAGTAGAACTCCTTTATAATCTCGTAAAATTGCCCTATTTGGGGAAATTTCCTGTACTTTCAAAGGGGCTTTTTGCTACAGAGGCAAAAAAACTTCCTCTTGAAAAGGTGCTTGAACTTGCAGGAAGTGAAAGATTCAACGTAGAAAAGCTTTTTAAAGAAGTAATTGAACCTTTACTTCAAGCTGAAAGCCTAGTAGAGGCTGTAAAAGTTCTTGAGAAAATCGTTTCTTTTATTGGAAGAAATTCTCAGTTAAGTCCTTTTGAGAGAGAAGCCCTTGCAGTTTTTACAGACAAGGTTCTTTTTCCTGCTAAAAGACTGCTTTTTGCTAAAGAAAAATTGGGAATAAAAACCATTCTTTCCTACCTTAAAGAAAGTCTGAAGTATGTAAACATTCCTTTTGAAGGAGATCCTCTTGAAGGACTACAAGTAATGGGACTTCTTGAAACAAGGCTTCTTTCCTTTGAAGAAGTCTTTGTACTTGAGGCAAATGAAGGGGTGCTTCCAGCTATAGAAGAGATAAATCCTCTTTTACCTCAGGAGATAAGAAAAATTTTGGGAATTCCTGATAGAGAAAGGGAAGAAGAAATTATTCGTTATCATTTTGAAAGGCTACTCGCTGGAGCAAAAAAAGTACATATATTCTGGCAATATTGCACAACACCTGGAAGAGGCGAGATAGAGTGTAAAAAAGTAAAAAGTAGATTTGTGGAAAAAATCATATGGGAGATAGAAAAAAAATACAAGAAGCTCTTTGAGCAAACTCCTTATAAAGACCATTTCAAAAAAGCTGTTATTTCTACAGAAGGGGTTGGGAAAAATCTTAATGAGCCTTTGAAAAAAGGGGATAAAGTAAGAGAAAAAATTTTAAACCTTTTACAGGATAAATTAATTTCTCCATCTTTACTTGAGGAGTATTTAAATTGCCCTTTAAAGTTTTTCTATAACAGGGTACTTGAACTGAAAGCACCTGAAGTGCAAAAAGAAGTTGCTCATGACGAACTTGGAACTGCGGTGCACGCAGCTCTTGAAGAATATTTTAAAAACTTAACTGGTTTAGAAAACATAGATCTCAATGGGAGGCCGGTTAAAAGAAGTGATATTAAATTTGAAGACTTCTGGAAGCTTTTTAAAGAAAGATTAGAAAACACAGGTTTTTATAAGAAACTATCTCCTGAAAAACAAATTCTCCTTAAAGAAGCTGCAAAGTTCAGGTTACAAAAATACCTGCTTTATAATTTTCCTCTTAAAACTAAAATCGTTGCCCTTGAAACTTCTCTTCTCAAACAATTTGTAATTCCTGAGATAGGACAGCTTAATTTCTATGGAAAAATAGACAGGATAGACAAGATAGAAAAAGTGGAAGAGAGTTATTATTTAATAATTGACTATAAAACTGGTAAAATAGAGGATCTTGAAAAGAAGTTTTGGAATTTTAAAACATGTGAACTTGAGAATTATGATGAAAAAGCTTTGAAGCTTTTGAAAAAAAATATTGATTCACTTCAATTAATTTTTTACACATATCTTGCAGGAAGTTTTTTAAAAGAAAAGCTGGGGAAAAACAACTGGGACTGGGCGCTCATAAGGCCTGCTTTTATTGAGTTAAAAAAAGAAGGAGAATTGAAGGAGCTTCGTCTGAATAAAGCAGATCATTCTCTTTACTCCCGCTGGTTTGAGGAGGAATTTGAGCCCTGTATAAAATTTTTAATTCTTCATATCCTCAAGTCTCCTTGTTGGTATCCAGCAAACTCACATAGCACTTGCACATATTGTGAATACAAAAACATCTGCAGATATGGATTTTAAAGGGTGAAAAATACTACACTTTCTTATCATAGTAACGGAAATTGCGTTTAAATGTTTGCTTTTGCTGGTTGATAATTGCACATTTTAATTTTATTGCTTTCAATCCTCTTTTAATTTGGTTTCAAAGCTTCTGCTATTTCTGCAAATTCTGTGTGGAGTAGTTCTTTTCTCAATCCCTCTGCAGCATTCATTAATTCGTTTGTTTTTACTCCAAAGTTTATGGAATAAACTGCTTCTGCATAAGCTACAGCTTTATCAGCCTGTTTAATCAATTCTCCTGGAATTATTAGGCTGCTGTTTTCTTCGTTATCCAATGCACACAATTTATGGAAGTCCTTGTTTTCTAATACTTTTATTTCTACATTCATTTTACTAAGTTCGCAAAGCCGATTAGAAAATTCATTGACTTCTGTATTTGTTAAACTGCCTTCATTTTCAGGAATAGCTAAAAAACAAGCCAGTTCTTTTCTTATATACTCGGGAAGTAAAGGATAAACTTCCTCTCTTATTCCTTCTATTTCAGCTTCCTTAATGATTTCTTCCCCCAATCTATTTTTCAAAGGAGCTACTATATCTCTTGTGATAATCTCTGGTAAATCGTGAAATAAGGCACTCATAAAAGTTGCATATAAAAATTTTTTATTTTCAATCTTTTCTCTTTTTAAAATTGCATAACTCAATATAGCAACCATAAGCATGTGTCCCATTACAGAAGTTCTTGGAATTCGGACTACTTTAGTCCATCGTTTTTGAAACCTGAGCTGCCCACAAAGATTTATAAAACCATAAAGTTTCCTTCTGAGTAAAAACCGTTGAACTCCTAATAAATTGTGAAAGTCCTCCAGTTTGTTTTCTAATTCCTGTTTTACTTTTTCAACCCCGTACATTTTTTGAGCCACATTATAAATAAATTGAAATTCCCAATAAGTAGCTAAAAAATGAGCAGCATCTATTATTTCTTTTTCTTGAGACAAATAGGTATCGTCCAGAAAATAAAATTTCAAATTTTCACCCCACTCAGAATTTATGGCGTTAATTATAGGTTCTATGTTATTAATTACAAAATCTGCAATTTTTCTTTTACGTTTCCGCAGAAGTTTATGAAAAAGTTTAGGTTTTATATCTGTTAAAATTGCCCGTTGCAGGGCTTCAAAAATTATACCGTCTATTAATCCGTTCCAATTTATGCTCTTTTTATTTTCATTTTCTTCTATTTTGGCAAGAAGATAAGCAATGATTGCTTTGTGAGCCTGTTTATCAAGCTCTGTTATGTCAAAAGGCTTGGGATGGTCATTCCACCTTTCAATAACTGCTAATTGAAAAAGATGGTCTAAGAGTTCTTTTAATGAACTCATAGTAATTCTCCTTAGTTTTTTATAATAGTTTTTTAGTTTTATTGATAATGCAATTTTCTTGATCACAGGGAGCTAAATATCCACAGGTTATCAAAGCTACGGTGCAATATTCTTTATTTGGTACACAAATAGATTTTGCTCTACTATTAAAAAGACAAATGTGACAAAGTCTTTCTTCACACATTTTCCGAGCAAAGTCAAAACTAACATCAAATTGTTCAGGATAAAATCCTATTTTTTTGAATTCTTTATGATACTCTTCATTCTTATAAATTTCTCTAATTAATTCAGATACATTTAATTTCTCCAAATTTATGGTTTCTTTTGTACTTTTTTCTAAACCTAAAACACACCGTATAAATCTCGAATCACTGTTCCACCTATCTCCTGGAAGCTCAAGCAAATCCAAAGGCAGATCTTCCCAAGTTTTAATAAAATTTTCTGCCCTATTCGGAATAATTTCTCTTATAGCTTTTTTAAAAATCTCAGCAAACAGGCCTTTTTTATAATCTCTAAGAGCTGCCCAAAGCCTCTTTTTTCCTTCGGTAGCTTTTTTCTTAAATTTTTGTACCTCTTTAGAAAACTTATTATTATCATTTAAAATTTCTAAAATCTCTTGCGGGTTTGCCTTTTTTCCATCATCAAGTTTATAAGTAAGTAAATACAAAGCACAGGCTACTTTTCTAAGACAATCTTCTTTATCTTTTATAAAATGCAGAATAAAAGCAACGAGATTTCGGGTAAACTTTTTACCTGCTAATTCAACTTCAAAACTCTCCAAAATTTTTAATGTTTGAAAAATATGCTCTTTGTCAACCCGAGGGAAACGAGAACTAAACTCAAGTTCTGAATTAAAAGTTTTAAACTTCCCTTTATTTTTATCGTATTCCTTAAAACACTTTTCAATTAACTCTTTAGCAGAAATCTTCTGTTCACAATAGTTACGCACCCAATCTGAAAAAACAGCACCCCCTAAATCCCATATTCTCATAGCTCTCATTTGTCTATCCGTGATGTAACAAAGCCAGTGTACTAAAATTTTTTCTGAATTGCTTAAGTTCTTGTCAATGCTTTTAAAAACTCGCTTTTCCTCTTTCTTCTGATTTTCTTTGCACCACCTCTTTCTGTCTAACCAAGAAATAATTCTTAAATTTTCCCTAAGCAATTCTTTATCTAGTTCTTTATTTAGAATTTCAAACTTCATTTGGCCCATTTTTATACCTCCTATAAGTTTAAATTATTTTTACTTTTCCAAATTTTTAAACATCTTAAATAACTTTATCATTCTCTCCTTATCTGATAAAAGGAAAATTGCCCAGGCAAAAAGAAATGGGTATTCCTCGGTTACATCTAAATTAAATTCAGGAAATTTCTCTAATAATGGTGAAAACTTTTTCAAAATTTCGGTTTTGATCTGCTCAAAAGTAAATCTAGGATTTATTTCCCCACCTTCAAACCAAAAGATAACTTCAATCCTATCAAATTTTACCGCCACTTCTATATCCAGACTTTTATAATTGAACAAATTATGTATCGAACGCCTTAAAAATTTTTCTTTTACAAAAAAGCAAATATCTCGTAGGTCAGCTCCAGTTATAGGATGCTTCCAAGAAATTTCGTAGCCAAGATTTTTTATCTCTCTTGCAAGTTTTTCAAGTAGGGCTTTTCTATCCTCCTTGGCAAGAAGTCCATCTATGGATTTTTCTATAGGCTTTTTTAAGTAATAAAGCCTTAATGTGTAAGCGGCCTTCTGATACTCCGGGGGTTCAGTTCCTTTAAAGTTTGAATTCTTCTCGTGAAGAATTTTCTATCTCCCAGCCATCAAATTCCATTTCAATGTCTGCAAGCCTAAAAACTTCCTGGCTGAACTTTCTAAAAACTTCTGCATCATTTGCAATTGCTTTTTTTCTAAAAGGAATTTTAGTTCTTCCTTTACCTGTTATGTTAGGGTCAGCATAAAAGATAAAAATTACATCCACATAGTTAGGATCAGCATCTATTATTCCTAAAAGGACCTCCATAAACACAAATACTTCCAAAATCCCAGGTCTTTTGGAAGCAAAGTAATGTTTAAACTCGCGAGGGGAATCAGTTTCAACTTCTACGTTCCATCCGAGCTTATTTAAAGCTTTTATTAATCTTTTTCCAACTTCATCAATTGAAAATTTTTTTGAAGAGTACATGGCGGTTTCAAAGTTCTAATTTTTAATTATATTATACTCAGAATGACTGACACCATCATGTCAAGATTTTATACAATTTTTAAAAAATAAAAAATTTTACAAGTTCTTTAAAGCTTTTTTAAGCTCTTCCTGAATTTCCTCTTTCAGCCATTCTGGAGATATCACTTTAAAATAGGGAAGCCAGCGATAAAGCCAATGTTTGAAAACATGCACACCCCTCACTTTAAATTTTACTTCAAGCCAACCATCCTGCAGTTCTTTACATTCCTGATCTTTTACCCATTTTCTTCGTAAAAAATACTGCCTCACCTCTGGAGAAAAATGTACTACTATTTCCTCTTTTTCAGCATCTACATAAGGACCAAATGTTTCCTGAATTTTTTCCACTGAAGTTACTTCATTTTTAGGTAAAAAATAACGGTCAGTTAATCTCCAGGAGCGAATTTTATCAAGAGCAAAAGTCCTTTCTCCTTCTTTCTTTCTACACCAGGCTTGAACATACCAAAAATCTCCAGTATAAAACACAAAATAAGGTTCTATTTCTCTATACTCTGGAGCTTCACCTGGTTCATACTCATATTCAATTTCCACTACTTGATGCTCCTTTATTGCTGTAGAAAGGTCTTTTAAGAGGTCAAAAAGATATGGAGAAGAATAGAAGCCCTGAATTCCAAAAACTTCTTCAAAAGGGGTAAAATTTTTAGAAGCTAAGGCTATCTTTTGTTCTATCTGCTTTAAAATTGTTGTTGCTTTACTCCCAACTGCTGGTTCAAGAAAATTGCGAGAAAGTGCAAGGATTAAAGTTTCTTCGGTTTTGAGTAATGCTCTACTTAAGCTAAAACCTTTTTCAAAAGCATAAGTTCCCTTTTCTCGGTCGTAATAAATTGGAAATCCAGCATCTATAAGTGAGTTTATATAGCGATATATAGTTCTTTCACTAACCCCAAGTTCTTCTGCAAGATCTTTTACTCTAACCTTTTCTTTTCTATCAAGTTTATTTAGAATGTAAAGAAGACGGTCAAATTTATTCATGTAATGATCTACTGTGGCATAAGAATTAATTTTTAATTAAATATTATAATATAATTTTATTTTATTATATATTGTATCAAAACTTGCTGACAATATTATGTCAGAATTATTTTTTAATTTCTAATAAAAATTTTTATACAAATCCAAGATTTCTTTTTCCAGAAAGAATATTAAATTTTGCTTCTTCCTGCAGGGCTTTTACAAAGGATTCAGGAGAGAGATTCTCATCCATTAATTTGCATTTTCTATAAGCTGTTGCAAAATTTCCCGGCGTGAGAAGAAGTTTTGAAAGAACCTTTCGATACTTTTCAGCTTCTTTTTTCCCAAAAAGACTTGCAAATAATTTAACTTTCTGAGCATCTCCTAAGTAGTCAAACTTAACTTTTAGGTCAAATCTTCTCATTACAGCCTCGTCGAGGACTTCCACAAAATTTGTTGCACAAATAAACACACCTTCAAAACTTTCCATTTGTGTAAGAAGCTCATTTACCATACTTACTTCCCATGAATACTTTGCATCTTTTCTGCTTAAAAGAAAAGTATCTGCCTCATCAAGAAGTAACACTGCCTTTTCTCTTCTTGCTTCCTCAAACATAAGAGCAATATTATGCTCTGTCTCTCCTACATAAGGAGAAATAAGGTCGGAGGCATGCTTAAGTAAAAGCTCCTTATCAAGATATTCAGCCATTTTTCTTGCAAATTCTGTTTTACCTGTACCAGGTGGTCCATAAAATAAAAGCCTTCCTTTTTGCGAACGCTTAAGGGCAGAAAGAAGCTTTTTAAGATTGCAGTCTGTGTTTAATATGTCTTCCATAAAAGGAAGTTTATCTTGATTTTTGTATTTTATCACTTCTCCCAATCCAAGAGCTTTTAAAGAAAAATTTATTACAAACTCTGCTACATCTTCAGGATTTTCTAATTTTGAAAGAGCAGCTACTTTTGCTGCTTTTGCGATAATAGAAGGAGAGAGGTGTTTTATCTCAGCTATTTTTTCAAGCCATGCTTCTGAAACAGAAAAGTTTTTAAAATATTTCTTTAAAATTCGGAGCCTTGCCGAGCGTGAAAGATAGTCCATCTTAAGTAGGATATCAAATCTTCTTAAATAAGCGGGATCTGCTTTTGAAATAGAATTAGCAATCCAGATGGTGGGAACTTCATTTTTCTCAAGCACACGATTAATCCAAGCTTTATTAATAGCATCTCCTTTTTTATTATTCCCACTTATAAGTGAGGAAACCACTCTTGAGTTTGCATCCAGAATGTCATCTACCTCGTCAAAGAGAAGTAATGTATTTTTCTTTCTTTTAAGTAAAAATTGAGCCAGTCTGTAGCAGGAAAAGCGCTCCTTTTCCTCAAATGGTTCTCCTTTTTTGTTAGTAATAGCAACTTCGTAAAGCTTTGCTCCTGCCTCCTTTGCAAGCACTTTTGCAAATTCTGTTTTACCTGTACCAGGTGGTCCATAGAGCAAAATGTTTATCCCTTTTTCTTGATTTTTAAGAGCATTTTTTAAGTAGGAAATAAAAATTTCAAATTTTTCTATATGAGAAAAGTCTTCTTTTGTAAATCTTGCCTCTTGCACTTTTTGCAGGTAGTTTTGAAAAATTTCTTCTGGTTTTTTGTGAGGTAAAAACATCTCATCAACGAGTCCGGGAAGAACTGAAAATTTATCAGAAATCCGAGAAGAACCTGTTTCATGAAATTCAAGAAGTCCTACTTTAAAAAGCACTGAGTCATAAGAAAGAATTTGGTAAAGTTCCTCCTTTTTTAGTTCAAGCATGATAGAAACTTTGTTTACAAATTCTGACATTGTAATATTTCCAAAAAATTCAAGAAGTGCCTCAAAGTAAAATACAAACTTTGAAAGAATCACAAAAGCGAAAAAAGTCTTTTCTGCTTCTGTAAGTCCGAAAATTTTTTGAATTGCTTTGAGGTTTTCTAAAAATTCTGGCTCTATGTCCCAGGCTTTTTGTTTAAGGGTTTTTAGAATCTTGGGTCCATCCTTAAAGAGAGAATTTGTATCAAAAACAAATCGCACCTCTCCTTTTTCCAATTCTTTAAAAGAGAAATAATCTTCAAAAGTAATTTCTATAAGATATCGAACATTATCCAGTCGATAGGACTCAACTATTATACTGTTCCACCAATCCAGATTGTAAAATATTAATCTGAAAGTCCAATAAATTATAAGATTTTGACAGGCAAAGTGATCGATGTCAGCTTTTATTCTCCCCATTTTTCCTCCTCCTTAAAATGGTTATGTTAGAAAATAAGAAAAATTTGAAGATTGTACGCTATATTACATAAATTCAATAAATACTTTTACATAAGGAGATTTTTTTCTTTACACTTTCAGATTTCAGAATGTTTTTAACTAAGAAGTGGAAATTTATTTAAATTTGACATTTTTCTTTCTTCTGGAGAAAATTCTTTCTCGGACTTTACTACTCCTGGAAGATAAAGTTCTAAATGATGATAAGAATTTTTGGTTTGAATTATATAAAAACTCCCATAAGAAGTGATAAGTTTTCCTTTAAAAATTCCTACAAAAATGGGAGGTTCTTTATACCTATTAATATACATCTTATCTCCATAACAAACTTCTTCGTCATTTTTTACCAAAATCCCCTTAGGAAATTTAAATTTTTTCAATGTATTACCCCCCTTTCTTTTGATGATTTGAAATTTTTGAAATTTCAGAACAAAAAATTTTTTCGAAATTTAATTATAAAGAAAGGGTCTGACACCATTATGTCAGAAAGATTAAAAAATTTTAAAAAATTTTAGTTACTTTGAAAACGACGAATAAACTGCCAAAAGAAGACAGGCAAAGTATTGACGGAGCTGAACCTGTTCCCACGCTCTCATACACTACATCCTCTCAAAAGGGTTTGCCTATATCCCCTTAAGAACATTTTCAATGACAATATCAATAAAAGCTATCTATCCAGTCTATAAAATCCTGAATAAAAAATCTTACTTTCTCTGCTTTACATTCCTTTAAACACTCTTTTAGCCAGGGTTTAAGTAAATCTTTATATGACCATTCAAAATATCTAGAAGATCTCCTCATCTCTTCTATAGCTGTCTCTGACTGTCTTCCATTTGGGGTTAAAAAAATTAAAATAAAATTTTTGTAATTATCTTTTAAATAATTAAAATATTTTTCAAGCTGTCCCGGTGTTTCACGAGCCCATATTTTATTCTCCAATCCGATAACAGGCAAATCATATTGGGAAGCAATGTTTGGTTCAATTAATAAATCCAATCTTTTAATTTTTACTTCTTCTTTTTCTTTCGTTATTTTTTCTCTTGTTATTTTTGCTTTTTTTAAAGATATATAATTTAAAAAATTTGTGAGGTTAATATTATTAGAAAGTTTTAAAACTACCTGATAAAATAATTTCAAAAAAGTATCTCCCTGGGCATGTTCTCCATCTGGATTCAATAATATTTGGATAATATCCGAAAATTTATTTTCTTCATTACTCGGGTTCAAAAGTTTTATTAAATTAAAACTTTTTGCAAGATATACATTTATTCCGTTCCATATTTCTTTTTGTGTTTTGAATTCAATTAATAGAGATGATAAAATTGAATTTAACTTTTCTTCATTAATTGTATACTGCATCACAAACCTCCACTAATTCATTAATTTTGTCTTTAGTCAATTCATAAATTTTCTCAAATTTATTTATATATTTATTAACTATTTTTTCAGGATCTTTTAAAAATTCCTGATAAAAAGATCTTCTATTTAATTTTTGCTCTCGTTTTTCAATTGTAGGACCCCATCCAGTAGCTGGTTCTTTTATGAACCCAAAAAGTATCCCTCCCCATTCTTTAAATTCCTTTTGCCAATTTTCTAATCCTTTCTCATCTTCGATTAGGAATTTTTCTTTTAAAATTTCACTATGTATCTCTTTTACTATTTTGCAAAATTGAAAATTTTGAAGTAATTTTTCACGAATATCTTGAGGAGTATCTAACATAAAATAGATATCTTGTCCGCAATAAAAGTTGTTCACAAATTGAAAATAAAAAGTTAAAGGTTCATTTTCCCTTATTTTCCATTCTTTTTTGGAAATATTAAAAGCTTCATGTTCTTTATCATTGAAATATTCAATCTCAAAATTTCCGTCTATTTTCTTTATTTCCGATATCAACCTATTTTCAAAATCTTCAAATATGTGTTTTTCTATCTCAGGAAATACATCATAAATCACACAAAATAGTTCAAATCTTTCACTCTTTTCCTGACCGCTTAAATTATCGTTTAAAACAAATTCTTTTGCTTTTTGTTTTAAGAAATTACAAAGAGCATTATTCATAGTTCCCTCCTTCTTTTTAAAGTCATTTTAACTTTTATTTTTTAATTTACCACAAGTTCAATTTACAACCAAAATATTTTCTGAATACTTAAAGGTCTTATTTAACAAAATATAAAGGTAATTAATCAAATTAGTCAGCTTTTCCTTTTTTACTTTGTTTGTAATATTTTTGTTGATTTTTATATTAATTAATTATACCAGAAAAAAATTATATCAACATTTGTAGATCCTTCGAAAATTTTTTACCTGCTACACTATCCAAAAATAAAAATATAAGTATGATTTATTTTAACCAATTTTTATATAACTTAGGGAATGACAAAATTTCTTCAAAAAATAAACGAGAGCTTTTTCTTTTAAACTTTTTCCCGTAAATCTTATTATTTAATGGTGGAAAATCTTCATAAGCTTTTTCAAAAAGTTAAGTTACTTTTTTGTTCTATTTTTAACTGTAAAATATTCTCATAATAAAAGCAACATTCAAAATTTTTCATCTTTTTTATTTGACAAAGCTTTTTCATATCTTTAAGAAATTTTTCTTTTCTATTTAAGTTATTTCTGAAACAATTCTTTATATTTTTGTATTTTTCAATACGCTATTATCGCATTATTTTAATATATTTACCTATTTTCTAATATTGACAAAATGCGATAGTAGTTGTTCGATAAATGGTAAGTATATCTCGTGTAATTCATTTTATTGCATCATATATGGTTTGACGAATATACGAAATTACTTTATAGAAAATTTGGGTAAGCGAAGTATTATACTTACTTGTGGGACTGTCCATCCATTTGTGTAAATTTTATTATAGCCTATCTTCAAATAAAATCACTATTTGGCTGTAGATATGTGGCCAATCCTTAATCTTGGTCCA
>Ga0190316_1000156_pt1 | contig 18187 bp, 18 predicted proteins | sample 48701112_MG_FD_161663 | JGI IMG/M metagenome (GOLD analysis project Ga0190316, IMG submission 161663) | Hydrothermal vent sediment bacterial communities from Southern Trench, Guaymas Basin, Mexico - 4870-11-1-2_MG | ecosystem: Environmental > Aquatic > Marine > Hydrothermal vents > Sediment ... | reverse complement strand
GGAAATGAAGCCCAAAGAATACATAAAGAGGGTAGAAAAAGAGAACCCAGTGGAAGAACCCTGGGAGCCAGATGATGATTTCAAGCATAACAGGCTGTTGAAAAAGTCATTTTTTTCTCAGACCCGTTCATGAGCTAACAAGAGCAAAATATTATCCGCAGGCTTGTTTTTGAAAAATAATGAACCTAAACCATTGATGGCATAATTAGAGAAATTGCCCCCCTCGAATAGCCTCTCTGGCCTCTTTGTTACCTCTATATAACTTTTTAAAAAGTAGAGTTGGTTGAAGGGAATAAAATATTCTTCTTTCTCACCAACCTTCGATTTTTCAGGAGCACGCGGCGCCGCGCTGCCACCGCCGTAAGCCCAAAGGGTGCAGAAACGGAAAACAGCGTGCTAAACTAGGGAACAGGCTGGGTAAAGATAATATGCATCTGCGTTTTTCAACAACTTGTTAAGAGTTAAAGTAACCAATTTAGCCCAAAGCTCTTAAGAAATCCGTTGTTTACTTGCCAAAATCAAAATAATATTTGATATTAGCCCCAATCATCCAGGAATTCAAATCATAATCAACTTCTTTTTTTGCAGGCCCTACAGGTGTATCTACTGTTCTTTCTACATCTCCACTAGCCCAAAAATAGCGGGCTTCAAACCCTACAGCCAATCTTTCACTAGCAAAAAAGTCTATGCCTAAACCTACATGACCTCCCCAAGCACCATCAAAATCCAGGTTTACTTCATTTCCCCAATGTTTTTCGTACTCACCGGCCACATCACCATCCACAAAATAATACCCGAAACCCAGGGTAATATAAGGCACCATCCAGGTATAATATTGAGGGTTTTTGGTTAGATAACGCAGTTGGGCAGAGAAGGTCAAAGGATAAACATTGATCTTTCCTATTTTTACATTATCTGTCTCATCCTTAAGGTCTATATCCAATGAATAATCAAAGGCAGCTTCCAGGGTGAGCCACTCATTTACTCCATAACTAACACTAGCTCCCAGCATGACCTGATTTTTTGTATCCAATTCATGGTCAAAAAAGGTGTCTTCTGAAGGCAAAATCCCATTTACCCTGAAGCCAACCCCTACCTTATGGCTGGTATCAGGTATGGTCTGAGCTCCAGCTAGCCCACTTACCAGCATAAAAATAGCCACTATCAAACCAATCAAGCATTTCCTCATTTTTTCCTCCTTAGTAGTTATAAAATGAATCATAATCAAATACTGAATAATCCATTCCATCCCAATTTTCAATGATAAATCCAGCATGAACTTCACAGCCATAACCAGATGGGAAATAGGACCTAGGAAAATCAAACAAAGGATAGTCAGTAAGGTCTGTTACTGACCATACTGTAAATGGAGGTATGTAATCAGGCTTTGTACCTTCTTCAGCTTCTTGGAGTTCTCCACTTTCCACCCAATAATATTTTTCGTAAGTATGCCAACCTGTGGGAGTATACCATTCTTTAAATATAGAAGTCTTTACTACTATTTGAGTTTCATTGTCTACCTCTACGATAAAAACATCTGTCCTGGAGCAATCAATCCAAAGATAGGCAAAGGCCGGCAGGGCTGCAGCATTATTTGCTTCCACCGTTGCATAGGCTTTAACTCTACCAGCATCAGTATTAAGGTTTACATTTACAATCGGAGGATCACTTATAATACGGCCCGTGATACCAAACTCTGCTGCATCGCTTACATAATAGGTTAATCCGCTTGCCCCTTTGATTACTAACTTGCCAACTATACTATAATAACCACAGCCTATTTCCCTTGCCAAGTCCTGTGTAGAAAAAGACCAAAGAGGAACTTCAGGAATGTTTGTAATATTTAAGTCTCTGGCAAAAGGTGCCTCGCCTTCTGTAATCCCATTAGCTGTAATTGAATAAGTATTTGTTTCGGCTTTTGCTTCTTCCCCGCTGAGGTCAGGAGTGACAGTATTAAGCAGTAAATAAAAATCTGCTCTGTAACCATGACAATCATTTGAGTTAAGTGACCCAAAAACTTCGATTTTATCATTAACATTGGTGGTAACCATTAAAGGTCCATCAATTGGGTCACCCTCACCATTTTTTCTTATTTTTATATCCACTTTACAAAGTTTAAAATCAAGCTGCGCTGAAATTTCTTGGTCTTTAAAAATCTTCACTGTATTTTGATTTATTGTTAATAAATCCATCTTTCCATTATTGTCAAAGTCCGTTGCTAAAACTTTAATGGGAGGACTCTCAGTAGATATAGTTTTATCTGAAGGGGTAAAATTACCTAAACCTGTGCTTAATAAAAAATATACAGCATTGCTGCCTTCACAACCTACGGCTATATCCAAATAATTGTCACTATTAAAGTCAGCTATAGCCAGAGAAGAAGGGGAATAACCCACGGAATAATAAACAGGATGTTCCAAACTATATAACCCTCCCTCTAATTTTCCATAAAAAAGTCCTACACTATTGCTACCTTTATTGGCTACTACTATATCTAAAACCGCATCATGGTTAAAATCCGCTATAGCCAAGGCAACAGGATTATATCCTGTTTGTGCCTGGGCAGTAATGGTAAAACCCTTAGTTTTTTGGGTTAGGACATAAAGCATATTTCCAGCCACCACTACCAGGTCTGCCAGGCCATCTTGGTTGAAATCTGCTTTCCCTATGGCAGACAGTGGTCCCCTCGGAATGGGATAATTCTCCCATGAAAAAAACCAGGCCTTTCCTTTGGAATTATAATCCCCTAGGCCATACCCAATAGAAACACTATTGTTTTCAGCTAAAGCCATATCAAGATAACCATCAGCATTAAAGTCATATAATACCATGTCATTGGCTGCCCTCGAGCCATTTTCTGTGTGTATTTCAGAGCTAAATTCACCATATTTATTCAATAAAATTTTTATCCTTCCCATTTTCCTATCACTCACTATCAAATCCACTCCTCCATCACCGTTTACATCCGCTGCCTTTATCACATTAGGAAGGCCACTAAAAGGAACAATGGCAGGTGCAGAAAAGGAACCACCTCCGTTTCCTGAATAAATAAGGATGGTTCCATCTGTGCCTATAGCCAAGTCTGACTGGAGATCCCTATTAAAATCTGCAATTGTAGCACAAGTAGGAGCACCAGGAAGGCTTAGTTCTGTTGCCTCTCCTAACCCATTTAAGACTAGTAAAACCATTAATCCTATAAACAAAATGGACCTTTTTTGTAACATTTTTCCCCCCCTAAATTATTCTCCTTTTAGCACATTTGTTCATAAAATGTCAACCAAAATTAAAAAATTCTTTATATCCAGTTATACTTAAAATATTTTAGGCAAATTTCATGCCATACATGATAGTAGATGGAGGAAGCAGATTCTACTAAAAGTGCAGGCACTATCATTGATTTATACAATTTTATAATTACCCAGCCCACTAGCCCAAATTTGTCTCTCTAAGGGTAAAAATGTACACTGTGAAATTAAAGTTAATTGAACACTCCCCAAAATTTAGGTGTTAACAGCTTGTTGAAAAAATCAGATGCATATTATCTTTACCCAAACGGAGCAATCTGCTAAGCTATAAATAGGTTGGTGAAGTTAACCGTTATTTTACTACTTTAATATGGGAGATATGATTCCCAAAAACCATATTCTAAGATTGATTAATAAATTAGGCCTTTCCCCAGAATTTTTAAAGGCTTTCTAAAAAGAAAGGTAAGTTCTTCAAAACAGTAATAACTTTAAAAGAAAACGGTCAAATATAGTAACTGGCCTTACGCATAGTATAAAATTGTTTTTAATTTTAAGCCATAACATTATAAAAAAACATTTTTTAAGGGTTGCGGTCAAAAAAACTGACCGCAACCATACAAATATTTTATTTAGAGCTGGGGCTGTCAAGGAGTGCTCGCTCGCCTGCATTCCGCAGCGGCCCTCCTTGACAGATAAATAGTCTCTTAAAGAAAGAACTTTTTTGCTAACACTCCTGTTTGCTTCAGGCAAGCCTGCGGATAATATTTTACTCTTGTTAGCCCATGGAGGGGTCTGAGAAAAAAACGACTTTTTCAACAAGCTGTAAATACTTAAAACTGTTTTTGGCATTAAAACATTTGGATTTCATTTGAAATTTGGATTTTTAGACCATATTTAAACATTTGTTCTTTTTGTTAAATTACTTATGGCCTGACTTTGACATGGCCCTGTTATATACTCTTCCCCACCTTGACAGCATAGGGAAAAATAAAATACTTTAAAAAATTTCTTCCCATTGATAAAACTTAACAATTTTGCTAGTGTTTAGGAAGAGTTAAAATTAAAGGAGTAAAAAGTGATTTTAGACTATATTTTGGGTTGGTTTTCTGATGATTTAGCCATAGATTTAGGCACAGCAAATAGTTTAGTATATGTAAAGGGCAAGGGGATTGTTTTAGATGAACCTTCTGTGGTTGCAGTGAAAAAAGACCGAAGAGGAAATAACAAGATTCTGGCAGTGGGTAAAGAAGCTAAATCCATGGTAGGCAAAACACCTGGTAATATTGTAGCTATTAGACCTCTTAAAGATGGTGTAATTGCTGATTTTGAAGTGGCGGAAGAGATGATTCGGTATTTTATTCAAAAGGCACATAATCGACGCAGTCTTATTCGTCCTAGGGTGGTTATCGCCATTCCTTCAGGAATTACTCAGGTAGAAAAACGAGCGGTGAAAGAAGCGGCTGAATTAGCGGGGGCAAGAGAGGTTTATCTTATTGATGAGCCCATGGCAGCAGCTATCGGTGCAGGGTTACCCATTACCGAACCCAGGGCCAATATGGTGGTAGATATAGGGGGTGGCACAACAGAAGTAGCAGTTATTTCTTTAGGTGGAATTGTTTATTCCAATTCGGTTAGAGTTGCAGGAGACAAGATGGATGAATCTATTTTGTTGTATATCAAGCATAAATATAATCTCCTCATTGGAGAACATACTGCCGAACAGGTAAAGATTACCTTGGGTAATGCCTATTCTGGAAATGAGGAAAAGACAATAAAAGTAAAAGGACGAGATTTAATTAAAGGTATTCCTCGGACTATTGAAATTTCTTCTAAAGAAGTAAGGTTAGCTATTCAAGAACAAATAGATACCATTATAGGCATTGTAAAGGATGCCCTAGAGCAAACTCCTCCTCAATTGGCAGCCGATATTGTAGATCAAGGTATTATGTTGACCGGTGGTTGCGCTTTATTAAGCAGGTTGGATAAATTGTTAATGGAGGAGACACAATTACCGGTATTTGTAGCAGAAGCCCCTCTTTCTACAGTAGTTTTGGGGGTAGGAAAAACTTTAGAAAACATTTCTATTTTAAAACAAGTTGCAGCTATATAAAATAATCAATGAAATTTCCGAAAGAAAAAGAATAATAAGCATTCTTTTTCTTGTTGGCTTAATCATTTTTATTGATTTTAAATTTCACTTTTTTAACCAATTCTTAATGGAATGTTCTGCCCCTATTACCAAACAAATAATAAATGGTTGGCATTATCTTCAAAAAATTAAACAAGAGTATTCTAGCTTAAGAGAAGTCAAAAAGGAGAACCTACAATTGAGAAAAAAATTGGCTGAATTAAGCCAAAAGGAGGTTTTCTATCGTGAGCTCCTTTTGACCAATCAAAGATTAGAATCACTGTTAAGGCTGAAACAGAAATTGGCATACCCTTCTTTAACTGCAAATGTAATCAGTTATACACCTTATTTTAATCCTAAATTAGTGGTTATAGATAAAGGGCGCAAGGATGGTTTGAAACTACATTTTCCAGTATTAAATATCGAGGGAGTGGTGGGACAAATAGCCATGCTTTCTTCCCACTATGCCAAGGTGTTAACCATTATTGATGTCAATAGCCGAATAGGAGTGAAGTCCCAAAGAACTAGAGTAAATGGGGTTTTTATAGGGACTGGTATAAATACAGGCGAAGTAAAATATATAATGAAGGATAAAGATGTTAAAGTAGATGATCTCTTCATTACCTCCGGTTTAGATGGCATCTTTCCCAAAGGTCTTTTGGTGGGAAAGGTAATTAGTATTTCTGAGCCTAAAACAGGTTTGTTTAAAAAGATAGTGGTCAAAACTAGTGTTGATTTTTGCTGTTTAGAAGAAGTCATTGTTTTATTAAAACCTTCGCAATGGTTCTCTCCGCATGAACAAAACTAAAAAAAGATTTTTAGTCTTCGGATTGTGCCCTGGGATTTGGTTTTTATTGGCTATCTTTCCCTATTTTAGGTGGTTTGGCAAAGTTAGTTTTGTTTCATTTTGCTTATCAGGAATTTATATAGCTATATTCGGAAATAAGCCTTATTTATGGTTAGGTTTTTGGGGTGGGTTACTGGATGTGTATAAAGGTAATACCTTGGGGCCTTATTTTACTGGTTTTCTCTGTATGGGATGGCTAATGAGTAAAACTAGGCACAAATTTATCCCCAATTTCCCCAACCAGATAATATTAAGCTTTTTAGCCATTTTATTCTTGCATGGATGGGGTTATGGCTGGGAGGTAATATTTGATTTGAACAAAAATGTATATAAAATAAAAGAAGTTTTAACCTTTGCCTTAATTGGAGCATGTTTAACCCCTTTTATTTTTAAGTTTTATAATGTTTTAGCTCAGGATGTCTATTAATAAAGATTGTATTTTAAGCAACTGGAAAAAACGACTTAAGCTCTTGCAGTGGTTGGTGTTATGTTTTTTTATAATCGTCATCCTTCGTCTATTTCATCTCCAAGTAGTTAAAGGAGAATTCTATGAAATTCGAGCAGAAAACAACCGTCTGGAAATCGAATCAATTCCTGCCCCTAGAGGAGTTATCTATGATAGAAAAGGAAGAATTTTGGCTACTAATCGCCCCTGTTTTTGTCTTTTATTTTATCCTCAAAAACTTCCTCATAAGAAAGATATTTTGGAGTCTTATGCCTCATTTTTGTCTCCTATTTTAAAAAAATCTCCCTCTGAAACGATGTTTATGCTTAAAAAAAGCTTGGTATACCCTATAAGACCTATTTATTTAAAGAAGGACTTAACTTGGGAAGAAGTAACTACTCTAGAAGCATCCCACTATTTTTTTTCTGCCTTGAAAATTCATGTTACTCCTTTGCGTTTTTATCCTCATCGCTCTTTGGCTTGCCATCTTCTTGGTTATGTTAGCCTCATCAGTGCAGAACAACTTAAGTCAATGCCTGAGGCTGAGCCAATCGACTTTATAGGCAAAATGGGTATAGAAAAACTCTTTCAATCTGCTCTAGCGGGGAAAAAAGGGAAACGTTTTTTAGAAGTAGATGCTTTAGGTCACACCAGGCGTGTTTTGAAAGAAACACTACCTATTTCAGGTAATAACCTATATCTAACATTAGATGCTAAATTACAAGCCTATGCTGAGCAGTTACTTAAAGGCAAAACAGGCGTTATTGTGGCTCTTGTTCCCCAAACTGGAGAAGTTTTGACTTTAGCTAGCAATCCTGGTTTTGACCCAAACCTATTTGTGAATGGAATGGATAAAAAAACCTGGCAAAAATTGAAAAATAATCCCCAAAATCCTCTTCAAAATCGAGCTACCTGTGGGCTTTATCCAGCAGGTTCTATATTAAAAATAGTTACTGCTTTAGCTGCCTTGGAAAATAAAGTCATTTCTGCCCATACCAAAATCAACTGTCCAGGAAAATTTGTCTTTGGGGACCGGGTTTTTCGATGTTGGAAAAAGAGCGGCCATGGTATGCTTGATGTGAAAAGAGCCATTATTCAATCTTGCGATGTCTTCTTTTACCAACTTGGTGCTTGGTTAGGTATTGAAACATTAGCAGATTATGCCAAACAATGTGGTTTTGGTCAATATAGCGGTATTGGCATTGAAGAAGCTTCAGGCCATGTGCCCACATCCACGCACAAGTGGCCCAAGGGAGAGGCCTTAAACATGGCTATTGGTCAAGGTTCATTTTTGACCACTCCCTTACAAATTGCCCAATTTTTTGCTGCCTTGGCCAATGGAGGTAATATTTATGGTCCTCAGATATTATTAAAAATGCTCAGTCCACAAGGCAAAATTATGAAGAAAGGAGAAATAAAAATAAATAGCAAATTGCCTATTTCAACCTATAATTTAAAGCTTATCAAAGAAGCCTTAGTAGGAGTGATGAATGATCCTCGTGGGACTGGTTACAATGCACGCTCCCACCGTGTGGTTATAGCTGGGAAGACAGGAACAGCTCAAGTGATCTCTTTACCTCAAAAAAAACTTTCTAAATTACCAGTTTCTCATAGAGACCATGCCTGGTTTGCTGGTTTTGCCCCTGCAAAAAGACCTCAAATTGTAGTGGTAGTCTTAATTGAACACGGAGGGCATGGTGGAGCTACGGCGGCTCCTATTGCCACTAAATTAATAGAGGCATATTTGGATGAAAATAACTAGATTTTTCCTTACTACTTCGGGTCAGATGTTATTTGTTCTTATAACCCTGGTAAGTATTGGTCTCCTTAATTTATATAGTGCTACTTATTATTTGGGGCCAAAGGCTATACTCTTTAAAAAACAAATATTTTGGACAGGCTTGGGTTTTATCACTTTGTGGATATTTAGCTCTATAGAATATCACAAATTGCGCATTTATGCTTATCATATTTACACCATTATTGTGTTGTTGCTTTTTGCCCTTTTGTTTATTGCTCCTTCCTTATCAGGAACAAAACGATGGTTTACCTTAGGTCCTATTTCCATTCAACCTTCGGAGTTGGCTAAAATAGTATTCATTATTACTATAGCTCACTATTTGAGCGAAACTAAGCTAGAAAGCCAAACTCTAAAGGTATTCTTAAAAACCTTGATATTGACGGTTATTCCTGTATTTCTGGTAGTCCTAGAACCAGACTTGGGCACAGCAGTGATTCTTTTAATCCTGTTTGGGAGTATGTGTGTCTTAAGCAAGGTATCCAATAAAATACTTTTAGTTGTGGGAGGCTTAGCTCTTGCTTTTTTACCCTTTATCTGGAAGTTTATGCTTAAAGATTACCAAAGAGCAAGGATTTTGGGATTTTTATTTCCCCACAAAGACCCATTAGGGGTTGGTTATCATGTTTTACAATCAAAAACCGCTATTGGGTCAGGAAGGTTATGGGGAAAGGGATTTTTAAAAGGAACTCAGTCCCAACTACATTTTTTACCTGAACATTACACTGACTTTGTTTTTTCTGTGTTTGCAGAACAATGGGGATTTATAGGATGTGTTATATTATTAACTCTTTATCTTTTGCTTATTTTGATGGGGATTAGAATCGCTCAGCGTGCTAATCATCCTTTTGCATTTTTACTAGCAGGGGGTATTACAGCTTTGTTTTTCTGGCAAGTGTTTATTAATATTGCCATGACCTTGGGCCTTTTACCTGTTGTAGGAGTGCCTTTACCCTTTATGAGTTATGGTGGTTCTGCTATGTTAGTTAATTTTATAGCCGTGGGTATATTGATAAATATTGATATCAAAAATTGGAGGAAATGATGACAAAAATCCTTGATGGTAAGGCATGTTCAGCTCAAATTCGAGCAGCGTTGGCCAGTGAAATAAAAACCCTTATTTCTAAGGTGGAAAGGCCTCCTTGTTTAGCTGTTATCTGGGTAGGAAAAAATCCGGCTTCAGCTACCTATGTTAAAGCAAAGGGAAAGGCATGTGAAAAAATAGGGATGGATTTCCAATTACACCATTTGCCTGAAACTGTGACAGAGAAAGAATTGGTGGCGTTAATTCACTCTTTAAATAAAAACCACAATGTAGATGCACTGTTGGTGCAACTACCATTACCTGAGCAAATTTCAGAAGAAAGTGTGGTTTCTGCCATTTCTCCTGAAAAGGATGCCGATGGGTTTCATCCTTACAATTTGGGAAGATTGATAATGGGAAAACCTACTTTTATTCCCTGCACTCCAGCAGGTATCTTGGAACTATTGCAGAAAAATGGGATAGAAACTATAGGAAAGGAAGTAGTTATTGTGGGTAGGAGCAATATTGTAGGTAAACCCTTGGCTGTGCTTTTAATGCAAAAGGCATTGGGCAATGCCACAGTCACCGTGTGCCATACAGCAACTAGGGACATTGTCTTTCATACCAAAAGGGCAGATATTCTGATTGTAGCTGCTGGGAAGCCCAGAATGATTAAGGCAGATATGGTAAAAAAGGGAGTGATAGTAATTGATGTAGGTATCCATCGCACAGAACAAGGTCTTTGTGGAGATGTGGACTTTGAGGAAGTGAAGCCAAAGACTTCTGCCATTACTCCTGTACCTGGTGGTGTAGGCCCTATGACAGTAGCCATGCTTTTAAAAAATACTGTGCTGGCATGGAAAGGAAGATATAAAGTTTAACTTTGAGGCCAAATCTTTTTCCCCTGATACCAAATTTCGCCTTTATTATTTTGACTAAAGGCAGAAAGGCTAAAACCTTTCACCTTGCCATCAATAATTAATCTTCCACCTTTCATAAAATAAGCAGTCCAGGCACCAGCATTCCCTGTGATTTTTAGATAAGACTTTTCCTGATTTTCATAGCCCAGAAGAGAAATGGGATTTTTTAGTTTTTTTGTATTCAAATTAACATTTAGAGGTTCAATCTGTTTTAATTCTTTCCCTTTTTCCATTTCTTCCTTGATGTACTGATTTACTGTTCTATTTAAAAGAAGAGAAATAAGAAGACCCAGGGTAACTGTAGAATATTCTTTCTCCTCATATCTTTCTAGTAATTGATTTAATACTTTCTCCAAATATTGAGCCTTAATCTCCCTTATTTTGATAATGACTTTCTGAGAAAGTATATTAGCAATGTCTTTGGGAATACGCCTTACTTGATTTTTCCATTCATCATATAGTTTCTCAATCTCATCCACAATTTCTTTGATTTCTCTCTCTTTTTGTTTAACCCCTTCAAATTTATTTTGGTACTCTGTTCTTTTCTTCTTTATCCTTTCCTCTGTCTCTGTTTCTTGAATGTTTAAAACCTTTTCTGCCAACTTCTGAATTTTTTGACGCAGCATATTTTTATTTTATGCTCCAAATAGTATGCTGTAAATGCTTTATTTAATTGAACATTCCCCAAAATTTAGAAGTTAACAGCTTGTTGAAAAACTCAGATGCACATTACCTTTAAGCTATAAATAGGTTAATGGATGTAATTTTTTCACATCTTTCTTAGCACTCTTTGCTTTTTGCGTTGGCGTTTTGATAAACGACGCGATGGTCCTTTTTTTATAGGCGCAATAGTAGAGGGAGTTTCTTCTTCCACCCCTTTGATTGCAGAATAAAAGGCCATCTCCAGCCTGGAAATAAACTCAGTGGCAGGGATAGAAGTAGCTCTGTGCCTTTGAGCAAAATTAATGATTTCTCTATCAGAAGTAACTACTACTAAATTAGAATTTTTCATAACCATGCGTTTAATTATTTCATCTGCTGTTTGGCCATAAGGAGAATAAATAACAGAGATACCAGCTATTGTTTCTTTTTGAGGAGAGAGGTGAGCCGCATTCTGACCATCAAAAACCACAGTAATTTTATGTCTTTTTAATCTCCGATAGGCTTCCAGATATTTAATAAGTGTCTCTCGACCTACTTCCAGCCCTTCTTGTTCGGCTTTTTTAAAAACAGGTGATTGTCTTATAATATTATATCCATCTATGACTAACTCCATTTCTCCCCATTAATGGTTTGAAATAGTTGAAGAAGTCCTTCTTCAGAAAAAAAACTAATCTCAATCACACCCCCTTTTTTTCGAGGTATCACTCTCACCTTTGTACCTAAAACTTCTCTGAGCTTCTCTTCTACCTCTTGATAGATGGGTGAAGGAGTCTTGCTCTTTTTTTTATGTATTTTAGCACTCTGCACCCGTTTTTCTGTTTCTCGAACAGATAAATTCTTGTTGATAATCTCCTCACGGATAGCCAGTTGTTGTTCTAAAGGTAATCCTATAAGGGTTCTAGCATGTCCCATGGTGAGACGTCCCTGATTTAAATCTTTCTTAATTAAACTTGGTAGTTGACGTAAGCGTAGAAAATTGGCGATAGTTGCTCTATCTTTACCCACTCTTTTAGCAATTTCCTCCTGGGTAAGATGGAATTCTGTCAATAGACGATAATATGCTTCTGCTTCTTCTAAAGGAGTTAAGTCTTGACGTTGAATATTTTCAATAATGGCCATTTCTAATCTTTCAATATCAGAAACAATCTTACGAGCAATTACAGGTACTTCTTTTAACCCTGCTTGACGCGCTGCCTCTAGACGTCTTTGTCCAACTATTAGCTCATATTTATCTTTTAAGGGAGTAACAATTAAAGGTTGCAAAATTCCATTTTCTCTGATGGAAGTCACTAGTTCCTGAAAGCTCCTCTCTTGAGTGTCAATTGCTTGCCGGGGTTGATAACGATTAGGACAAATCTTTTCTATAGGGCACATGAAATAATCACTAAAGGAGTCTTCAGAAAAAAGGGCATCCAATCCTCTTCCAAGACCTGGCTTTTTCATGTTAACCTCTTTTATCCCGTGCTAAAAACTCTTGAGCTAATTGGAAATACTGCTCTGCCCCACGGCATTTTCTATCATAAAAAAACACTGGGAGGCCATGACTGGGTGCTTCTCCTAAACGCACATTACGAAATATAACTGTCTTAAAAGTATATTCCTTAAAATGTTTCCTTACCTCAGTCTCTATCTGTTGAGAAAGAATATTTCTTTTATCAAACATAGTTAACAAAAACCCTTCTATTCTTAGGCTCGAATTGACCCGTTGTTTAATAAGTTTAATGGTTTTAAGCAATTGGGTCAATCCTTCCAGGGCGTAATATTCACATTGAACAGGAATTAACACTGTGTCAGCGGCGGTAAGGGCATTTATAGTAATAATACCTAAAGAAGGAGGACAATCTAAGAATATAAAATCATAAACAGACCTTAATGCTGCCAAATGGTGTTTAAGCTGGTGCTCTCTTTTGGAAAACAAGGCCAATTCTACCTCAATACCTGTTAAATCAGGATGGCCAGTAATACATCTTAATCCAGTTACACAAGTGGGTTTTATGGCCTGAGTAATAGGTATTCTCCCCACTAAAACCTCATAAAGATTTACCCCATTAATAGAGAGACCCAATCCACTACTGGCATTAGTCTGTGCATCACAATCTACTAAAAGCACCTGTTTTTTTAGTAAAGCAAGAGAGGTAGAAAGATTTATAGCAGTAGTAGTTTTCCCTACCCCACCTTTTTGGTTAGCAATAGCAATGACCTTACTCATTGAAGTATGAATTATCACATTCTATGGTGCTTTGCAATCTATGTTTCACGTGAAACATCCTCTCTTGCCTTTTGACATAGCTTATGCTAATTTAACCCTTAACTAGAAAGGAGGTAAAAAGTGGAAATTAAAGAACAAATTTCTTCAATGGCAAAAACAGCTAAAGAAATGGCTCCGGCAATAGCAACAGCCAAAACTGATGTTAAAAACAATGTCTTAAAGAAAATTGCTCAGGGATTGAAAGACGAACTCTCTTCTCTATTAAAAGCTAATGCTAAAGATGTGGCTTATGCTCAAGAAAAAGGCCTTTCTAAAGCCATGATTGATAGACTCACCCTTACGGAAGCGAGAGTAGAAGGGATGATAAATAATCTTTATGAAGTCATCGCTTTGCCTGACCCTGTAGGTAATATTACGAAAATGTGGCTACGACCCAATGGTCTAAAAGTGGGGAAAATGCGAATTCCTCTGGGGGTGATTGGTATGATTTATGAAGCTCGGCCTGATGCTACGATAGAAGCAGCCGCCTTATGTCTTAAGGCAGGCAATGTGGTAATTTTAAGAGGTGGTTCTGAAGCTATCAATTCAAATATCGTACTGGGTAATATCATGACTGCAGCCTTAGTGAAAACAGGATTGCCAGAAAAGGCTATTCAAGTGGTACCTATTACAGATAGAGCGGCTGTTTTGGCCTTATTAGAAATGGAACAATATATAGACCTAATTATTCCCAGAGGGGGTGAAGGATTAATAAGATTTGTCACTGAACACGCCAAAATGCCTGTATTAAAACATTATAAAGGTGTGTGTCATGTTTATGTAGATGACAAGGCGGATCTGGAAAGGGCCAAAGAGATTTGCTTTAATGCCAAGGTGCAAAGACCTGGTGTTTGCAATGCCATGGAAACATTACTTATCCATGAAGGCATAGCAGAGAAATTTTTGCCTGAGATGTTAAAAACCTTTACCCAAGCAGGTGTAGAAATTAGAGGATGTCCTAAAACTTGTCAGTTGTTTCCATCAGCCAAGGCTGCCACAGAAGAAGATTGGCCAGCAGAATATTTGGATTTAATCTTGGCAGTGAAAATAGTAGCTAATATGGAAGAAGCTATAGACCATATTGCTAAATATGGCTCTAATCATACAGAAGCTATAGTAACTCAAGATTACTCTCGCGCCTGGCAATTTCTGGAGAAGGTAGATGCTTCAGTAGTATTAGTAAATGCCTCTACTAGATTTAACGATGGAAATCAGTTGGGACTAGGTTCAGAAATTGGCATTAGCACCTCTAAATTACATGCCTATGGTCCTATGAGTTTAGAAGAATTGACGACTACAAAATTTATTGTCTTTGGAGAAGGCCAAATTAGAACTTAAACATTGTGAAAATTGGTATTTTAGGAGGAACTTTTAACCCCATTCATTTTGGACATTTAAGGGCGGCTGAAGAAGTCCGGGAAAGACTGAATCTTGAAAGGGTAATGTTTATTCCGTGTGGCATTCCTCCTCACCGTCCAATGGATGAACTTGTGCCTTTTCCCCACCGTTATCAAATGGTAAAATTGGCTATTGCTGACAATCCTTTCTTTTATGTCTCCAAAATGGAAGGAAACCGAGATGGAAAATCTTATACTGTGGATACCTTAAAACTTCTCTTACAAAAAGAAACGGATGCCGAATTTTATTTCATTCTTGGATTGGATGCCTTCTTGGGTATTGATACCTGGAAATCGCCCCAAACCCTTTTTGAGCTAGCTCATTTTGTGGTTCTACCTAGAAAAACGCTTTCTAAAGAACAAATAATGCCCATTCTAGACAATTTTTTTTCTGATGTAAAAACTGAGGAAGATTCTTTTTTTCTGCCTTCAGGCAAAATTATTTACTATTGCCCAATCACTTTACTAAATATTTCGGCTTCCCAAATTAGAAGATTGGTCAGAGAAAATAAATCAATTCGCTATCTGGTTCCTGAGGTTGTGGCGGAATACATTCAAAGGTTTGGTTTTTATAGAGGAGGTAATGAAAAAAAAGATTAGTCTTAAAGCAGCTATTTCTAAAAAGGCCATGAATATATCATTACTGGACTTACGGGGCTTTTCTAATTTTACGGACTATTTCTTGATTATGAGTGGTAGTTCAGATAGGCATACTCAAGCCATTGCTCAAGAAATTTTAACAAAGATGAAAGAAAAAGGTTACAACCCTATAGGGGTAGAAGGTTTTAACCAAGGACACTGGATACTCTTAGATTATGGTGACCTAGTTATTCACATCTTTTTTGAGCCTATAAGAGCATATTATGACTTAGAAGGTTTATGGATAGACGTTCCTAGAATCGATTGGGAAAAACTATATTCCTTAAAAGGAGAAGATTAATTGAGGCCAAATATCTTGATTATTTTAGATGGTTGGGGACTAAATCCCCGAAAGGAAGGTAACGCTGTAGCATTGGCTAAAACCCCGGTTATGGATTCTTTAATGGCTACCTATCCTTGGACCACCTTAAAGGCTCATGGAAAAGCAGTAGGACTCCCCGAAGGGGTAATGGGCAATTCAGAGGTAGGACATCTTAACCTAGGAGCAGGCCGCATTGTTTATCAAGAAGTAACCCGAATAAGCCAATCTATTGAGGATGGAGACTTTTTTGAAAATCCCATCTTAGTAGAGGCTATGGAGCGGGCAAAACAGGGAAAACTTCACCTCTTAGGGTTACTCTCTGATGGGCGAGTGCACAGTTCTTTAGACCACCTTTATGCCCTTTGCCAATTGGCAAAAAAGCAAGGATTAAATCAAGTATTTATCCACGGATTTACAGATGGGCGAGACACCCCACCCAAGAGTGCCTTAAAATATATTCAACAGGTAGAAGAAAAGATTAAAAATATTGGTTTAGGCACTATTGCTACTATTTCAGGCAGATACTATGCTATGGATAGAGACAAACGTTGGGAAAGGACAAAAATGGCTTACCAAACCATGGTTTTAGGAAAAGGCTATAAGGCCAAAACCGCCATAGAAGCCATAAAAAAAGCCTATGATAGGGGAGAAACCGATGAATTTATCAAACCTACAGTGATAATGAATTCCCAAAACAAACCATTAGCTACTATAGATGATGGTGATGTAATTATTTCATTTAATTTTAGACCAGATAGAATAAGGCAGATTACCCGGGCATTGACTTATAAAGACTTTGATTTTTTTATTAGGGAAAAATGGCCAAAATTAAATTATTATGTATGCATGACCGAATACGATGCCAGTTTCAACTTACCTATTGCCTTTCCACCAGAAACCCTGAAAAATATTTTAGGAGAGGTCATAAGTAAGCAGGGCTGGCGACAATTAAGGATTGCAGAAACAGAAAAATATGCCCATGTCACTTATTTTTTTAATGGGGGAAAAGAAGAGCCTTTTCCAGGAGAAGACCGCTATCTTGTTCCCTCACCTAGAGAAGTCCCCACTTATGATTTAAAACCTGAAATGAGTGCTCCCGAAGTAACCATAGAATTGCTGAACTACTTAAAAAAAGGGCAGTATCCATTTATAGTGCTTAATTTTGCTAATGGAGACATGGTAGGACATACCGGGGTTTTAGAGGCAGCCATTAAGGCCTGTGAAACAGTAGATAGCTGTTTGGGAAAAATCTTAGCTGAAATAAAAAGACAAAATGGGATTGCCTTTGTCACTGCTGACCATGGTAATTCCGAACAAATGATAGACTATAAAACTGGTCAACCTCATACTGCGCACACCTTAAATCCTGTCCCTTTTATTTTAGTAAAAGAACCTGTGCCTCAAATTACATTACAACCAGGCGTTTTGGGAGATGTGGCCCCAACCATTCTTCATGTCCTTGGAATACCTATACCTCCAGAAATGACAGGAAGGTGTTTGATAAAATATGCCTGATAAAATTGTGCTGGCCCCTTTTACAGGGGATATTTCAGAAATATTGGCATTTTTAAAAAAACAGCTTGCTGATGTTTTCCATCTACCTATAGATGAACATCCACCTCTTACATTACCTCAGGCCTATAACCCCATCCGAGGACAATATTTCTCCCGCCCTTTTTTAGAAAGGTTGCTCACTATCAAAAAAGGAAATGAGTTTATATTGGGCATTACGGACAAAGACCTATATACCTCTGGTTTGAACTTTATCTTTGGTGAGGCGGCTATTTATGCTGGAGTAGCGGTAATTGCCCTAGCCCGCCTCCGTCAGAATTTTTATGGACTTCCAGAGAATGAGACCCTTTTTCAACAGCGAGCACTAAAAGAGGCGGTTCATGAATTGGGTCATCTTTATGGTCTTGACCATTGCCCGGATCCCCATTGTGTAATGCATTTTTCCAATAGTATCGAAGATACTGATGTAAAATCTGCTTCCTTTTGCAAAAATTGCCGAAAAAATTTGGGTTTTTGAGGAAAAAATTGAGCGAAAGCGAGATTAAAGGAAAGTTTCGGTTTAAAATTAGAAATTAATTCTGAAGGAACAACTGTTTATTTAAAAACAAAAAAATATAAACTGAATCCATAAAAAACCGTAAATAAAAACTCTATTTCTGAAGAAGTGAGTCCCCTCTTCATGGGGGGCGGTATTTCATTTCCTACCAGGCTGTTGAAAAAGTCATTTTTTTCTCAGAGTCGTTCATGGGCTAACAAGAGCAAAATATTATCCGCAGGATTGCCTGGGGCAGACAGGCCAAACAAATTGCCAGCGAGCACTTCTTTTATAACCTTTATATTGGTTGTTTCAGCTTTTAGGTGGCAGTAATACCTCAAGGTTAACTTTCACTAACCTATTTATAGCTTAGCAGATTGCTCCGTTAAGCCATCAAGACCAAGCCCTTTCAGGGTGGCTTTCGCCAGTCTTGATGGCACTCCGCAATCTGCTTTTTAAAAAGT
>Ga0190316_1000155_pt1 | contig 18202 bp, 11 predicted proteins | sample 48701112_MG_FD_161663 | JGI IMG/M metagenome (GOLD analysis project Ga0190316, IMG submission 161663) | Hydrothermal vent sediment bacterial communities from Southern Trench, Guaymas Basin, Mexico - 4870-11-1-2_MG | ecosystem: Environmental > Aquatic > Marine > Hydrothermal vents > Sediment ... | reverse complement strand
TATTCTTGTCACTACTCAGATTTCGTTCCATCCCGCCTGCTCCTGGCCGCGTGTGCCGGATGGACTGTAGGATGCTTTTCAAAAATATGATACATATATTAGAATCATTTTCATAATACAATACTTAAATCAGTTTCGCCAACAGCCTGTCCGGCCTTCAAGGATTTTACTAAAGACGCATGTTTAGCCTTTCTTCACCCAGAGCCGCTTTGTTTATAAGGGCACTCCTTGTTTTCATGATTATCCCGGCAGCCCCGAAGGCCGACGCTCTCAAGGTTTTTGACCTTAAAAACGGAAGAACTGTTTATGGTACACTGAAGACGGTAAAGGCGGGGCACCAACAGACCCTGCTTGACATAGCAAGGGACTATGACCTGGGGTACAATCAGATAGTAGCGGCAAACCCTGGAGTGGACCCCTGGGTGCCTTCTGAAGGCGCCAGCGTGATTGTACCCACTGTATTCGTTTTGCCCAGTGGACGACTGCCGTCTGGGATAGTGGTGAATCTTGCTGAGATGCGCCTGTATTATTTTGAATCCGCCGGGGATGGACGATCCCGCTTTTGGACATGTCCTGTGGGGGTCGGCAGAGAGGGCTATTCCACAGAGCTGAGCATTTACACAGTGTTCAATAAGGCCGAAGATCCGATATGGTTTGTACCGCCCTCCGTGCTGGAGGAAGATCCTGAGTTGCCCCCACAGGTGCCGCCAGGACCTGACAATCCTCTTGGGAAATACATTCTGCGCTTTTCACGGCTTTCTTACGGTATTCACGGCACAAATCGTCCCTGGGGTGTGGGGCGCCGGGTCAGTCACGGGTGTATAAGGCTTTACTCTGAAGACATAGCCTCTTTGTTTCCGCTGGTGCCGGTGGGAACACTGGTCCGGATCATCTATGAACCAATAAAGGTTGGATGGGCAGAAGGCAAGTGCTGGTTGCAGGTATATCAAGACTATGAAAATAAGATTGATGACCCGTTGGCAGCGGCCTTTTCCGGCATTTCTGCCTGCGAAGAGGCCATAGGCCCCATTAAGGTGGATCTCAAGAAAATCAAGAAGGCCGTCAGGGAGCAGACCGGGATTCCGGTGCCAGTTGCACGGGCAGAAAGAGAATAGGGAATTTACGGAAGCCTTCATCCGGTCCAGAAGTTGACGAAATTTCAGGCGAAACGGTCGTAATTGTTCCCGGCTCTTCAAAAAATCATTACTATGTGCGGCAATGGACATGCGCCAAATTGACTGATCCTTCCCTGGAAACACAGCCGAGATTCGAGAGTTATCGATGTTGGCGCTAAGGGAAAGGTTTAAAGCCACAGTGGCATCTATTTCGGTCGGTTCTTCTATAAAGAACTCAAAGGCTTCAGGTCCTTCCTGCCATTTCCAATGCTCGACATCGCCTGACGCGGCAACTCTTGGCTTTAGCTTGCGGTTAAAATGAAGCTGGAGATTTCGGCGCTCTATGTCCCAGAATGCATCGGTGTGATCCTCAAATGCACTGTTGTACAGGCTTAGCTCGATGGGCCGTAGTTCGGCCGGGTATCGCAGGGGAATCATGGCCTGCGCGGCTTTCTTCCAGCTAAGGAAGGCATTCTGTTCCCCGATATTTGCACCGTAAAGAAGAACATGGCTCTTCTTGTCCTCCTGTAAGGAGGTTAAGAGTTCGATACGTGCTTCGTGACTTGCTTTCATTAACTGAAGGCGTTCCGCTGGATGGCCCTGCACATCGATTTTATCAATGAGACGATGATGTTCATCACACATCAACATAAGATTGTTTATATCTGAACTGAGCTTTTCCGAAAGTTCAGAATGACCTCGGGGCCCAGTTGGTTTGTCGGCAATGATGTGCGCGATGTATGCTACATTGAACTCTGCTTTGGTTAGGTCGTCTATCCACAGGGCCTTGGAACAGCCCTCGTATTGACACCGCCCGCCGGATTTCCCTCATAGGCGCAACTTAACCGACTCAGGTATGTAGAACACAGACATACTTTCAGCTCTCCATTTCCCGTTCAAGACATGCCAGCAATTCCAAACAAGTCATGATGGCAGCCACAGCAACACCAAGGTGTATCGCTTGTCCGTCGGGATGCTGGGCACGATTCCGAAAATTATGTATTGCATCGATCAGGACATAGGTATCTTTTGATATCGCATTTGCCCTGGCTTCGAATCTTATTCTGCTACCTGTTAAAAGCTGTAGGATTCCACACTGGAGCCCCCGGTCTCCAGGTACGATGTTCCCCCCTTGTTCCTTGATGCGTTGAACGATTTTCCCGAAGGGGTCAACCTGATCCCAATAATCAAGAATCTCCTGTGGAATGACTTTGGATTCCCCGAACTCACGTTGCCAGATCAGGTCCAGCGCCCGTTCCTCGATGCTAGTCAGATTATTCAGGCAGTCATCGGGAAAATCAGGAATATCCTCAATAGCTCGGGCCACGAGCCGATGTAGCCGATCATCAAAACGTGAGATGTGAGCCAGCCGGCGCTCAAGCAAACCGCGGATGTTAGTCTGATAATCATCCCATGACCCGAATAGGCGCGCCATGCTACCAGTATCCGGCCCGGCATCTTGGATATACGCCTGAAGCATACGGCACGAGGCTGTCAACTTATTGCCCGATTTCTTGGCGAAGCCCTTTTCGATCAAGCAGTCCCTTTCATCCTTCCTGGCATCATCGAAGGGCTGATCTCCATGGCATACAAGATGGATATAGAGATCTTGTGTGGCGGCGGGGCAGTCTTGCCACATCGCCGAGATCACATCGGAGAGATTCTCCAGGGCCTTCTTCGCCGCCCGGTTGACGGTTTCATTGTCTACCTGCCCGCCCGGAATGTCGGTGGCAATCTGATTCACAATTCCCAGGAAAAGCGGTGGAAATCCTGCGGACCAGTTGGCCAGTTCGGTTTTCGCCCCCGCTTGGAAGCTGTGCGCCGATAATTCCTTGATGATCGCCTCACGGTCCTGCTCGTCGAAGACATCGATGCGCACAGGACTCATGTCGAAGATATTCCAGAACGGACTGGTGATGGCATCCTGACTGCGGATCAACTCTCTCAGCGGTTTTCGCGTCGCCGTAACTATCTTGTGCTTCTTGCCGTAGAACATCGACCTCATCTGATCCCAGAGGTGTCCCGTCAGCTTTCCTTGGCCCAAAGGCTTGTCGAAGCCATCCCAAAGCATGAGGATGGGCCAACCTTCCTCTTCGAGGAAGTCCGCCACTTCCGCCAGATTGCTGAAAGAATGATCCTCAAGGTGCTTGCGATATTCGGAAGTATCCGCCTGTGATTGAGCCAGGCAGTCGCGCAGTCGCTCGCAGAGCTGGGCTATAAAGTCTTCATCCGATGCCGGTGCTACATGACCAAGATGCCAATACAGCGCGAACTCATAGGGGGATTCTTCATTTGCGATACGCTGGGCCAGAGCATTCATGATGACTGTCTTGCCCACGAATCGCGGCCCGATCACCGAAAGGTTGCTTGGTGTGGTCTTGGTGAGATCGTTCCAAATGCGATGCATGATTCTGGCGCGGCCGAGCATTGGCGGGATTTCGGTGCCCAATATGGGAAACCTCGGATTACTCATGTTGGTCCTCCGTTTCCAACCTCGCTTTGCTTTTTACGGCCGCGAAGTCCTGTTGTTTCTCGATCCAGGTCCCCATCAGCGGAATGGCCAACACATAGTGACCTCCGCTAGCTTCGCCTACGAGTTCGATGAGCTCGAGTTCTCGCAGGAATTCAAGGTCCGCGATCAAGGTCTCGTCACTGACCTCGATGCCATGGCTGAACAACCTCTCTTGAATTACTCCTAGTCGAAGGAGATCTGGACTGTCGATTTCCTTGTGGCAGAGCGCAAGGATGAACCGCCTTCGGTCAGACTGGGCATAGTCCCATAGACTGGCGAAGTGCTCGTTGTCTTCGACGAGGGCATTTCCTGCCTGATCCACCAGGTCAAGCGTCACTGACCGAGTCTTCAGTTGGGCAGACATGTCGAAAACACGGTTACACAAGCACTGAAGGAGATACGGTTGCCCGGAGGTTAGAAAGATCGCTCGTTCAACGGCTTCCCGTGAGTAGGTAAGGCGTCCTTTCACTGGCTCGGTGACAAGACGCCTGGCATACTCGGCGGGCAGCGAGGTCACACCAAAGCGGGTTCCAAGACCATAAAGAGCAGACCAGTACTCCTCGCGCAGTCGTTTCAACCGCCGCGAGCCGGTCAAGATTGCACAAAACCGCGTGTAGGTCTGAACGAGGAAACGAATATTTTCCGGGACTTGTGGCGATGTGACGCCGCTATCAATGCCTTCTTGGAGCTTGTCGAATTCGTCCAGCATCAGCAGTAGGCCAAGATCGTGTTTAGCCAGACTTTCAAGAGCGACTTCAACATAATCGCGGAAGTCTGAAAACGATGACGTTTCGCCGATCCCGTTGCGGCATGCCTTGGCTATACCAAGTTTTTTGCCTGGTGGAAATACGGTGCCATCCGGCAGAGGTGTTTTATCGTCAAGTGTCTGCATACTCTTGGCAATGCTCTTGGCCATTTCCCGGAACACTTCGACAGTAGGTACGCCCACGCCGTCCTTGCTGCCTTCTGCACCCTGCAGGCTGCAATAGACGCCCAGCCAGCCGGGGACGGCATTCGTGCCCTCCAGATGCCAAAGGATAGAAGACTTGCCCGAACGGCGGTTGCCTTCAAGCAGGACCACGTTGCCACTCTGGACAACCTGACGGCGGATCTGCTCCAATAGTTCCTCACGACCGAAAAAAACATCATTACGTTCAGGGCGGACCGGATCGCCGCAAACATAGGGGCTTCCGCCTATATTCAGATCATTCCCGCCGGTATCCGAGATCGTATCGACGACGTCGAACGCGATCTCGCGAACCCCATATGTTGGCTGACCATCAAGTGTGTTGGCTGACCACTCGACTGACAGCGTGAACGTACCAGCTTTCTTGGGGCCAGTCCCGACCAGTTCGACATCCATCTTTGCGCCTTCTGCCAAATAGTCGGTTTCACCCCGCCCCCAATCAGGACTTGTTGAGATGTTCAGATTGCGTAGTGGTAGGGGCCCTTGGTTGTGAACGCTGAGGGTAATCTCGACCATTTCCCCGGCAGGCAACGTCGCGGCATCCGCGCTTACGACCACTTTCACCTTGCCAAGCAATGCCGAGCACGCACGATCTAACCAGGTTGACACCAACCTGGTTAGACTTCTCGCTTTAGCTTCATTCGGAAGATGCCCCACAATCAGCGGCATCGTCGCCTTCAACGCCCGGATCGATTCTTGTAACACGCTCAGCAGACCTGGTCCCTGCGGGATAGCGCGGACACCACGAAGACCGGAGACTGCCTCGTTAAAGGCGAGAATCCACGCCGCAAGGGCGCTGTCGCCACGGCTGTCATGCGCGACTAGGTTACGAATTTCGTGAACATTCGAAGCAAGGCGATCCAATGGGTCAAGGTCCAGTGGGTCGTCAACTGCATCAACATCAAGAGGTAAACCCATTGCAGCTTTGTCGATCCACTGTGCAATGGGATCGTCTTCTCCCTGCGTCAGAAGCTGTGTCAGGAACGCCAACATATCGACACCGTGTTCGCGGTGCTGGGTCGCCACACGTTGCTGAATCTGAAGCGGCGGCAGCGGCACAGGCATCTCATTGAGGATACGCTTGGACAGGTGTCGAATCGTTGCCCCGCGAGCCTTGTCATCCAGCCATGCCCGGCACTCACTGCTATCGAAGTAGGCCAGAAGGAAGTGTGGATCAAGACGGTCCTGGTCGGGGCGAAGAACGAACAGGCCGCTGGCGGCAATCGCTCCCACCGCCCCGTTTCGGGCCACCCCGGCCTTGCCGATTGTGCCGGATTTGGAAAGTAGCACATCGCCCGCCTTGAGCTTCCACCTGGCATCCACGGAAGCGGCTGCATCCGGGGACAACCAGGACGATCCCCTGGAAGCCTGCCCCCGTTGCACATCCTTTATCCGAACATAGGGAATAATCGGTACATCGAATAGCGTTCGCTGCCGTACCGTATTCGTTTCAGGGAATAAAAGCGCTTGTTCCCGGGCCGTTGGGCGAGGAGGAGGTTCATCAAGGAGTTGATTTCGCGGAAATGTCCGCCCGCTCAAAATCTTGCAGCACTCCTTGAGGGGGAGAACGTCCACTTCGGATCGAAGCGAATCAAGGATACCCGACAGTCCGCTCCGGTCGCGGCGCTTCGGGGTAAAATCCCAACCCACCTTGACCAGAGATTCAATATCCACATCCCAGCAATTCTCGGATGGCGTTGGAGTCCGGACTTCTTTGGCCAGCTTTTGTATTTGTTCAGGTTGGATGGTGGCAGGTTTCCGCCCTTTGCTTTTTTCAAAGTAGAATTCCGCATCCATCATTCGGATGTGCTTTGTCAAGCCACCGCGACGCAGTAAGAGGATACTGGCCTTGATGCCCGTATGAGGAAGGAACGCGCCAGCAGGGAGAGACACAACCGCCTCAACCGTGTGCTGCTCCACCAACATCCTGCGCAGTTTACGCTCCAGACCTCCCCGGAAAAGGAACCCCTCGGGAACAACCAGCACAGCCCGGCCTCCAGGCCGAAGCTGGGTCAAGGCATGCTGGATGAACAGCCCCGTTGTGTCCGTGGTCCGCACGGGAAAATGATCGAGACCGGCGGGGTGGACTCGCATACCCCAAGGCGGATTGGCCAACACTACGTCAAATCCATCTTGTTGCGGGTTGTTGGGTGGTGTGCGCTCCAAACTGTTGCCCAGTTCAAGCTGTGGATCATCGACACCCGCCAAAGCAAGACGCGTCAAGCCGATGACAAAGGCATCTACGTTCAGCTCAACACCCGAAACCATCAAACCAGGCCCCCCATTGCGGCTAAAGCGGTCCTTCCCCTTGCGCAGAACGTGGTCACAGGCGGCAGTGAGCAAACCCGCCATACCAAAGCACGGATCGTAGACACGGTCCCCCGGGGCGGGCGCGGCCAGCTCGGCAAGCAGGTTAACGATGGCAGCCGGCGTGCGAAACTCGCCGAAAGACTTGTCAAGAACTCTGTCCAACAAGGCGTCGAAAACGTCCAACAAGGCACGCCGGTCGGATGGGGTTTCAAAGGGCTGTTCCGCCAGCCAGTGGATGAGCTCTTCCAAGGCGTGGGAGGAAAGCCGACCCAAGTCCTTTACCGCCGACACGATTCGGTGCAGATGAGTCGCTAATGAATTGTGACGGGAATTGTTCAGCCGCTCCAATGCTGGCGCAAGCCGGTCCGCGAACAGTTTCGGAAGATCATGTGGCGGAAGGTCATACCAGGATCGCCAGTGCAGCGCGGCGGGCAGCACGGGGTCGTAATCAGCCTCGTCAAAGGCGGCGATGGCCTCCTGCTCAGCTTCCTGGAAATCGGCCCAACGGAGGTAAAGAAGCGCGGCCAGGCCAAATGCCAAATCACCAGACAGATTGATGCCTGAAGTCTCAAGCAACTGCTTGAGTGCCATCAAGCTCTGTTCGTCTTTGGCGATTGTTGGCTGCATAATTATTCTCAGTCTTTTCCGCTGGTCATGTCCTCAATAGGCCGTTCAGTTCAGAATACAGACTCTCAAAACGGTCGATAACCGCATTAGAAATCTGTTTTTCGAGTTCGCCTAAATGTTCCGAGAGATAACGAGCTGGACGGTAGTGATTGAAACTGTTACTGTCAAAAGCCGGACGTAACGCCACGAGTACTCTTGGTATAGAGGCATTGATTTCGCTCGGCTCAATACTCTTTCCAAATTCCTTATTGACCAGTTCGATGTAAAACTCCCGGTCGAAGAGGTCTTCTAAATCGGCCTCGTCAGCATCTACATATTGTGCATAGGTCAACAGGTTTTTCTTGCGCAGGAGTTTTTGCTTTATCAACTGCTGGGCTACAGAATCCGTATTGGGATCGATGTCCATTAGTGTGGCAATATTCATCCGCTTCTGGCTACCGATTAGAGATACAAATACGGGGATTTTCCCAGCTCCGCCCGCCGGAGTAATCGTCCATTTCTCAGAAAGAGCTGTCTTTCCTTTCTTCTCAAGCAAGGCAGACATGGTCTTCAGATAGATAAGGTCGGAGGGACCTTCAACAACAAGGGTATTGGGGCCGATGAAAAGTGTCTGATGAATTTCGTAACCTAATGCTCCCTGTAGGGGAAACAGGGTGTCATTATTCACCGCCAGTACATCGCTGCTAACCTTCGTTCCCTCATCCTCGGAGGCCGTGGTGGTGTCGGTCTCCATGCTGTCATCTTGAACAAGCCGGACTCTTTCAAAATGTGAAGGGTCAACCATGAATGGTGAGTGCGTCGTGTAAATCACCTGATGGCCAGGGCGGAGCTCTTTCTCAATGTATTCGAGCAGATCTGCCTGGGCCTTGGCGTGAAGCGAAAGACCAGGCTCATCAAGCAGGAGAATAAGGGGAATATCTTGCTCTTCCTTCTGCTGACCGAAGTAGGCCAAAAAGGAAAAGAACCATACGAATCCACGTGATCGGCGGCCCATTGGCGTTGTCGCCAGATGCTTCTTATCATAGATTTCCGCCCACAAGTTAATGCCGTTCCGCATATGTTCGGGATCTTCAGGTTTGGCGTCGCGTACATCAAAACGAATCTGAAGATGATTGTTCTGCGACCAGTATTTAAGCAGGTTTTTCGTTAGACGGTTTCCGGCCCCCTCAAGTTTGTTTTTCAAATCCTGGGTATTCGTGGCTGACAGAGCCTTGTCCAGGTCAATGCGCGCATGTTTCAGCAGCCCGAGAAGAGGTCGATCCGCATCTTCAAGCGTTTCGCTATCTCTTCTGGTTTTAAGCGCATTGAGATTCTCCTGCCCGCGCATCTGGTAATATTCATCAAAATACAGGAATTTTGGAACGCATGGTTTAACGTACTGCTGGTAAATGAACTTGTTTACACCACCGGCCTTTTCAACCTCGGCCACGGCCTGTTTCAGTTGAGAAACAGTCTCCTGTTGTCCATCTTCTTCAGCTTGCTTCATGAATGCGCTTAGCTCATCGAGCGATTTGCAGCCCCCTGCTTCCTTTGCGGTATCTTGGGGCAAATGCGTTGTGATGAGATGCGAAACAAACCGTTCCTCTGAAATGTCTATGGAGAAATACAGTTTATCATCATAGCCTTTGGACAGTTCGACTTTACGGCTTGTGAAAATGTCTTCTGAATAGTCTTCAGATATTTCCTCAAAGTCGGCATCCTCCAACTCGAAATGAGCGCGAATTACGATAGCCGGTTCACGTTTGCCCTGCTCAACGTCGTATTCATAATCGTCGACATCGGCTCTGGGGTAATCATCGGTGGGGTTGAATTCGCCGTCTTCGGAGTTGATGGGGTTCAGTCTATATAGGGCATGCAGCAGAGCGGTCTTGCCTGATTCGTTTTTTCCCACGAGGCAGGTTACATCTTCCACCTCAACGGGGCCGGAATCCCTGATAGACCGGAAATCGGTTACTTGAAATAATTTGAGTCTCATCTATGTTCTCCTTTCATACCTTAGAGTTCACCTGTAAAGGCTTTGCGGAGGATGGATTCGCGGAGGGAGTACCGTTCTTGGTGAGCTTCTTCAAATGTGGCCCGCAGCTCGAAACAGGATGCCTCAGCCTGTTCAAGCTCGCTGATGATTGATTCTTGTTCGTCAAGACCTGGCACAGGAATTTCCAATGGAGTAAGGTTTTTTCGGTTGAGCTGCGGAATGACACCACCATTGGAGATATCGGTAAGGTCAAACGTCTGCGTCCAATAGTAAAGATACTCGGCTCTAATCCGCTCTGGTTTTGCAACTACTGCCATAAGGTTCGGATCAATCATGGCTGGCCGACCAAGCATACGTTTCTTGTTGGTTGCTATGGCACCGCCCCTCTTGGGAAAGATAACCGCCCCAGGTGCAATGATTTTCTTTAATGCTTTGGATGCTGGAAGATATGCACGCGAAACTTGGATAATTCGCTCATTTCCTGGCGCGTTCATATCTCCAACTTTCACTAAAAGGACGCAATCTTTCCCCAAATCCTCCCCGCCGCCTTTTGGCAAAGAGCCACCGCCCTTGATCTCTGTAACATCTTCCAGTTTCTCGATATCCACGCGACTCCGAAGCTCTTCAAACCTCTGGTGCAGCATTGATGGCAATAACGCCTCAATTTCAAAATTGATCAACTGGCTGTTTTCCTCAATCTCCTCCACCCGCTCCATGCACTCCTTGATGCGGGCGACGATGCGGCGTTGCTCGGCGAGAGGGGGAGTGGGTAGGTGAATCGCTTCAAGCTTTTTTTTGGTGATATGCCGAAGCCCAACACCGCCATGAGCTTGGCGGATCATTTCATCCAGTTTACTGTTGACGGCGTAGATAAAGAATTCGCCATCAATAATATCGTCGTCAACGATGACTTTGAATATGTGCTGGTTCAAAAGCGCTGGTCCACGCATCCACCGAAAGCACCCAAAAGACGTACCCGGAGTTCCGGACCACGAGAGGAGAATATCACCATTGTCAATGCGGTGTTTCTCTTTATAGTCGCCGTTGTAGTAATTGAATGGCTTTGTTGGATCGTTCAAGTTCTGAATCCGCACAATCGGCAATCCAGACTTTCCCCAGTCGGAAGGTTTGAATGCCCGACCGTTGATGAGCCCGCACAGTTCACCGAGAGGGGATGTTGGCCATTTAGACATTTGTTCGCTCCAAAATACCTTCCAGATCACCCAGCGGGCCCATGATCCGCTCCTCCTTGGTCTTAATGGACTGCACCAATTCCAGCGCCGGGCGGTGTTCGTAATCGTCCTTACGGTTGGGGTTCTTGGCCGACAGGTCGTAGCCGCGTTCGATGATTTCTTCGACCGGAACCGTCCAGGAGTTCTCACCCTCGACCCGCTTTTTCCACTTTTTCAGGAAGTCGGGGATTTGGCTGCCCTCGATGGGCTTGCGGATCTGTTTGAGTTCAAAGCCCTCAGTGGTCAGTTTATAAAACCAGACGCTCTGGAGGGTCATCTTTCCGCTCTTGGGCTGCGTCTTCGGACGGTCGAAGAAAATGACATTGGTCTTGACGCCCGTGTAAGGCAGGAAACAGCCCGTAGGGAGTGAATCCGTAGGGGTCACCCATGGAATGGAGCCACAGAAATACGCTGTTTCGGATCGACGAGGCGTCCCACCGCCCTGAACCAAAGCGATTTCATCCAGTCGGAATTCTTTCCATTTGTTGCTATGTGTCACGGCTTATCCTAAAAGTTATTCCTGTAATGGCCTTATAAACAGGCCCCAGTAATATTCGGCAGCTCCTTGTTGTGAAAGGGTGTCCCCACAGCGATCATCAAAAATTTGCATACCCAAAGGCTTGAGTTGCAGGGTGTATCCATTATCAACAACACTAAGTGATTCGTTGAAACTGTTTCTCCGGACATCACCAGAATGAGAGTAAGCTATTCCTGGAGAACCAAACGTACCCTCTCCATAATAGACCGAACATTCCGCAACTCTTTCACCGCTATCATAAATGAATGCCGAAAAACTTGTTTCGTCCAAACGCTTGAACCTTGTTTTGATGTGTGGGTTTCGTGCGGACAGTTCCTGCAGGGATCCTTCAAAAAAGCGTGCCATGTATTCGTAGCTGTCTTCCAAAAATTCATCCCGCTCGTGATCATCAAATTTTCGTTTAATTCTTAGATTACTCGAACGCTCACCTTTAGGAGTGATCGTTGGGGAATACGCACCATCCTGGACATTCGTTGAGGACGGAACAAGCTCTGAGAACAGTTTGGCGGCTTCACGGACATCTTTGGCAACAATGGCGAAGGCCTCATGTTGATTAGCGAACATCGAAACTGGTTTCCCATCTGTCGGTGTCGCTCTTAGACGACCGAATGGAGCAGAGTGCCAGTCGCAGGGGTGCAAAATCACTGGAATAACCACTGCGCTGCCATCTTTATGTTTCTCCAGGGCACGTGTCATCTCCTTTTCATAACAATAGTCCGAAGCGAGAAAGTGGGCACTGACAAGGAGAAGGATAATCTGGGATGACTCAAGCTCGGAGCTGATTGTTTTGTCGATATCTCCTCCTGCAGTAATACGGCGATCGTGCCAGGAAGAGATAATCCCTTGACGTTTTAGTAGTGCCAAGTGAGTTTCCAACTCGTTCCGGAGATCCTCGTCTTTATGCGAATAAGAAAAGAAGAGCGTTGCCATACTATTTTTATCCCCGTCTATCTACAGGATATGTTTTAACTGTTTAAGGAAAGCGATTAAGTTACCCCCAGTAAAGTTGGCCTCGTTTAATCCACGTTGATCCCAAAGATTGAACACAGATTTTTCCCGGGGTCGAGGAGGTCTCCCTCCGCCTCCACTGGGTTTGCATGTTGGAGTCGACAGTATCATATCTAAGTCACCTTCCTTGACGATCACTCTCACGCAAACCGATACCCCATCCGCCCGGCGTCGGTTAATCTGCTGATTGATCCAACTCTCGGTTGCACTATCGATATCCCTTTCAGTTTCCCCGATTCTGATCTTTATCATATATGCATTCCTTATCTTGTCCCAATGATATGAGGGCCATTATTGGGGCTGCTTCATAGATTCAATTCCGTTCCTAATAAGGCGAAATACGGCCGCCTTATTTTCGCCCTATTCGACCGCCTGTGCCAGCCCGCAGGCCCGATAGCGCAATAATGGCGCAACGGCCTTTCGTTATTCATTTCGTTATGAAAATCCCCAACCGAGGACGCCCGGCAGTCATCCGAACCCGTGACCAATCTAATTAGCTGGGATAAGCCGGCAATTCCAGCTTATTCGACCGTTTATTCCAGCCAAATCCGGTGTTCATGATTGCCCCTGCCGTTTGAGAATCCATTTGTCCTTCATCTTTTTTTCCACAAACAATAACCATATATGACCCCATTAACGGCACTATGATTCTGTCTTGACTTCTGATTGGCCAAAATTTCATCCTTTATGCTCAATTGCTGTTGTGTCTTATGGAATAGCAACAAATAGCGTTGCGTCTCGTATTTTTAGATTGGCGAGACACAAGAGCTGTTATTTGTAACGGACGAGACTCAAAACGCATCGTAGCCCTCCGCGATGTTAAGCAATTCAGGATACGCCAAAACCGCCGGCCTCCGTCCGCTTCCTTCACGCAGTGCCTTTAATATCTTGTTTTCTTTCAAAATACCCATGATTTTGAATGCTGTAGGTTTGGGGATATTTGCCCCGCGCACAAAATCGGAACTCTTGAAAATCGGCCGCTCAAAAACCCAGTCCAGGGCATGAATGGCGTACTGGGAATGGGTCAATTCCGCGAAACGGGTTTTCATCCGGTTATAGAGATCGAGCATGGCCTGTGCCTTGGTGAGATTTTCCTCGGCCTGGACCTTGACAACATTCAGGAAAAAGGCGCACCAGCCTGACCAGTCGTTATCGCGGGAGACGGCAAGCAACCGCTCGTAGTATTCATCCCGATGGCTTTCCAGATAGGCGCTGATGTAAAACACTGGCTGCCGGATGATCCTGGCCTGATGCAGAAAAAGCGGAATCAGCATCCTTCCCAGGCGGCCGTTACCATCCAGAAAAGGATGAAGAGCCTCGAATTCCGCATGGAGCAGGGCCAGTTGAATAAGCCGGTCCGGCGCGTCTTCGTGGATATATCTTTCCCAGCGGGACATGGCTTCCGGCAGTTTGTCCGCGGCAATCGGCACGAATTTGGCCTCTTCAATCGGACAACCTTTCGGACCGATCCAGTTCGGTATTTTTCGATACTGCCCGGGAGATTTGCCGTGCCCGCGCACGCTGTCCAACAAGATCCTGTGACACTCCAGTACAATGCGTTGACAGAGCGGAAGATTTGTGAGCATCTCAGTTGCGGCCCGCATGGCCTTGCGGTAATTGAGAATCTCCCAGATATCGGCCTCCTTTGGAGTGGAGGGCTCAGCCGTCTCCCCTCGGGCCTCGTATTCCAGCACCTCGCCCATGGTGGCCTGGGTGCCCTCGATGCGGGAGGAGAGCACGGCTTCCTGAGTGGTAAGCGGGCTGAGCAGCACATGGGTGTTGGGGATAGCGGCCAGCATACCGTCATATCGCGCCACCGCCGCGCTGGCCGGTCCGATCAACGGCACCAGCCGCGCCCAGTCCAGTTCCTTGGGTGGAAATTTGCCCTCGTGGTAATGGACGGGCCCGCTCCTCTGAACTTGTCTCTTATTCATCTTTCATCTTTCCTATTTCACATTTGGTTTCCAGAATTTCCTCCAGCTCACCCAGCAGATCCATGATCCGCTCCTCCTTGGTCTTAATGGACTGCACCAATTCCAGCGCCGGGCGGTGTTCGTAATTGTCTTTGCGGTTTGGGTTCTTGGCCGACAAGTCGTAGCCGCGTTCGATGATTTCCTCGACCGGAACCGTCCAGGAGTTCTCACCCTCAACCCGCTTTTTCCACTTTTTCAGGAAGTCGGGAATCTGGCTGCCCTCGATAGGCTTGCGGGTCTGTTTGAGTTCAAAGCCGTCGTTGGTCAGTTCATAGAACCATACGCTCTTGGTGGCCATCTTTCCGCTCTTGGGCTGCGTTTTCGGTCGGTCGAAAAAAATAACATTGGTCTTGACACCCGTATAAGGAAGGAAACAGCCGGCCGGGAGCGAAAGAATGGTGTGGACGTTGAAATACTCCAGCAGTTCCTTGCGGACTTTCTGGTCGGGCCCGCCGCGGAAAAGTACGCCTTCCGGGATGACCACGCCGGCGCGCCCGCCCCTGGCGAGGTTGGCCATGATGTGCTGGACAAACAGGCACTCGGTGGCGCTGGATTTGACACGGAAATTGTTCTGGAGACTCTGGGCCATTTTCCCGCCATAGGGCGGATTGGAGAGGATGATGCTGTATTTGTCTTTCTCGGGCACGTTCGAATTGTGAAGCTCCAGCGTGTTGGCCAGTTCCAGGTTGGCTCCCTCGATGCCGTGCAGGATCATGTTCATGGTGCCCAGCAGGTAGGTAAGCGGCTTGATTTCGATGCCGTAGAAGGTGTGGCGCTGAAGTTTGTCAAGCTGCTTGCCGCTGAGGTTGGCGCTTTCACGGATATAGTCGGCGGCCTCACCAAGGAAACCCGCCGTGCCGAAACATGGGTCGTAAACCCGGTCGCCTGCCTTGGGCTGGACCACCTCGACCATGGTGCGGATGATGTGCCGCTGTGTGTAGAACTCGCCCGCGTATCCGGCGGAGTCGGCGGCCACGCGCTTGAGGAGATCTTCATAAATCTCCGAGAGCACGATGACATCGGTTTCATCGGAGAAATGCAGTTTGTCGACCTGCTGAACGACTTTGGCGAAGGAAGCGCCCCGTCGGCAGTAGTTGCGCACGTTGTCAAAAATGCGTCGGAAACGCTGGGCCAGCAGGTCATCTCCCAGTCCCTTCTTGGGGTCGGGGCTGGTGAGCTTGGTCCAGAGCTTGCCCTGCACGAATTCCAGCATCCGGTCTGGGTGATCGGTGTCCTTGGCCCAGGACGACCAAGCGTACTCACCGGCGAGACGGCGCTCGTAAGGCGTGTCGTCGAAAGCGGCTTCTTCTTCCTTGCGGGACTCAGCCTCGTCGAAGGCCTTGAGGAAAAAAAGCCAGGCCAGCTGCTCGACGTAGTTGCGAGCGTCCACACCCTCCTGGTTGAGCTGGTCGCAGGCATTCTTTACGATCTGCTGAACTTCCTGCCTGCGGTGATCATTGTTTTTGCGCATTCGTTACTGCCTCTTAATCGTTGTCAACAGTCGAGTACTTACTTCCAGTGTCACTAAGTTTCTTCGCCTCAACTCTTGGTCGTCGCAAGACAACAAAACCTATTTCCCTTGCTCGTTGTACTTTGGTTTACTGCGCTTGATAACCCGCGCTTCCTTTTGCCGTGCTTCTTCGACCGAACTGAGTTGCTCGATACGAACAGTTGCCCCGGGAATCTCGCCGATGTGTTCGGCTATGCGTTCCCGGACCCGGCCGCGCTTGGCAGTACCAACGTAATTCGGGTTTCCACCGGCACTCTCAATCCTGTACAGGACAGGTTTGTCATCTGGAAGTTGTTCAATGCCGGTCTTGTTGTACTTTACTTTCTTCGTTCCCATCAGGTATCTCCTTTCGTGTTTTTCAGTCGTCCTACCTATGCCGTCATCGGGACGTAAAGGTGCTGCTTCACAGCTTCCAGATCCGCCTTGAGTAACTGCACGCCTCCGTAACGGCGGCTCAAGGCCTGAAAGCTGCCGAACTGTTCCACAAATTGCGGCGCACCATAGGTGCGGGCCTGTTCCAGATCATCGATGCCAAACAGCGCGTAATGATCCAGGCTGACCTGCCAAAATTCACGTTTAAAAGAATCGAATCCATATGGCACGGACGGCTCCGCCGCCATTAGCAGATTCTCGCGGGATGGGAAAGGAATGATCTCCGCTTGTTTCTGCCGGAGAATCTGGTCATGAAACCAAGAATCTTCTTCATTCCAGAATCTGTCGACCCGATGTCGACGCGTGGGGACCCGCACTAACTCAAAACCGATTTTAGCAAGGATATCCACATCATCTGTGTCAGGCAAATCGAGGTAATGCCTGAAAGCCGCGGGATAGATGTCGTGGTCCCGAAGCTCCTCGCGCAGTTCCTTGCGGCTCTTCTTGTCGATCCAAATGGCCAGCAGCTCATCCAGGCTCTTGGTAGAAACACTGAGGATGAACTCGCGTGACTGCTCGGTGTATTCCTCGAAGGGAATCTTGCGTCCGTCGGCCAGGCAGACATAGCGATTGGTTGCCGAGATGATGACGGAGACGCCTTCACCAACCGGCTTAGGCGTCGTTTCCTCGCATGTCTTCTTCCTGGGTTTCGACTTGGGTTGCGCACCCTTCTGCCGATTAGTGGGGTGCCCGTCGAACTCGGCGTCCTCAAGTTGACTCGCACCTGAATAGTCAAAGATCGTAAAGTAACGCTTGTTGATATCCTCACAGAGGCGCGTTCCACGCCCCTTCATCTGCTTGTATAGGATCGCGCTGCGTAGCGGGCGAACAAAGACGATATTTCTCACGTCCGGCGCATCGTAACCGGTGGTCAGCAGATCAACGGTTACGGCTATGCGCGGCTTGCTGGGACCGACGATGGCGAAGTTGCGCTCCAACTGGTGGCTGTTGCGTTCGGCTCGGGTAATGCGGGCCGCGTAGTCGTTGTCGCCGGCCAGTCGACGCAGTTCCTGAGCCATGAAGGCGGCGTGGGTATCGTCCACGCAGAAAATGATGGTCTTTTCATCACGCAGACCGTACTTGCCGAAGATATCCCACAGATCCTCGGCGATAGCCCGGGTGCGATCCGGCATACGGATGTCACGCTCGAAGTTCGAAGTCGTGTAGTGCTTACCGTCAGGGCCGGTGTATCCATCTTCGTCGACGTTGGTGATACGTTCCTCAAGCAGATAGGGCACGAGGTATCCATCTTCAATGGCCTGCTTGAGGCTGTAGATGTAGATCGGCTCGCCGAAGTAATGATAGGTGTCGCGGCGCTTTTCCTCCTCGGTCAGCGCTCGCGCACCTTCCTCAAGCTCGCGTGGAGTAGCGGTAAGGCCGAGTTGCAGCGCTGAGTCAAAGTGCTCAAGCACACCGAACCAATCGCCAAATCCGGAGCGATGACACTCATCAACCACCACGAGATCGAAGAAGTCCGGGTCGTAGTGTTCATAGACCTTTTTGCCGTCCAGCTCCTCATCGAGGGTCTGGTAATTAGCGAAGAACACCTTTCCAACCAGGTGCTTCCCATTGGCAACGGTTTCCTTGTCGATGGTGACGCGCTCATCCGCCGTGAAGGCGGCGAAGGCGCGATAAGCCTGATCCTTAAGACTGTTGCGGTCGGTGAGAAACAGCACATGCTGCCGCTTGAGAGCATCACCGTTCATCATCTTCCAGATGAGCTGGAACACCGCAAATGTCTTACCGGTACCAGTGGCCATGAGCAGCAACGCGCGGGTTTTCCCCTGCGCGAACTGCCAAAGGGTCTTGGCTATCGCCATTTCCTGATAGGGACGAACCGTCTTGCGGGTGATTTGGTCGACGTGGTATCCCGCCGCGAATGAGGTTTCCCATCGATCCCAGTCAATGGTGACACCAAGCCGGGTGACAATGTCCTCGGGCGTTGGCGGTGTTGAGAGGGTCTCAAAATGACCGGTGTCGTTGTCGGCGAGAATCCAGTCCTT
>Ga0190316_1000154_pt1 | contig 18229 bp, 14 predicted proteins | sample 48701112_MG_FD_161663 | JGI IMG/M metagenome (GOLD analysis project Ga0190316, IMG submission 161663) | Hydrothermal vent sediment bacterial communities from Southern Trench, Guaymas Basin, Mexico - 4870-11-1-2_MG | ecosystem: Environmental > Aquatic > Marine > Hydrothermal vents > Sediment ... | reverse complement strand
GGAAGGGCTTGGTCTTGATGGCTTAACGGAGCAATCTGCTAAGCTATAAACAGGTTGGTGAAGTTAAAGTGTGCTTTTTTCTTATTCCACTTATTGAACGCCAAAAATCCTTAATTCATCAATGTTTCCTAAAGATTAACGCCTAAATTTTGAAAAAATATTCAATGAAATTTTTTCTTGACTTTTAGAGGCATTTGGGTAAAAATTAAGAAAAATTGGGATTAAAAATGAAGACTTTGCCATCTAAACGGGCTGAAATCGTTTTGGCTGCTCTCCTCCACGACATAGGTAAATTTTCTCAGCGGGCAGGGGAAGAGATTGAGTTTAAAGAGATTGATAAACAGCAATATTTGCCTAAAAAGAATGGTCATTATACCCATTATCATGCCCTTTATACCTTGAAGTTTTTAGAGGTATACGAAAAATACCTACCAAAACCCTCTAAAAAGTTTGAACGTCCTGATGATAATTACATTAATTTTGCCGCTAGACATCACAACCCCAGCACACCGTATGAGTGGATTATTGCCGAGGCAGACCGTCTTAGCGCAGGTATGGATAGAGAAGAGGTAGACGAAGGAGGGAAAAGACTTTTATCTACATTTACTCAGGTCTTCTTAGAAAAAAGCAAAAATGAGCCTGCCTATTATGATTTATCCCCTCTATCGCCAACTAAAAAAATCTTTCCCCAAAAAGACTTTGATAAACCAATTGATTATAAAGACCTTTGGAAAGAATTTCTAAAAGAGTTCCAAAATCTTCCTTATAATCAAGCGTTTCATGTCTATTTTCCTGCTTTGGTTTCTATCTTAGAAAAATATGCCTGGTGTATTCCCTCTGCTACTTATCATACATTGCCTGATATTTCTCTTTTTGACCACAGCTTTTCTACGGCTGCACTTGCCTCAGCACTTTTTTTGTATCACCAGCAGAAGAATACTTTGAATGAAAATGCCATCAAGAATAGAAATGAGAAAAAATTTCTTCTTGTGTCTTTAGATTTAAGTGGAATCCAAAAATTTATTTTTGATATTACCATTGATGCTGCCAAAGGCGCAGCTAAGATGCTGCGAGCAAGGTCATTTTATCTTAGTTTGCTTTTAGAAATAACCTGTTTGAAAATTTTAGATGCCTTTAATCTTTATACTGTGAATCGCATTATGGATGCAGGTGGAAGAAGCATATTGTTATTGCCTAATGTAATGGACACTAAAGAAAGGCTTAAAGAGATACAGAGAGAAATAGAGTTGTTTTTAAAACAAAGCTACTTTGCTGAATTAAGTATAAATATAGCCTTTTTGGAAGTAGCGCCAATTGATTTAGAAGCACAAAATTTTTCTAAAACCCTTAAATATCTGAATTACGAGATTGAACTGGCAAAGAAAAAGAAGTTTTCTTTTATTGATATCGAAGACTTTGTCTATACTGATTTTACCAAAAATTATAACCAACAAAAAGGGATATGCAAGGCATGTGGAAAGCACTATGGAGAAGTTAAAGTAGAAGATGGATATTATTGCCAGTATTGTCATGAATTTAAGAAGCTAGGTAGTTGGCTGACAAATTGTGATTTTATGGGTTTTGACAAAAAGAAAAATACTCATCAGGTATTAAAGGTATTTGACTGGTATGTGCATTTCTTTGACGCAAAAAATATACCAGTAAATAGAGGAGAATTTTATTTATGCTACGCTTTAAAGTCATTTCCAGGATTTCCTCTTCGTTATATCGCCAATTATGTGCCCAGATTTAGAGAGGAAGATAATTATAATGATGTTTATACAAGTTCTAAATTTAGCTCTGAAGATTTATTAAATGAGGCTATAAACGGTATAAAAAATAAATCCATAAAAACCTTTCACCATATTGCCCTCTCTTCTTTATGGTCTTCTAATGGCGAATATAAAAGCCGCCCATATTTAGGGGTTTTAAAGGCAGATGTAGATAGACTGGGATTCATTTTTTCTTATGGATTAAATCATCCTCAAAGGCCTTCTCCTAATAAGTTGACTTTGGCCCGGTTTTGCTTTTTAAGCAGGATGTTGGACTTTTTCTTTAGTGGTTATTTGCCAAAAGTTTTAGAAAAAGAATTTCCTGATACTTACACCGTATTTGCAGGTGGTGATGATTTGCTTTTAATTGGACCCTGGGAAAATATGATTTATTTAGCAGAGCAGATTTGTAATGATTTTCGTGCCTATGTGGGAGAGAATCCAGATATTACGCTTTCTGCCAGTCTTACCTTGGTAAAACCAAGATACCCTGTCAATGCGGTTGCCCATCTGGCAAATAAGTATTTAGAAACAGCAAAAAATGCAGGTAGAGATAGATTATGTATTTTTGGAGAAATTGTAGAATGGCAGGCGTTTCCTGATTTAAAAAATGATGCCTTATTTCTTCATAAACTCCTTAATCAATCTGGGACAAAAATAGGCATGGGTTTTGTTCATAAGCTGCTTACATTGGCAGAAATGAAAAAGCATTTTGAAAAGGGAGAAAATATAAAAATGGGCAGATGGCACGCAATGTTTAAATATCTTTTGGGACGGAATTTAGAGCACCTTGATGATCAAGTAACGTCGTTACAGCAAATGTTTACTCCTGGGGAAAGTCGTGCCCTGAGAGTGCCTCTAAGCTGGGTATTGTTTAAAAATAGGAGATAGGTTTCCCTCTAAAATTTTTGAAGATTTTGTGCTTTTTGGCGGTATAAAAGAGTTTTTAAAAGGAGGATTAAATGAAACTTCATGACTGGCAGGAAACACAAAAACAGCAAAAGGGTAGACTTCAAGGAGATAAGAATATGGGGTATGAATATTATGAAAAGGATGGAAAGACAATTAAAAGGGAATTGTTTAACGAAGAAGCAGAAAAGGAAGCAAGAATTTTATCTGATGCAAATAAGATAGAAGAAGCTCAAAAAAAGATGGAACAAAATAAATATGCAGAAGTAAAAACAATTTTAGAAAATATCCGTTCTACTGCAAGTTCTCAAGTAAGAAAATATTATGATGAATTGAGGAGATTTAAGACACAAATAGAGCAAGAGCAGAATAAAGAAGAGAAATTCGGGATGTTATTACCAACTATCAAGATGCTAAGAGCAAAAATAATGTATGCAAAGGGAAGAGGTGTAGTAACAGAAAATTTTGTAAATTTTATAAATACACATATTTCTTCGTTAAAAACAAATCAAGATTATGAGAAATTTCTACTATTCTATCACCATTTTGAGGCAGTTTTGGGATTTTTGAAATATTATGAAGAACTAAAAAAACATCTTTTAGACACAGCTAAGAAGGCTTTAAGGCAACAACGGCAGAGAAGACATTAAGATTGAGGAGGCAAAAATGCAACTGCAAAAAATCATTACCATTACCGGGCAGATTGTTTTGAAAACCGGCTTGCATATCGGCGGTAGTAAAGATGACATTGAAATTGGTGGGATTGATAATCCGGTAATTAAACATCCGCTGACTCAAGAACCTTATATCCCTGGCTCTTCTTTAAAGGGGAAAATGCGGTGTTTGATGGAATATTTTTATAACAAGGTCTCTAGTGATGGTTCCCCTCACAATTGTACAGAGACGAATTGTCCTGTATGTCGTCTTTTTGGGACCAGTAAAGATGGGTGGCAGGGAGGTCCCACCCGCTTGATTGTCAGAGATGCGTTTTTGAATAAAACCTGGGGAAAAGAAATATTGGATAAGGGTCTTTCTTGCACAGAAGAAAAAGTAGAAAATGCCATTAACCGTTTAGAAGGTAAAGCAGTTCATCCCCGCACTATGGAGAGAGTGCCTGAAGGGGCAAAGTTTGATTGTGAAATTGGGTTAAAAATATTTGATATAGACATTGAACAAGACCTTCTTAATGATGTGATTAAGGCCATGCGGCTTTTAGAGCTAGATACTCTCGGTGGTTCAGGTAGTCGGGGCTATGGTAAGATAGAATTTAAGGATTTGATAAAACATGATGGAATTGAAGAAAAGTTTGAATTGCCTGAAAATCCATTTGAGTCTTAAGAGATAATAAGATATGCAGATTTATAAAATTACTATCCGGTTTTTAAGTTATATAGGCACACCGCTTCATTCAGATACCATCTTTGGACACCTTTGCTGGATTTACCGTTATCTTTATGGAAAGGAAAGGCTTAAAGAAAAAATTTTGCATCACTATGAAACACGTCCCCATTTAATTGTTTCTTGTGGTTTCCCAGCAGGTTATTTACCTAGGCCTGTTTTGCCACCGCTTTCTAGCTCTGATTTGGAGGCAATGGTTGACAAATACTTTATCAAAAAAGGTAAACACCTATTGTGCGGATTAGACATTTTAAAAAAGGTGAAAAAGGAGAAATTTATAGGCAAAGAGGATATGGAAGACATCAGGCAAGATGTTTCTGAAAAGGCAGTTACAGAAATACTGCTTTGTGGCCGTATTAATAATAAAGGCGAAGAAATAACTCATGAGCAATTGACTCATGTTGAGACCACGATTCCTCACAATAGCATTTCTCGTCTGAGCGGAAGTGTATTAAAAGGAGGTGGATTTTATCATAGTGCTGAGATGACTTTTAAATATGATATAGACATTTATGTCAAAGTAGACCCGGAGATTTTTGACATACAAACCATAAAGACTGTTTTTGAGACATTGGGAAAATATGGATTTGGGAAAGATAAATCAACAGGAAAAGGGCAGTTTGAAGTATTAGACATTACCCAAGAAAACTTGCCTCAAGAGGGCAATGCCGTGATGAGTCTTTCTTATTTTGTCCCAGATGAGAGTCTTAAAGATGGCTATTACAACCTTTTTACCAAATTTGGAAAACTGGGTGGACACTATGCTATTACAGAAATTCCTTTTAAAAATCCTTTAATTCTTATGGCACCTGGTTCTGTGTTTAAAGTTAAGAAAATAAAAGACTATTATGGTATAGGGGTAAGAAATATTCATGCCAAAACCAAAATAAAACACCAGACCTATCTTTTCCCTTATTTTTTGGGGTTGTCGGAGAGTAAACATGTTTCAAACATATAGACTCAGTTGCAGGACTTTAACCCCTGTTCACATTGGCACAGGCGAGGTATTAGAGCCATTTAATTACCACATGCAAAACAACACACTTTTTGTTTTTAATCTCTCTCAATTTATTTCAAGTGCTGAGCCAAAGTTAAGGGGTGAATTTTTAAAAATAATAGATGGAAATGATATTGTTGGTCTCAGACAATTTATACGCAAACATATTGATCTAGAAAAATATAGTCTTTTTCGCATAAAGGTTACCCCTGAAATTGCCAGAGAATATGAAGTAAAGAAAGATGATATAAGAAATCAGTTGCTTATCAACCCATTTATCCGCAATGAGACTACAGGCATATGTTATATTCCTGGTTCATCTATAAAAGGAGCGATAAGAACAGGGGTTTTAAATTATGTTTTAAGACAAAAAGACAGGGAAAAAATAAAAAGGGAAATAAAAAAAGAAAAACCAAAATGGGCAGCCCAAAAGGCAGAGAAATTAATATTAAATTATAAAAATCCTACAGATGACCCATTTCGGGCCGTAAAAATAAGTGATGCTATTTTGTCTGAGAATGCAACATTTGTTGGTGAGGTGTTTAATTATAATCCCAGTAGAAAGCGTTTTAATTCTATAGACATGCGGGTGGAGATGACTGAAGGTGAAATATGCAATAAATCTATAGATTTTAACACAGAAATTTCAATTTTAAGAGAAAGCAAGATTTCCATTGAAATGATGAAAAATGCCTGTAATCAATTTTATAAAGACATCGCTCAGTATGAACACAGAAAATTTTATAAACATCATCCTGATTTACAAGAAGTTTCTATCAGACTTTTAAATATTATAGAGACACTACCAGAAAATTCTTTTATTATTCGTATAGGTCGCTTTTCCCATGCAGAAAGCATGACCATTGAAGGTTTGCGTCGGATTTCAGTTATGGGTAAAGGCAGAAGGTTTTATCGGCAAGAAGAAGGTACCACTCGCAATCTGGCTCTGCAAAAATATCCTATGGGATGGTGCTTAGTAGAGTGGTAAAGAGTTTGAAACACTGATAACAAATACGCAGACGAAATTGCCCGCCTTGAACATTATGGATTACTGAAGGTTGAAAGAGATGAGTTTAACGAAGCTTGCGGAATTAGAATTACAACGGATCTTCCGCTCTCCTAAACAGGTATTCTATTGGGAAATGCGTAAGTTAACTCTATTTTAATCTCAATTTTGTTGCCACTATATTTTTTACTGTTAGGTCTTGACAAAAAGTCAAAATTGGTTTAATGTATTCTCACTATGTATGTGGACCTCTGCAAATACAAAAGAGGAAATAAAACCTATAAAAGGGTGCTGTTGAGAGAGGGCTATAGAGAAGGTGGAAAGGTAAAAATGCCCTTTTGGCCCTGTGGCTGATTATGGCCCCCTCGAGGGTGGACATAATCATGAACATGGTTGTTTTATTAAACAGCGCTTCTGAAAACTTTGGAATAAGCCAGTTTACCCAGGATTTTTTCTGTTTTTTCTAATAGTGGTAATAATGTCTCTGGTTTAAGGGCAGAAATGGCAATGGCATTATATCTCTTGCATTGTTGCTTTACATATTCTTTAGAAACCAAATCTTTTTTGTTAAATACCCTGAGGATGGGAATATGAATTAGCTGGAGTTGAGAGAGGATTTCTTCTACAGAGGTGATATGGTCAGGGAAAGAAGGATTGCTTATATCAATAAGATGAATAAGAATATGAGCTTCATATAATTCTTCAAGGGTAGCGGAAAAGGCATCCATTAAGTCCTTTGGTAAATTTCGGATAAATCCTACGGTATCTGTAATAATTGCTTCTTTTTCACTAGGGAAACGAAGACGGCGGCTGGTAGGGTCTAGTGTAGCAAATAGGCGATTTTCAGCTAGGATGTCACTCTTGGTCAGAGTATTGAGAAGGGTAGACTTTCCTGCATTGGTATACCCAATAATAGAAATAATGGGCAATTGCATCCTCCGTCGCTTAATTCTTCTTTGCATCCGTTGAGCCTGAATGCTTTTTAACTCTTTTTGTAACCGATGCAGTTTTTCTTTAATCCGTCGTCTGTCTATTTCCAGCTTTGTTTCTCCTGGACCTCTTCCTCCAATACCTCCTGCAAGTCGGGACATAGAGGCATCTTGTTTGACCAAACGGGGTAAAAGATACTTTAGTTGGGCCATTTCTACTTGGATTTTCCCTTCCCTAGATTTTGCCCTTTGGGCAAAAATATCCAAAATAAGCTGGGTTCTATCTATTACTCTTAAATCAGTAAAATTGGCAATGGCATTTGCTTGAGAGGGATTCAATTCATGGTCAAAGATAACTAAATTGGCTCCGGTTTGAAGGGCACGGATAACTACTTCTGCCAATTTTCCTTTCCCTATAAAAAATCTAGGATTAATATACTTAGGTTTTTGAATAACTTTATCTACTGTTTCCACTCCTGCGGTATTAGCCAGTGCAGACAATTCTTTCAAAGAAGTTTCTGCTTCTATCTTGGCTTTTGAGTCAGAGACATGTATTAAAATTGCTCTATCTTTGTTTTCTTTTACTGAATGTGTCTTTTGTACTCGCTGAAACTCCTCTTCTAGGGCGCTAATTAATTGGTCAAATTTTATCTGCAACTGTCCATAGGGTATAGGTTTTAAGATTCGCCAACCATGGCCATTTTCGTTAATCGGTAATAAGTGAGCTAAATGGTAATAACGGGGAAGGCCTTTTTTATCCACTACGATTGTTCCCATGAGGTCCAACCGCAATAAGGCCAAATCGGTTAAATCTTCTTCATTTAATCCTTCTTCTATAAGATGGGTGTGAAGACACCTGAGCCCTCTCAAACGGGCAATACTACTGCGGTAACGGCTTAAATCTGGTAGTAAGATACCTTTTTGGTCTCCAACAACCACAAATTCTATTCTTCCTGAACGTCCAATAATAAGGCCAATTTGTCTTTTGATTTCAAAGGAAAGCTCACTGATATAACGTGTTAGCTCAGGAGTTATTACCTCTTCATGAGGGATACGGCGGCGATAGATTCTTTCCAGATGTTTAATTTGACTTGGTTTTAAACCACCTAAATTACCAAAAACTCTTGCTATAAACTACACCTCTTTTAAATATAGTATACACTGACATTATAGCCTACTATTCAGACTATGACAAGCCTCGGGTCCGCGCTTGCTCTGAAAGAAATCCCTCTTATATTGTGTCAGGCGAAGTTTTTCACTTATAGTAAGTCTTTTAAGTTCTACCGCCAAGGACACAGAGGACTCTCAATATTAAAAAACCATAAATCAGATTTAAAATACCTTTCTGACTGTTTCCTGCTTGTCAGGAGACAAGAGCACGCCGCTATCCAAGCACCAATCGCTGATTTTTGTTAAGCGATTTTTTGAATCCCTTATGTCAAGTATTTAATGATGTTCTGGTTGTGTCTCTGATGCTTGAGGATGTTCTGTTGGAGTTTGCTGTTGTTGTGATTCTTCAGCCTTGGTTTCTTCTTCAGCCTTAGTTTCTTCTTCAGCCTGTTTAGTTTCTTCTGCCTTGTGTTCTGCTGGTGCCTTGGTTTCTGCTGGTGCAGGAGCTTCCTCAGTTACTTCAGTTTTAGGTGTTGTTGCTTCCTCTTTCTTTTTGCATCCTATTCCTACCGAAGTTACTAAGAATAACCCTGCCATTAAACAAATCAAAAACTTTTTCATTTCCTTTTCCCTCCTTTTTTTGATAGGTTAATATTGCCTTTTTGGAAGGATTTGTCAATAAGAAAATTTTTATTTTGAAAAAATATTAAGAAAAACGCCCATGAGATAGATAAACAGCCACTTATAATAAATGGTAAGGCATATCCAAAATTCTGGTTGATAATCCCTGCAATAGTGGCACCCAAAAAAGTTGCTCCTGTCCTGATAGTAAAAAGAAGGCCTGAATGTCCTCCAAGACGTTGAGAAGGGAAAAGCAGAGCTGTAAGAAGGCTTGTTTCCAAAAGAGTTAGGCTGTCTCCGGTGGTGTGTATTAGACGAACCAAAACGAAAGATTTAAATGTAGTAGTCAATCCTGTTATGCCTTGAAACACTCCGGAAAGAAATAATGAAATGCCCAGCCACGAAAATGCTCTATTTTTGATACCCTTTAGATACCCCAGGAGAGGAGAAATGATAGCCATCCAAATACCGATAAGGGTGAAAAAGAAACCAATATAAAAAGATTCTGTATTTAATTTGATCTTCATATACAGAGAAAGATTGACTCTCTCTATGCCAAAATGGATGCCCAGGATTAAAATACTCCCCATTAACATCCAAACAAAAGGGTTTTTGAGGTCTTGATAATAATCTTTGAATAAAAAAACTGTGGGGGGCATATCTGGTAAAAGCGTTATATCCATTATAAAAATAATTCCTGCTAATATTGCTAGATAAAATAAGGAGTTTATGGGGAAATGTTCTAACAAAATTCCACCGCAGAAAGGTCCTAGCGCATATCCCAAACAAGACGATGCTTGAAAATAAGCAATTTCTTTGCCTTTACTGCCTACATACTTTAAAAACAGCGTGGGAAGGATAATAATTAACCCTCCTGCTCCAAATCCACCTAAAATAACGCTTATTAAAATGGGAAGAAATGTTTTGGCTGTAGTCAATGCTAGAAAGTGGAGAGTAAAGAGTGAAGAGCAAAATAAAAGTAATTTTTTAGAAGACAAACGGTCAGAAAATAGTCCTATGGGAATCATTAATGATAGGGCAGCGAAGGAATAAGAACCAATAACTAAGCCAATTTGTGTGTCTTTAATTCCATAGGATTTTAAAAAAATGGGGAAATAGGCAAAAATCATCCAGTAGAGGAAGGAAAAAAGACCCCTAGCAACAATGAAGGGAAGTATTTTAAACATAGATTTTGAGCTTACTCTTTCTGAAACACCATTTCAAGCAGCTAAGGACTGGACTTTTTTGCTTTAAGCCCCTCCCTTGTTTACATACCGGGTTTTAGGTATTCTCTAAACATGTTCAGTGCCTTTATCCTCCTTGGCCTTGCAGCTACCCTGGGGCAAATTCTGTTTTTGCGGGAATTAATTGTTTTATTCTCTGGAAATGAAATTACTCTGGGTATTGCTTTAGCTAGCTGGCTGGTAGGAACAGGATTGGGCAGTATGTTGGTAAAATGGCTAAGAAAAATTGAGTTAAGTTATTTTTTGCTTTTTTTCTCCTTACTTTCTCTAATATTGCCTATATCTATAATTGTTATCCGCCTGACAAAACCTATATTAGGACTAGGGGAAATTCCTTCTATTTCTACTATCCTGATTCTCACCTTCCTCCTCATTCTACCTTATGCCCTTTTAATTGGGGGATTGTTTACCCTTGGTTGCGAATGCTTAAGTAGATTTCTAATGGAGACCAAGAAAGTAATTACTAAGGTCTATTTAGGAGAAGCTATAGGGGCAGCTTTGGGAGGATTTGTTTTTTACTTTGTTTTGTGTCCTCGTTTCCAATCTCTTCAAATCGCTGTTTATCTTTGTTTTTTAATAGCTGTTTACTGTAACTTTCAAGGGAATTGGAGTAAACAAAGGACTTTAAAAACAATAAACATTTTAATTGTGATTATTCTTGTAGTTGCTGCTCTAAATTGGAAACTTTTAGAAAAAAAGACTCGGAGATGGCAATGGCGGCCTTATAAAGTGCTTACAGTTCAAGATACCATATATGGACAATTAACATTTTTAAAAAATCCCAATCAAATTATTCTCTATGAAAGTGGTCTTTATGCCTTTACCTATCCTGACTTGCCTACTGTTGAGCATTCGGTTCATCTTGCCCTTTTAGAACACCCTCACCCCCAATCGGTATTGCTTGTTGGAGGAGGCATTTCGGGAAGTTTGAATGAAATCTTGAAGCATCCTTCAGTAAAAAAGGTAGTTTATGTAGAATTAGACCCTGCCTTAATTAAACTGGGCTCAAAGTATTTACCTGAAGAAGTAAGTGATGTTTTAAAGGATAAAAGAATAAAACTAGTTTATCAGGATGGACGTCTCTTTATAAAAAAAACCAAAACAAAATACGATGTTATCATCCTATGTTTGTCTGATCCCCTCACCGCCCAATTAAACCGCTTTTATACCCAAGAATTTTTTGAAGAAATAAAAGCTGTTTTGAATCCAAAGGGATTATTTTGTTTTGGAGTTTCTTCTACTCCTGATATTATTGGAATGGCATTGGGTGAATTTTTAAGGAGTATTTATTTTACTATTAAAAGTGTATTTTCAGAAGTAGTTGCCTTCCCAGGGGATACTGCCTATTTTTTAGCTAGTCCTACCCAAAATACACTGAGTGATAATGTAGATATTCTGATAAAAAGGCTTAAACAAAGAAAAATTAAAGTCAAATATATACAGGAGTATTATCTACGAGCCGACCTTTCTCCTTTTAAAATAGCCTATTTCCGTTCTATTTTGGAGAAAAAAACCCCAAAAGACCTAAACACCGACTTAAAGCCCAGATGTTATTTTTACAGTTTGGTTCTATGGAGCACTACCTATTTTCCTGCTTTAAGAGGGATGATTTTAAAATTGCGTTTTCTCAAAGGATATCATTACCTGATAGTTATGGGCATATTAGCTATGTTGCTGTTCTTTCTCAGGTGGCGATTTAACACTTTGCCTTTATTAAATGCTGTAGCCACCACAGGCTTTACAGAAATTAGCCTAGAAGTAGTGGTTTTGATCAGTTTCCAAGTATTTTATGGCTATGTCTATCATGAGCTAGCGGTGCTTATTACTGCCTTTATGTTAGGATTGGCCATGGGAAGTTTAATATTTCATAAATACACCATTCAGCCACTTACAAGATGGCTCTTTTTTCTCCAGGCCGGATTAAGTCTACTTTGCCTCCTGTGGTTAGGAATAACCTATGGTCTTCATCAATATAAGTCTTTACTTCACTATCCATATTTATTTAATTTATTGTTTCCCTTGTTTCTTGGATGCACAGGCCTATTAGGGGGAATGCAATTTCTCACTGCCAGTGAGACATACCGCAGTTTAGGAAAAAACATAAAAGAAACCGCAGCTACTTTTTACAGCACTGATTTATTAGGTTCTGCCTTAGGAGCCCTTTTAACTAGCTTGGTATTTCTGCCTCTTTTAGGTATCCCTGCCACTTTAATCCTGTTGGCAGGATTAAACCTGATGGCCCTTATTTTGTTGTTTTTTTACTGACCAAACACCATAAATGGGGAAACCACAATAACTACATCGCCCTTTTTTGATATAAATGGCTTCAATATAATAGCCTAGTCGCTTGACAATAAGCTTATGGCAATGAGGACAATATGTATTCTCTCCAGGATGTCCAGGGACATTACCAATATAGACATATTTTAATCCTGCTTTTAAGGCCAAATCCCTGGCTCGCTCTAAGGTTTGTACAGGGGTAGGGGGAAGATTTTTTAGTTTATATCTGGGATAAAAGCGAGTAAAATGGAGAGGGATATGAGAACCTAAAGTCTCTTTTATCCATTCTACCATCTCTTTAATCATCTTCATGTCATCATTCTTGGTAGGAATAACCAGATTAACGATTTCTATATGGACATCTTGTTGCCTTAAAATCTTCAAGGTTTCTAATACTGGAGCTAGATTTCCTTCGGTCTCTTCTCGATAAAATTTCTCACTAAATGCCTTAAGGTCAATACAGGCTGCATCTAAGTATTTACATAGCGCTTTCAAGGGTTCAGGATTGATATAACCATTAGAGTGACAAGTATTTAAAATATTCTCTTTGGCTGTCAATCGACCAATATCATACATATATTCATAAAAAATAGTTGGCTCTACATAAGTGGAAGCAATGGCAGAACAGTTATATTCCTTGGTTAAGGCAAGCACTTTTGATGGAGGCAGGTCATAATTAAAGGTTTCTTCTGGTTTAGCTTGAGAAATTTCCCAATTTTGACAGAACTTGCAATCAAAATTACATCCGGCCGTAGCTAAAGAAAAGACTTTGCTACGAGGTAACACATGAAAAAATGGTTTTTTTTCAATGGGGTCAATGTGAACTGCACAGGGATTACCATAAACAAGACTATAATAAACACCCCCTCTATTCTCTCTTACTTCACAATAACCTCTATGTCCTTCAGCTACCACACATTGTCTAGGACATAAGGTGCACATAATGCTTTTACCATTAAGTTTTTTAAAATAGGGAGAGCGTTTAGTTTTAATAAGACCGGACTTAATGTTTATACTTCCTGACCAAGCAGGAATAAAGGGAAAACCAAAGGAGGTAATAAAACAGGCAGTTTGTTTTAAAAACGCTCTACGTGAACAAAACATCTCTATATTTTTTTATAATCCCATCCACTGTCCTTTTGGCTGAATTAAATGCCCCCATAATAGTGCCTTTTTTAACTACTAAATCTCCTACCAAGAAAAGGCCTTTAATATTGGTTTCACCATCTTCTGAAACCTTTGGTTTTTTGCCTTCCATTTCAACTCCTATTGAGCTAAGGAAAGCTTGAGGGCTTGAACCACCCAGACAGTAATCTATCACATCAAAACACATTTTTTGGCCATCTTTAAAATGAACACATACCATATTATCTTCTGGCTCAAGGGATTGAATATCGGTATTCAACATCAATTTAATCTTTCCCTGCTTCCCTCTGTCCTCTATGGCACAAAGGTTAATTGGGTTGAGTCTAAAAAATTTAGGCTTCCGATAAGATAAAAAGACTTCATTTTTTTCACATAAAAAACAAGCTGCCTCTGCGGCAGTATTACCACCACCCACCACCAAAATTTTTTTGTTTTGCATAGGTTTGTTAGGTATACCAAAAAATACCTTATTAGATATTGCTTTAGGAATTTTATAACTTGGTTTGACAGGTCGTCCAAAAATGCCAATAGCTACCACTACTATAGGGGCCTCAAAAATGGCATCTTTACCTGCCTGGATTTCAAAATAATCATTTTTTTTCTTTATTTTATTTACTTCATGCCTGAACCTAATATCTAACCTATATTTTTCTACCACTTCTTTCATAAAATCTAAGAACTGTTCTCTAGACATGGTATCAATAGAGAGTTTCCCTATGGGTTTCACTTTGACCTTCATGAAAAAGGGGTCTACTCTTTTACCCTCATGGTAAAGCCGAACCATGGTATCACAAAGATGATCTGTCTTTTCTAAAATAACTATCTCATTTAAACCTGCTTCTATGGCCTCAACCGCAGTGGCTATCCCCGCCGGTCCTGCTCCAACAACTACCACCTTGGTCTTTTCCATTTCTTCCTCCATGTTGTTTATCGATTTTTTCAGTTTAAATGAACTACACCTTTCTGTTTATTTATGCAATACCTTCAGCCTGTTAAAAATTAGAAATGGGGTCACCCATTAAAAGGTCAGAATTGGGGGTCAGTCTTGATTTTTGAATTATTTTAATTATTTTATGGTATTGAGGAAGGCCTGCCAGAGGTAAAATGAATTTTCAGCATATTTTGGACTTCAAGGTGCGAAAAAATTCATTCTTCACAGCTTGTTGAAAAACTCAGGTGCACATTACCTTTACCCAACCTGTTTCCTAGTTTAGCACGCCGTTTCGCTTGCTGTCAAAGCTACTCCGTTTTACTTCGCACCCTTTGGGCTTACGGCTTTGACAGCGCTGCACGGCGTGCTCTTGAAAAATCGAAGGTTGGTGAGAAAGGAAAATATTTTATTTCCTTTCAACCAACTCTACTTTTTAAAAAGCAGATTGCGGAGTGCCATCAAGAGTGGCGAAAGCCACCCTGAAAGGGCTTGGTCTTGATGGCTTAACGGAGCAATCTGCTAAGCTATAAATAGGTTGGTGAAGTTAACCTTGAGGTATCATCGCGGTTGGAATTTTCTCTTGAAATCAATGGCGGATTAATGGTTTAGGTTTATTATTTTTCAAAAACAATCCTGTTTGCTTCAGGCAAGCCTGCGGATAATATCTTGCTCTTGTTAGCCCATGGACGGGTCTGAGAAAAAAATGACTTTTTCAATAGCCTGTTCAGAATTGAGGAGAAAAAGGAATGAAAAACCTTGAAGAAAAACTTCTGAATAAATTATATAAATCGCACCAGGGTGAATCAGGATTTCCGTTTATTAACAAGAAGGAATTTAAAGAATTAGTTAAAAAGGCGCATTCAGTGCTTATAAATGTAGCAAAAAATAAAAGTTTAATTACTTACGGAGAAGTTGGTTCCAAAATTGGTCTTAACCCTGGATCAGAATGGTTCCAGCTCAAAATCGCTGCAATAGTAGGAGCCTGTAGTGAATATGAAAATGCAAAAGGACGTCCGTTACTCTCATCTATTGTTGTGAACCAAGATACACGAAAACCAGGACGAGGTTACTGGGGTCTGCAAGGCATCCCACTTCACCTTCAGAAGGGGATAAGGATATGGAGCACTGAAGCAGAAGAAGTTTGGAATGAACCAGAAAGAATAGAATTCTGGGCAAGCGAGGTTAACAAAATTTATAAATACTGGGCAAGTCATGACCTGTGAGTCCGATGAGTGGAATAGGTTAATTCATCCCTTAGTCTTTTAGCCCTTTCTACTGTCTTTTCTACTAGCCACTTTAATTCGGGGCTTTTTTCTTCTATTTTAGAGAGCCAATTTAAGTATTGTTCAAAACTTCTTTCTTTGTTTCCCTCAACCAGGTTATCTGCATAACAAACAATTTTTTCTTCCAAACTAAGAGGTAAATAATTTTTTTCTGGTAGTCCTAGCTTTTTTGCCTCTTCTTTAGAGAGACCCGATCCAAAATGTCTTTCTACAATAAGCACTATCTTCTCAGAAAAGCCTTCTTTTTCTAAAATTTTGGCACCTTCTATAAAGTGTTCAAATGGGTTATTTGTTACAGCCCATCCTATATCATGTAAAAGAGCACCAATTTTTATGGCCTCTATATCAATTTCCTTATTAACTTTAACATGTTGAGCAATTTTTAACGCCACTTCCATAACTTTTATACAGTGCTTTCTGATATTTTCTTTTAAACTATATTTTTCCCAGATTTTAAAAACATCTGCAGGAATGTCTATTTTATTCAATGTTTCCAATTTTTACCTCCTGACTTTTGTTCCCGAATATATAAAGGAATTTTGTTTCATTTTAATCTTTTTCCCATTTTCAATACCAATTACATTGCCACATGGACACTTTACTATGTTTCCTTCTCTAATGCTATAATCTTTGCTTATACGCGTTTTCCAACAGCGTAAGACCCGTCCTTTCCCGATCTTTAAGTACCTAAAAATTTTTCTCTTACACTTAGCACATTTTATGGTTATCATTTAATCCCGATTATGTACCACTTTGTCTGAAGTTTTTCAATTCTGTGCTTTTACCCAAAATCCCCAACCTCTTTTTGGAGAAAAATCCAACCCATTTTGCATTTGTTTTCCTAAAGCTATGTATTGAAGCTACTTGATAAACAATAAAATATTTGTAAGACTTAGTTGTCTGCTAGTGGCAATAAGGAGGAAGTTAGAATATGGTCATAAAAAAGATAAAAGTGACAAATTTTAAGAGTTTTGGAAATTTAGAGATTGAGCTTGGTAATTTCAATGTGCTAATTGGTCCCAATGCTGCCGGAAAGTCTAATTTCGTTCATATTTTTGAGTTTTTGAGAGATATAGTAAGTTCTGGATTAAATAATGCGGTATCAATGCAGGGAGGTGTTGAGTATCTTCGGAATATTAACATAGGGTCATCTGAGAGGTTGTCCATAAATGTTGTTTCTACTCAAGAGTTTGGATTGTTTCGACGACTTAGGGAAAATTTAATAGAGACCAAGATATACGAGACAATATACGAATTTGCTTTAAAATTTAATAAGAGAGGCTCTGGTTTTAGAATTGCAGAAGACAAATTAATTCAAAAATGTAAATTCGTTAGACTAGATAGACCAGGGAAAAAAATCAAAGAAATACTTGGAGATGGAGAGATCATTATTTTTAGTACCAATGGGAAGGTAAAGATTGATCTTAATATACCTGAAAGAGTGCCACTAAAAAAAGAAGACATCTTTCCACCATTTTTGCCGGAGGAAAAATTACCAAACCGTACCCTCCTCCTTGAGACATCATACTTTCTTATACGGCTATTGGAAGGAATTTTCAGAGATATCTCAATATATGATTTTGATCCAAAATTGCCTAAGAAGGCCACCCCTATTACTGGAAAGGCTGAATTAGAGGAAGATGGAAGTAATCTATCCATTATTCTAAAAAATATTACAGAAAATAAAGAAAAAAGGAGAAAACTTTTCAATCTAGTAAAAGACCTTCTACCATTTGTAGAGAATCTCGATGTAGAGAAATTTGCAGACAAGTCTTTACTTTTCAAATTGCAAGAGACATATTTTAAGAACCAATACTTGCCTGCATCTCTGATTTCTGATGGCACAATAAATATAACAGCCCTGATTATTGCTTTATATTTTGAGAAAAAACCTTTAGTTATCATTGAAGAACCAGAGCGAAATATTCATCCTTATCTCATTTCCAAAGTAGTGGATATGATGAAAGATGCTTCTCAAAAGAAGCAAATTATTGTTACTACTCATAATCCCGAAATCGTAAAGTATGCAGGCTTAGACAATATCTTACTCGTTTCTCGTGATAAAAATGGTTTTTCTAAAATTTCTCGCCCAATAGATAAAGAGGAAATTAGGACCTTCCTAGAACATATAGGAATTGAAGAACTTTATGTGCAGAACTTGCTTAGGGCATAATTGTGGATTATAGAGTGCTTTACATATTTGTTGAAGGTGACGATGATGAAAGATTTTTTCGAGAAATATTACTACCAAAATTGAGGAAAAAATACAATGATACAAATATTATAAAATATGCCCAAAAATCTAAAAAATTTGAATATACTGAAAAATTTATTAAATCCATTCAAAAGATAAGAGATGCAAGTTACATTTATGTAACAGATATTAACGATTTTCAATATGTAGTTACTAAAAAACAAAAAATTAAAGAATTAATAAAAAGTATAGATTACGATAAAATATTTGTAGTAATAAAAGAAATAGAAAGCTGGTATCTTGCAGGATTAGATAGTAAATTGGGAAAAAATCTAGGAATTAAAAAAATCCCTCATACTACCGATACTGTTACAAAAGAGCAATTTTATAATTTAATGCCAAAAAAGTT
>Ga0190316_1000153_pt1 | contig 18254 bp, 15 predicted proteins | sample 48701112_MG_FD_161663 | JGI IMG/M metagenome (GOLD analysis project Ga0190316, IMG submission 161663) | Hydrothermal vent sediment bacterial communities from Southern Trench, Guaymas Basin, Mexico - 4870-11-1-2_MG | ecosystem: Environmental > Aquatic > Marine > Hydrothermal vents > Sediment ... | reverse complement strand
ACCCCTCTCTCGTAATCGCAATATTGCTTCAATATGTTATTGGATTACCGTGAATAGAGTTAACGTTCAAACAAATGAGGAATCGGAGAGAGAATTACCCAAGATCAACGTAATTATTTTCAGGCAGACCGCCAGGAACTGCTCTGTTGACGGTTAATGCGGCTCAGAGAAAACCGTGAAGGATGGAAAACGCAGATTAGCGGATGGCTCCACGGTGCAGCGCTAAATCTGCAAAGAATGCGGTTTCCGCTTCACGGATCCCAAGTTACGTCAAATCTTAAAGATTCGCAGTGGCATAGGATCGATTACCGCCCAAAAGGCGGTCCAAGAATTGGTGGAGGTGAAGGAGGAAGGCCTAAAAGCGGGCGTGCGGGAGGCCACACAGAAAATCTTTAACTTCCTCTGGTGGATGAAAAAGCAGGGATACGCTGAAGCCTCCATCAAAAGCCGAGGAGAAATATTAAGGCGTCTCCTGAGACTCGGAGCGGATCTCTATGATCCCGAATCAGTAAAGGCCGTGATTGCACGTCAGAAGTGGAGTGAGGGACGAAAGGCAAATGTGGTATACGCATACGATCTGTTCTGCCGATGGACCGGGATCAAATGGACTTCGCCCAGAATATCCATCCCTGAAAAGCTGCCCTTCATTCCCTTAGAACGTGAAATAGACGATTTAATTGCGAGCTGCACAAAGCATATCGCAGTTGCCCTTCAAATAGCAAAGGAGACGGGCGCGCGAATCGGAGAGATCTTCAGACTGAAATGGACCGACATAGATCTGGAGCGAGGAACCATACGCATACAAGCCGAAAAAAGAAGCCAAGCGCGCATCTTCAAAATGAGCAGCCGGCTCATACGGATGCTCAATCGATTGCCCCGCGAGGGAGAACGCGTCTTCGCACACTACAAGAACTTGAATAGCATGAGACGCGTATTTGAGCGGCAGCGGAAAAGAGCCGCACATAAACTCGGCAACCCAAGGCTCCTACAGATCAGCTTTCACACGCTGCGCCACTGGAAGGGAACAATGGAATACCATAAGACCAAGGACATCCTGCATGTCATGCAGGTTCTCGGCCACAAAAGCATAAAAAACACTTTAAAGTACACTCAACTTGTAAAATTCGAAGAGGAGCAAGAATACTTCTGCAAAGTCGCAAAGAGCCCCAAAGAAATCCGAAAACTCATAGAGGCCGGCTTTGAATATCTCTTTCAGCGAAACGGACTCGTATATTTCCGGAAAAGAAAGTAGAGGTGTCGTCGGTTTGGGTAATGGCGCCGCCGGACGGACTCGAACCGTCGACCTTCGGGTTAACAGCATCAGCCAATGAGGCATTTAGCCTCATTGTCCGCTGCTCTACCGAACTGAGCTCTCGTCCACACTTTCTCTTTGGTGAACGGCGGCTCAGCCGGCATCTACCACGGCGGCACCGTTAAATTTTGAATCCCACCTACATATTTAAAATTTTAGGATTCAAAGAACCGCGGATGGTATGCTCTGAAAAGAGAAATTCTTAAGTACTGATCTTAGAGAAAATATTATTTGATTGGGCCCGTAGCTCAGCCCGGTTAGAGCGACAGGCTCATAACCTGTTGGTCGGGCGTTCAAATCGCCCCGGGCCCACCACAAGGCTCATTATTAAAATTAAATTTTAGGACGCCTCTATTTAATTACGTAAAATATTTAATAGCAAGTTTCGCTTGTATTAGGATTAAATCTATAGAGGTTTTTAGTTATGTCCGAGAAGCCCCGGATATTGTGGATCGACAGGGACTACATTAGATGCAGCGGATGCAGATTATGCGAGATCGCATGTTCGCTTCATCATGAGGGAAAGATATGGCCTGAAGCCTCCAGAATCCGGGTCTTCATGCTCATTCCCGGCGTGGAATTCCCTCACTTCTGTGTTCAATGCTACGATTATCCATGCGTTAATTCTTGTCCCTCAAAGGCTCTTAAGGTCGATGAAAAGACCGGAGCAGTAATAGTTGATGTAGAGAAGTGCACTGCCTGCGGCGTCTGCATAGATAAATGCCCGGGAAAGATCCCTCATCTACATCCAAGCAGGAAGTATGTTGTGATCTGCGATCTATGCGGTGGAGATCCAGAATGCGTAAAGATCTGTCAGAAGGCAGGATTCAACGTGCTTAGAGTTGTAAATCTCCCGAGGCGTGGTGATGCCGAGAGGCTCTCATCAAGAACCCCAGAAGAGATCACCGAGGATCTCGCTTTCAACCTTTATGGTGAAAAGGCTAAGGAGCTGATCTAACTTGAGGGGTTACTGCGGGAAGATACTGGATATAGACCTCTCGAATGGAAGAATCAAGACGATAAGGCTGGAAGAGGAGGTCTTAAGAGAGTATGTCGGTGGAAGGGGATTAGCAGCGAAGATCCTATGGGATAGGCTGGGGGAGAGATGGGATGAAATAGATCCACTTGGACCTGAAAATATCCTGACGGTGCTTACTGGTCCCTTAACCGGATACCTACTTGGAGGTAGAATCTGTATTTCAGGGAAGTCACCATTGACGAATGGCGTCATCGGCTCAACAGCAGGCGGAGAGTTCCCAATTGAACTAAAATGCTCCGGATTTGATGGAATATTGATTACTGGTAAAAGCGAGAAGCCAGTGTATATCCTCATAAACGATGAGCATGTTGAATTGAGGGATGCAAGCGGGATCTGGGGATTAGATGGCAAACAGACCGTAAGGGCGATCACCAAGGAGGTTAGAGACCTACTCTCTATAAGAGAACCTCGATATGGCAAGTGGAAGGAGCCATCAATACTCTATATTGGACCTGCAGGGGAGAGATTGGTCAGAACCGCCGCCGTCATGCAAAAGTGGAGTCACGCGGCTGGATACGGTGGATATGGAGCAGTTATGGGCTCAAAGAATCTCAAGGCAATAGCCGCTAAGGGGACAGGTCCCCTTCCAAAAGTATACGATGAAGAAGAAATGAGGAGCATACTTAGGGAGATAATTGAGGAGACTATAAAGACGGGAACCCCGAGCATATGGGGAACAGCTGGCGGAGGATACTTTGTCGGATATAAGATGAGCTCTGAGCCTATAAGGAACTGGCAGGAGGAATGGCACGATGAGAAAAGCTTGGGAGCCGATAGATTCGCCAGGAGATACTGGGTTAAACGTTATTGGTCAGACTTCGGATGTCCAGTTGCATGCTTTAAGATAGCCGCTATAAAGTCCGGGCCGCTTAAGGGAGCGATTACTGATAATCCAGACTATGAGTTGATAGCATACTGCGGAACGAACCTTGGAGTCTTCGATCCAGAAGCAATAATCTACTTGTCTTCAGTAGTTGATGATCTAGGTCTGAGCGGAATAAACGCTGGGAATGTCATGGGATTCGCGGCTGAGCTATATGAGAGGGGAATACTGACAAAAGAGGACCTAGATGGGATAGAACCTAAATGGGGAGATGTAAAGGCCTTCGAAGAACTCGCGTATCTCATAGTTGAAAGGAGGAAGATAGGAGACTTGCTGGCTGAGGGAGTCTATAGGGCAGCCATAAAAATAAACGAGATGAAGGGAGTAGATGTTCTCAAGTATGCGGTGCAATTCAAGGGGATGGAGGTTGGAGCGCACGGAATTAGAAGCGGCCTAGATTACACAGGCAAGTGGCCGATGTGCTATGCATGCTCAACCCAGCCTGGAGATCATATGTCGATCGCCTCGCCCAAGACGGGTGAAGGCGCAACTCTCCTAGACTCTCTCGTATGCTGTATGCTGGGTTACAGGGCTGGACGGGAGCTTCTCTTCAGATTCTATGAGGCGATCACCGGATGGAGGCTTAATGAGGAACTGTGGAATAAGAAGTATGGCAGAAGAATAGTCCAGATACAGAGGGCGCTTCTCCTCCTAGGAGGACCAGATATTAGGTGGGATCCTCTTAGGGATGATGATAATCCGCCGAGATGGTATGATCCTCTTCCATCAGGTCCAAAGAAGGGATCTGCTCCAGACAGGGAGGAATGCATGCGAATGAGAAGCGAATATTATAAGGCGATGGGCTGGGATGAGAATGGAATACCGACAAGCGAGGAGCTTAAAGCCCTCGGCTTAGAACATGTAGATAAGGTCCTACAAAAGATCAGAAAAGAATAAAAAATTTCTATTTTTGGATAAATCAGGGGATTATTTAGGAACTCTTGTAGCCAACCTTTTCCTTTAGCGCCTCAACCGACTCTGGGTTCATCAGCGTCGTAACGTCGCCTATAGGCTCATTCCTGATCAAAGCCTTAAGGATTCTACGCATTATCTTTCCGCTTCTGGTCTTCGGTAGGTCATTAACGATCACTATTCTATCCGGCCTTGCAGTTGGACCTATAACCTTAACTACCTGCTGCTTAAGCTCGGCTTCAAGTTCCTCTGATGCCTTGTATCCGGGCTTAAGGGTTACGAAGGCCACTGGAACCTCGCCTTTAATGTCATGGGGTGCGGCGACAACTGCGCACTCAACGACTGCGGGATGCTGTGTTATAGCATTCTCAACCTCGGCCGTTGACAATCTATGCCCAGCAACCTTCATAACATCGTCTACCCTGCCAGTTATCCTAATGTTTCCCATCTCATCATAATAGTATGCCCCGTCGCTCGTGTAGTAGAACTTTTCACCGTAAACTCCGAAGTATTGTTTCTTGAATCTCTCGGGATCCTTATATATGGTCCTCAGCATTCCAGGTGCAAATGGAGATTTCTGAACTAGATATCCGCCCTCCCCAATACTAGCTGATCTTCCATCCTCAGTTAAGATGTCAAATGATGTTCCCGGAAACGGTCTTCCAGCAACTGTAGGTATGAACGGTCCTATTCCAGGCAGAGAATTAATCAACGTCGCTCCAGTCTCAGTCTGCCACCAAGTATCTATTATCGGGCATCTTCCTCCACCAACAACATTAAAGTACCATAGCCATGCTTCCTCATTTATGGGCTCTCCCACGGTCGCCAGTATTCTTAGGCTGCTCAGGTCATGCTTCTTGACATACTCGTCTCCATACTTCATTAGCATTCTAATAGCCGTTGGTGCAGTGTAGAAGACTGTTACTCCATACTTCTCGATTATCTGCCACCATCTGTCAGGAGCTGGATAATCTGGGGCCCCCTCATATATGAGAATCGTTGCTCCATTCATTAATGGTCCATAACAGTTATACGTGTGTCCTGTAATCCATCCGATATCAGCCGTGCACCAGAATAGGTCATCATCGTGAAGATCAAAGTCCAACTTCGTCGTCCAATATGCCTGAACAGCATATCCGCCGACGTGATGCTCTATTCCCTTAGGCTTCCCAGTTGTTCCGCTGGTATACAATATGAAGTGCATGTCTTCACTGTCTAGAACTTCAGGTTCACAGTATGGCTCAGCATCCTCCATCAACTCATGCCACCAGTAATCTCTGCCTTCAACCATGTTAACCTCATTTCCAGCCCTCTTCACAACGATTACCTTCTCTATCTTTGTTCCCTCAACGCCTATGTCCGCGTTCTTCTTAAGGTTGATGAGTTTTCCCCTCCTGTAATAGCCGTCAGCCGTAATGAGAACTTTTGCTTCAGCGTCGATCATCCTTTCCCTTAAGGATTGACCGCTGAAGGCTGAGAAGACGACGCTGTGAACTGCTCCTATCCTAGCGCAGGCAAGCATGGCTATCTGAACTTCAGGGATCATCGGGAGGTAAATGCCTACTCGATCTCCCTTCTTAACCCCTAGGCTCTTAAGGACGTTTGCGAACTTATTAACTTCTCTATAAAGATCATAGTATGTCAGCGTTCTAGGCTGTTCATCTACTGGCTCAGGCTCCCAGATTATCGCAGCCTTATATCTCCTAGCGGTGTTAATATGCCTGTCAAGCGCATTATAGGATATGTTAAGTTTTCCGCCGATGAACCACTTATAGAATGGTGGATCCCATCTGTATGTTTCAGTCCACTCCTTAAACCATACTATTCCCTCTTTCGCCAGCTTCGCCCACCAAGCTACCGGATCCCTCTTGGCCTCCTCGTATATCGATTCATCATTAACCCATGCCCTCTTCTTCATCTCCTCTGAAGGCCAGAATACGTTCTTCTTCTGAGGATCCTCAACAACCCATCGAATGGCTTTCCGATTCATTTCCCCTCACTACGAAACCTTTTTTGTGATAAAAGAACTGCTAGAAATATAAACTTTTTGAAGGTCGAAGGTCAGACAAAAATGATAAATAGGTTCATCAAATTCTTGACTGTAGTAAGAATCATATAAAGTCGGCAAGCGTCATCTTATGCTCCTCATCAAATGATATCTTCATGGGCTTGAATGCCTGGGTCAAGGCAGATTTGAGATTTCTGATGTAATCCTCAATATTGACTTCATTCACGCTCTTTATGAGGCTCAACGGCTTAACCGTATATCTCCTTCCACCATAGAGGAAGGGCTTAACCTTCACGAATGAGACCACGCTTCCAGGCTTAACCTCTACTCCATGATCCAGCAGTTGTCTGGCACATTGATATGGCTGAGACATCGATTCTTCATCCGCAACTTTCACTAAAACGCTCTCATGCAATCTAACTTGATACGCAAGTTCTTCTATCGGTATCATCCCAGCCTTAAGTTTCTCTATAGCCCTGCGAACTATATCCTGAATCCTCCTCTTTGCCTCGTCAAATTCTGTGTGATTCTTTACCTTTGCGAGCTCCGCAACGCATTCCATGAATACTCTTCTAACGAACAAGGGAGAATTCGACTTTATCGCTGCGGCTCCCTTTATCTCCGGCGTTCCATCCTTTCTTATGCCGAAATATGTTTTCATGGCCCTTGGAAGCACGCAGATCGAGAAGACCTTATCAACCGCAAGGTCTAAGCGGAGCTTTCTCTTCACTTCCATTATAAGATTCTCTACCTGTTCGCTTTTCGGATCGTCAAGAAAAAGCGAGTCTGTATCGCCATAGAGCGGTTTCAGGCCGAGATTCTCGGCGATGCTCCAAGTTTTCTTAAGGACGTATCTTCCATACGCAGTAATCGATTCCGCGAGGGCTGGTTGAGATAATCCCGGAGTTCTCACAGTCACGCCATAACATGAAACCAATATCAACTTAAGAAGCCTTGAAGCCGCATCTGCCAGTCTCCTCTCCTCCTCGGGAACTGAGGGATCCCTTGCGATTTGCTTAAACCAGCGAATACGGAGATCCTTAAGGGCTCCAATTAATATTGAGTATATGCCCCGTCTAAGCCTACAGACATAATTGTTTGTCTCAGGAACTACATTTCCCCTACATTCTGGATGCCTGCAATTAACAGTTTCATACGATAGGTTATAGGCATCTATTATGCTTGGATAGAGACTCTCAAAATCGACGACTACCGTGTTGAAGTATGTCCCAGCCTTCGGGGGGAAAGTTAATGCTCCCGTGATCATTCTGGGCTTCTCATCCCTCATAAGCTCACGAGCCCGCGGAATCAGAATATTCCTTCTTCTTAAATAGAAGTTGAGGATGGACTTGATCCATACGCTTACACGCCGATCACTTAAGGCTATGGATAATGGGAGATTCGCCACTCTGGACAGAATAAAGCCTAAATATAATCCCTCACGCTCTGAGCTATCATGCTTTCCGAGCTTATCCGCTGGGATCTCAGGTATCGGCTGAGAGCAGAGTCTAAACCACTCGCTAAGCACCTGAAATTTTTCAGGATCTTTTGTTCTCAAAGATGCGAATCTCTCTTGGAAGGCTACATCCAAATCTGGGTTTATCTCTTCTATGGGCTTTAGGGAATCGCCTCTTATCTCATATGGAACCCCGAAGATCACATTGTGGTCGTAGATGTAGCTGAGCAAATATGGAATGTGGTCTTCCCATCTGTCCCTAAAGAATCTGCGTATAGACATCAATAGTGAAGGTTCCTCAAATTCAACTTTCAGCATACTTCTCCTCTCATTAGTGAAGAGATCAATCTTCTTGACCATGCTGATCTTGCAATTAAATCTTCGAATAGCCTCTTCTCCTCGGCTTGAAAGTTCAGGCCTAACGAGAAAATAGGGCTTATATTTTTCATCTTGGATTCTAAGGAAATCTCTGCGATCCGCATCATATAATAGCAATGTTATGGAACTACCATCCGTGAAGCCATCTAAAAGATAAATCAAGACCTTCCACTCTTGAAGCATAACGTTTTATGCTCATAAAAGACTATTGATCCAAAAAATTAAAATAAATTATCTTTGAATGATGCTGTTTTATAGCGAAATCCCCGTTAAGCCCTTGATCATCATCAATACGGAAAAACATAACAAAACTGCAACGAAAATTCTCCTTAATGAATGGCTTTTGGTCTTTAAGCCTATTCTACTTCCCACCTGACCGCCTATAAAACCGCCTACCATGCCAAATATCTTATGGTAAAGGTTACCTACGCCCTGTAAGTGATAGCTTATTGTGCTTGAGAGGGAAGTAATAAATATCATAAACTCGCTGGTTCCTATAGCTATCTTAATAGGGACATTAAGAATTAGATTCATGACTGGAACTTTTAAGACTCCCCCGCCTATACCAATCATGCTTGCAATAAATCCCGCGAGGAAAGAAGAGAGATACGCAAAGGATAAACGGGGAAAACCGCCTCTAAAAACTTCCGTATCTACATTTTCTTCAGTTTTCCTATACATCATGAAAGAGACGTAAATTAATGTGAGGGAGAAGAGAACCTCGAGAAACCTACAGCTCAACCTAGATGCTATAAGCGATCCGATTATTGCACCTGAGAAAGTGAATAACTCGAGTGAGACGCCCAGCTTATAGTTCACACGCCCATTCCGTGCATATATCAGAAAGGAAGATAGGGATATCCCACAGATAGAAGCCAAACTTGTACTTACAGCTTCATGCATAGAAAAATCTAAGATTAAGACAAGCATAGGCACTATAATAAAGCCTCCTCCAACCCCGATCATCGAACCTATGATTCCCGCCGCTAAAACAAAAACTAAAACTAATATTTCGTTGAGCATAAAACGCAATAAAGCATTAAAGAATAAAAGCGTTCTGCTCATCTAATTCTTATTCAAACCTCTTTGCTGAGAAGTTAAGTCTATCTTTTTAAATGATGCTCGTTGGAAGATGAAGGCAATTTAGGGGGAGATAATAATGTTGAACTTAATTCTGTCTCCAATAATGGTCTTGTTTATAGGAATCACCTCAGCCATGCTCGGTATAGGCAGAGGCGCCTTCTTTATTCCAATATTCATTCTGGTTCCCGCAATGAATCTCATCGCAGCCGTTCCAATGCATCTATCAATTGCAACATCCATGTTCATAATGTTTTTCACTTCAATTATCCGGAACTTAACTAATCTCTGACATGGGTCTCAGCAAGAAATCTGCGAAGGATTTTCGACGCGATCATAATATTGACGAGTATAAGGATGCTCCTCAAGCTCATCGGTATAATGCCCTAAAAATTATCCTTTTGGCGTTAAATATTCGATCCTCCGCTTTATCCTCTCGAGCTCTTCCTCGTATCCTCTAATCTTCTTTTCGATCTCATTTTTCTTTTGCTCAATAGTCCTTCTCTGATTTGAGATAACATTCAATCTCATCTGCAACCTGTCATATTGGTACATATCTCGGCACTTATGGATCTCATCGTAGATCTTATTTTCTTCATTCACTATAGAGGTGTATCTCTCATCTATTCTCTTCTTCTGCTCTAAAAGATCATTTAGAGCTTCCTCGATCTTCCTCTGCTGACGCCTAAGTTCTATAATGAGATTTGTGGATGCCATGTTCCAAAATAAATGAACCGCGATATAAATATATATTTTTCATGAGGGGCAGAATTCCACATTAAAGTTAACAATCAATCTGGTAATGATGAATTAAATTCAATATTTTAGCCTTTCCTCTTCAATCTTATTCCATACTTTGAGATCACTTTCATGATAGCGATTACTGCGAGTGCCGTTGCTATCACGGTTATTCCTATCGTTATCTCGAACCATGGAATCGCTGATACGACTGTAACAACAAATGTTCGCATGCTACTCTTTGTTTCATCGCTTACTGCCTGAACGCTTATGAGATAATCTCCCTGAGTCATATCTACGTTTGGTGAAACTCTCACCATAAATGACGTCGTCTCTCCGGGTTCAAGAGCCAGAATATCCAGTGGAGTTACAAGTATATTTGGTATCGTCGAGTTTATCTTCAGCCTGACTTTTGAGAGTGTAGAGCGACCTATATTTCTGACAGTAATTGAGATTTCGCCGCTCTCTCCAGCCACCACATGAGGATTAACGGGTTCTATACCTATGATCTCCAGCATATAATGGGCCAGAACTCTTATCGTTAGTGGAAGCGTTACATTTAGTTCTCCATCCTCCGTTGTAGCTGTCACATTAATATGATAATCTCCAGGCTTAACTATCTCCGGAGATTTCGCTTTAAGCATCACCCACTTTCCTTCTCCAGCATTCACTTTAATTTTAGATTCGCTGATTGATACATCCCAGTACATCATCTCCTCAGTCACGTTTGCCTCGAGAAGCACTATCTCATCGACTTCTCCTTCATTCTCTATCTTCACTGCGAATGAGGCATTCTGTCCCGTCAGTACCCTCTGAACTGGAAATGGGCAGATAAGCGCTATTTTCCTTTCGATTGAAGGTAAAGGTCTAACGGTAATAGTTAATGCTTCTGAGGCGTTAGCGTAGCTCCCTTCAGCCCAGACTCTGAATCTGTAATCCCCAGGGGATACATCCTCTGGTATGCTCACTAGTAGGGTTAGGGTTGTCGACTCGTTTGGATGCATACTGTACGTCTTAACTTCGCCCTTTCCAATATAGAATCCCGCCGTCCAGTTCTCTGGCAGTGACGGATCCTCAATGTATAGGAAGTAAGTGTCCGTGTAGGGCGATATATTCTTAATGCGTAGGTTGAAGGTTACGTTCTCACCTGGATAGGCTACCTGCCATGTGACTGGACTGTAAACCTCAACCTCACATACGACTTTTGGCTCGCGTTCAACCGTTACTATCAGCTCTCTCTTCGCCAAAGTGTATGTACCATTAACGTAAACGGTGAATCTGTAATCTCCGGGAACCGCGTCCTCTGGCACCTTGACTTGAAGGTATATCGTAACCGTCTGTCCAGCCCTTAAGCCTATTCCCCTCACAATCTTATTCCAAACATAGAATCTAGCCGTCCAATTCTCCGGCAGATCCTCAATGTAAAGTTCATACTCGTCATATTCAGAGCTTGGATTCTTCGCTATCAAATTGAATGTGATAATATTCCCTGGGTAGGTTTCCTGCCAATAGTCTGAGCATTCGATCTCGACTTCATACTCGTGATCTGCTCCGACGAACATTAGGGGTGTGAGGAAAGGATCAAGAAATAGCGTAAGTAGTGAGAGTAGGGCTAGGAGAAAAATCTTCATCACGAATAGTTTTGCCTTCAACCTCAAAAAACGCCACGCTCCTTAAGACGTGATAACATAATAAAATAAATTAACATAATAGGTAATTATTAAATATTTGTTACCTCTACAGGTTAACGACCTTTAGAACCTCGAATGGCTTCTTCATCCTTTCCTCCGGGGGTAATGGATCAACAACGTAACAGATCATCTTTTTCTGCTTAAGGGCGCTCATGGCCAGTGAGGAGGATATTGAAGACGGCTCTCCAGATATACAGACTACGTCAACTCTTGAAACAATATCCTCAGCCATCCTCATGCACTCCTTTACGTTTAATGGATCCACATGGGAGATTATGAATTTCGGCGGTTTCATACCTTCAATCTCAAGTCTCCTTTGAAGCGCATTTATCTTGCCCTTTATTTCAGGCTTAGATGTGATAACGTATAGGGTTGTAGGAGTATAAATATTTATGAGCGTGTAGAGTTGCCTCAGGGAGGGATCGTATGGAGTTGCAACCTCAAACGTTAGAGCCTCCCACTCTAGGATTATCCTCCTTATGTGGGTGGCTATCTCAAAGACGGCCTCCTGTGATCTTCGATGAGGCTTACAGATCATCTTGACATTATAGTATCCGCTCCTCTCATCCCTGCTTATTATTAACTCATTATTGCTCCAGCCGAACTTTTCAATATGCACCCTAAATTTTATCCTCTTAAGAGCACCTTTATCTTCTGGATTCTCCTGAAGAGAGATATCCGATATCGTCCATGTTAGACCTAACCGTCCCTCACGCAGCCTCATCATGATGAATCCTATAAATGGCTCTAGTTCCCTCTGTCTGAGTTTAATGGGCAATTCTAAACTCCATCCGTGCTTATCCACGGCGGGTATTTTCGTATCAAGCCTCCATCTCCTAAGAAGTGATGGGGTGATCATAGTTGATGCCCTTAAGGCTGGGACAAGCGCGGCTATGACCGAAGTGAACCCTGATAGTAATAGTGCTATGAGGCTCCACTCGGCGGATACCTTCTCCCTAACCTGTAATGCTCCTTGCAGAAATGCTGGGAGAAGTCGATAGCCGGATATTCCAGCGAGGAATCCTAAGCCTCCACCGATCAGCCCTATGACTAGCGCCTCAGCCACGAAGAGGCATGCTACATGCGTCGGATTCAAACCTACCGAAAGGAGCGCTCCAATCTCCTCTCTACGCTCATTTACGGATCCCATCATTGATACTCCGATATTCAGAATTACCAAGATCATCAGGAACGGTATAAGCCCCGTCCCCTCCATCTCTATGTATTCTCCGAGATATAGCACCTCTAATCTTCCAGGATGCGCGATGTAAACCCTATACTCCCACATATAGGCGATCACATCCGCGAATCTCCGATAGTCACCGTTATCCTTCAATTGTATGATCACCCTTGAAGTATAGACATCCGGGAGCTGAAGCGCAGTTTCATATGGAATTATAATTACATTATCGCTCTGACATGGTATGGCTTCGCCTGAGAGATCATCTATTTGGAAGGGAATCATTATCTGAGAGTCTAGATCCGGGAACTTCTCAAGCGCATCTGGATCAAAGAATCCCTTAACGGTGAAAACTTTACCGAAGCCATACAGTTTATCTCCCACATTAACTTTATACTCGTCGTGGATCGCCGAGCTTATGAGTATTCCGAATGGATCGTCATCTTCAAGATAATTCCCAATCACCACTATATCGTTGATATGTGTTATATTCGCCTCTATGCTAGGCTTTATGCCGATAACACCATCAACAATAATGGTATCTCCATTTCCCGTGTATAGGTGGCCGATTGGGTTCATCTGGCTTCTAGGAGTATTCTCAGCCTTCGGGGAGATTAACGTAACATTCGGGTTCTCTTCAAGCCACTCCATGAATTGATCCGGGAGGGGAATGAAAGTCGCTGAAGTATCCGACGGCACGTCTCTAATCAAAATGGCATCTATCGAGTATGTTGGTCGAAGACTCCTCAGAACAAGTCCATAACTAGGAGACACCGACGTGAGAGCTATGAATCCAAAGATTAATATTATAATATTCGTTAGGCTAAGTATGGTTCTAAGTCTTCTTCTCCTCAAGTTTCTACAGGCCATGGAGAAGGCAACGATAATTGCGCTTTTAAGCTGAATAGATCTTCTCTCGCCTTTACTTTCCCGCATGATCCTCGGCGAAGCAACTATGAGGACCTGCCCGATAATGAATGCTGAGAACACAACGCCAATGAATATCTCCCTTTGAACCATTCGACAGCCAGGAAATACCGCGTAAAAGAGGCCTATAAAAGCCGCGTAGAGCAGAGATGCTATTATCGGATTTAATGAGAAAGAGAATAAGTTTTTCTCCCGCATCATAACTCTATAACCTCTATAACGATCAGTTATCAGATATGCTGACGCTGAAGATATGAATACGAAGAGTAAGGGCAATATTAGAGCAGACTGGAAGCCTATCTGAAGTAGACTCTGAAGCCTATTCGTTGAATCGGTTATTATGGTATAGGCATTACGGAGCTTAGCGAATGCCTCATTGTAGGATTTCCTCTTAAGCGAGGAAACGGCAGAGTCTATAAGGTCATAAGCTCTCAAAAGATCGTTTCTTTCATGAGTAACCAGAAAGCCGACGTCTTCAGCGTCCTTCAATAGGTTTAAGGCCGAATCAATCTTGGATCTTACAATCTTAATGTTAAATTTGAGGTTGTCTTCACGAACATCTACATGTAGAATTTCGCCCTGAGAAACCTTAAAGTATCCACCCTCTCCACGCAGCATAAATTCTCGTGAGAGATGATCCACCTTTGCGGATACTTTAATCGCGATCCTAGTATCAGCCGGAACAACTACTATCCTCGGATCAAAATAGAATCTTTTACTTAAGTCTCCACCGGTTCCGTAAACACGCAGTGATCTTCCCTGAAGGGAGGATCCATCGGGCCTCACAACTGTAAATTTGAAGGAGCTTGCAGGCCTATTCTTCTCGACGAGCCATATATCTCCCTCAACATAGATCGTTGCACCCCTCTCTAAGACAAAGGTGTGGGAGACCTCTGATCCAGGCTCAAGAGAAGCCCACCAGACTGCTGGGACATAATCCATGCCCGGAGTCTTAGGGTTGTCATAGCCGACATAAACTCCATACCAGCCCTCATGAGTCACGTGAACGGAGAATCTTCCATAACGGTCGGTAAGAAGGTTCTTTTTGAAGCCATGAGGGCCGAATATGACGACTGTGGCCTTATGGAACGGCTTATTATTATGGTCTAGGACGAAACCACTTATCTTAGCGGCGTTGCTCTTCTGAGCAGCCGAAATTTTAGATACGCTAAGAGAGAATAGTAGAACCGCAAGTGCTAATATCAGAAGTGAACAGGCCGATCTCTTCGTCATTACCGTGATTCCCACATAAATAAGGAACACCAAAATATTTTAATATTTCACGGAGAACAAGCAAATGCGGTTCTAGCCTTAATCATCCACTTGGATCATGCTGTTCCTCAGCGGGTCCTCGTTTGAGTCCTATAAGTCTATTGTGGAAGCATGTCTCTTCTCCAAGGTGACATGCAGGGCCCTTGGGATCGACAAGGTACAGCACGGCGTCGGCGTCGCAGTCAACGAGAACATCGATCACTCTCTGAACATTTCCAGAGGTCTCGCCTTTCATCATTACGCGTCCATGAGATCTCCTAAAGAAGTATGCATACCCAGTCTTCAGAGTCATCTCGATGGCCTCGCGATTAGCGTATGCAAGCGTTAAAACTTTCAGGGTCTTATAGTCTTGAACGACCACTGGAATTAATCCGCCAGCCTTCCTGAAATCCAGATCATCCACATTTAGGTTCCTCTTAATCTTCAAGTCTTACTGGCACCCCTCTCTCAGCTAAAAACTTCTTAACAACCGGAACTGGATACTCCCTGAAGTGGAAGATAGATGCTGCTAGAGCGGCGTCTGCCCTGCCTGTGGTGAAGGCCTCGAGGAAATGCTCCGGTTTTCCGGCTCCGCCACTCGCTATGACGGGTATCTTGACCCGCTCAGATACGCTTCTTGTCAATTCAAGGTCATATCCATCCTTCGTTCCATCCCTATCCATCGATGTGACTAAAAGTTCTCCGGCTCCTAGCTCCGCCGCCCTAACGGCCCATTTAATAGCATCTATACCTGTAGGTTTACCCCCGGTTCCGCCGTAAATGTGAACTTCAAACCAGCATGATCCCTCAGGAGTATCCACGATCACCTTATCTTTTCTACTCTCGTATCTCCTTTTAGCATCTATAGCGACTACTACGCATTGACTTCCAAATTTTTCAGCAAGCTCGCTGATCAACTCTGGATTTTCAACAGCAGCCGTATTAATTGAGACTTTATCTGCGCCGTTACATAGGACTAGACGGGCATCCTCGATGCTTCGTATTCCACCGCCAACTGTGAAGGGAATATTAATCTCAGATGCGACTGCCCTAACAACATCCTTTAGGATCTTCCTCTTCTCAGGGGAGGCAGTTATATCTAGAAAGACCAGTTCATCAGCTCCTTCATTGCAGTATTGTCTTGCAAGCTCAACGGGATCCCCGGCTGTTCTACGCTGGAGAAAACGTATGCCCTTAACAACTCTGCCATGATCAACATCAAGGCACGGAATGATTCTTTTAGCTAAAACCATTCTTCTTCACCATTCAACTTTAATCGTCCCCTGCAACTCTTAAAGCTTCACTCAGGCTGATCTTCCCTTCATAGAGTGCCCTTCCGACTATAACGCCGTAAACACCGAGATGCTTTAAGGCTAGTATGTCGTCGATGCCGCTGATGCCTCCAGCGGCCATAATCCTATATCCTTGACTAGCGAGAGTCGATAGAACTTCCAGATCTGGCCCAAGTAAAGTTCCATCTCTATGAATCGATGTGACCAAGAAGAATTTAACACCGATCTCCCCAAATCTCTCTGCTGCCTCCTCAACTGACATTCCGGCTGATCTCTTCCATCCGCCAACCATCACGATCCCCCTATTATGATCTAATGCAACTGCAATCCTTTCATCATCAAACTCCCTCAGAAGAGTCTCGATTGCTGACGGATCTGAGAAGGCTAGGGAACCCACAATTATGCGTTTAACACCGATCGAAAATAATCTTCTCGCAAGACTTATGCTTCTGATTCCACCGCCCACCTGCACGGGAACACTTACTGATTTAACCACATCACCTATCATTTCAGTGTTGCTTCCTAACCCCAAGGCCGCATCTAAATCTACTATATGGATCATTCGCGCTCCTTCACGTTCCCATCTCCTCGCTAATGATACGGGGTCTCCGAGGTGATCATAGGATTTCGCTTGTTCAGGATTTCCTTTAAGCAGTCTGACGACTTTTCCTTTCATAATATCCACGGCTGGAATGATCTCCATGAATATTCACCGCTTCATTATCATCATGAAGTTTCTGAGGATTCTGCATCCGGATCTTCCGGATTTTTCAGGATGAAACTGAGTTCCGTAAATATTTCCTTCCGCGACTACGGATGCGAATCGGATTCCATACTCAGTCTCGGCGACTATCACGCTTCTATCGACTGGACGGGCATAATAGCTATGGACAAAGTAGAAATAGTCTCTCTCGTCTATGCCATCTAATATTTCATTATCAGCTATTATGTGAAGGTTGTTCCATCCCATATGTGGAGTCTTAACATCCTTTGGGAGTCTGATAATCTTTCCTCTCAGAAGAGCTAATCCCCCTCCATTGCTCTCTTGGCTTTCCTCGAAGAGGAGCTGCATGCCGAGGCATATCCCAAGCAGTGGAACACCGCTGCCTGTCAGTCTGATTATATCTTCCCTCAATGGACCTAGACTTTTCGCTCCAGCCTTGAAGTTTCCAACTCCGGGCAGAACTATTCCGTCATACTCATAGCCTTTGATACTCGATGTTACTTCAACGTTTAATCCAATCTTCTGTAATGAATGCTTTATGCTGAAGAGGTTTCCAATTCCGTAATCTAACACTGCAACCTTCATTTTAGAGAGCTCCTTTTGAGCTTGGAATTCCCCTTCTTCTCGGATCGAGAGAGACCGCCTGCCTAAGCGCTATAGCAAGGGCCTTAAATGCAGCTTCAACCTTATGGTGATCATTCGATCCGTACTGAATCCACAAGTGGATATTTGCGCGTAAAGAAGTCGCCATGCTCTCTATAAAGTGAATGATATCCTCAGTAGGCGTATCCTCAATCTCAAATCCTTCCAGTTTAAGATCTATCTTAGCATATGGCCTTCTAGATAAGTCTATTGAGGCAAACGCCAATGAGCAGTCCATGGGCACAATCGCATATCCAAATCTCCTTATGCCCTCCCCGCTTCCCAAAGCTTTCAGTAGAGCCTCTCCGAGGCATAGGGCCGCATCTTCAATTATGTGATGCTTTAGATCTCCCCTTGCCTGAACAGTTATGTCGATGAGGCTATGCGTAGCCAAGCTCCTAAGCATATGATTGAAGAATTTTATATCCGTATTTACATCAGCAACGCCTGTTCCGTCGAGGTTCACCTTCACATATATCTCGGTTTCATCCGTCCTTCTAGAGACCTCGCCTATCCTCAACTCGTCATCCTCCTTAATTCCTCCAATATTAACGGCAACTCGTTAACCGTGGGCAGGATCATGTCGCATTTATGCTCTAGAAAGGCCCGGAGGGTATCTTCTTCAAGGGCCGTATAGCGATAAACACCTGCAAAGATAAACTTTCCGTTTTTCCTCGAGGCTTCACGAGCCATAAGAGCGTCTTCAACGGAGTCTCCCACATAAATCATGCGGGATCCTTC